>Ga0307974_1001366_pt1:0-15000 | contig 16774 bp, 17 predicted proteins | sample OrgLakmetagen784_FD_201812 | JGI IMG/M metagenome (GOLD analysis project Ga0307974, IMG submission 201812) | Saline water microbial communities from Organic Lake, Antarctica - #784 | ecosystem: Environmental > Aquatic > Non-marine Saline and Alkaline > Saline | place: Antarctica: Organic... | reverse complement strand
CACACACACACGTCCCCCCCTCCCCCTTCCCCATGTACAGATACATACACGCGCGCACACACACACACATACACACACACATACACACAGACAAACGCACTTCCCAGGAGGTGGCAGCAGAACTCGTTCAGAAGCTGATTAAGGTGTGTATGCGTGGGCGCAAGCATGGGTGCATGTGTAAAGCTACTCATGTGCTTTTGTGTGTGTATATGTGTATACATTCACGCAAGTGCGCACAGTCTCATACAGATAACTTGCACACGTTTACAAGACACACATATACATACACATACACATGGACACACGCAAACACACGCGCGCACACAGACACACACACTCACACACACACACACACACACACACACATACACACACATAAACACACTCGCACACACACTCGCACACACACATACAAGACACATATACAAGACACACATATACAAGACACACTCACACACGCATAAATTGACACACAGACGCTCACAGGCAATCACACACAATCAAAATCAAATCACACGCACATACATAGTACATAGACACATAGACGCGCACTGATACCTGTTGCAGTATCTTTGAGTGTTTTGCGTCCCCCTTACGTTTGAGAGCCCGTCGCACTGGTTGCAGCCGAGCTTATCTAGCCAGGTTGCTTGGGGGGCTTTGCATTTTTGCTGTGAACACAGACACACAGTTTTCAAGGGGGCCCAGGCTTTTGGCTTTCACTAGAAAGGACATGTTTGCCTTGCTAGTTGTTCTTTATTCTGTTTTCTCTTATGTACTTACCGTACGTCCATGGACCCACCGCCCCCCTGAAAATTTTAAATGTTTCATGGTCAAAATGTGCAACCGCCCCCCCTAACAATGAATAGTGGCGCTGCGCTTGGAGTCTCTAGGAACTAGTCAGAGACCTTGAACATAGCCCATACTGGAACTCCATGCTTAAGCTGGTACCATAATTCGTTGTGACAGCCAAAGCTTAGGATAAGCAAGGCTTTCTTGCTCTTCAATACATCCCAACGGCATTGTCCTATGCCTATGCCTACCGCCTGACAATTCTGCCCTGAGTAAAGTTGTGTGCACCCTCCTGGAACTGGTTCCCTGCTCACCCCAGCTAGTCTTGCGTGTGCAAATGCATGAGCTGTGCGTGTGCCCAATGCTGGTGCTCACTGCATCCTCAAGGTCCTGTGTTTGACCTGATGTGTGTGCCCACTATCATGCATGCAAAGAAAGTGCAAAGCAAGTAAGATTGCTAGTGCAGGCCTATTGCAACTCTGAGACTTGCCGTTCTCCATCCCGGGCAGTGCTCTATCCGCGCGACGCGTCATCACAACAGCAAGTGGTTGGAATGCAATGAGCTTCAGCGATAAGTTTAACTTGCTCATCGCGAACATGCAACAACATGACTCCGCACGGCAAACAGACTTGCATTCCCGGCGTTGCCAGCCAAATGCCTTGGGCAGGGTCCAGTAAGTCTTAAAATCAAGTCTTCTTTCCACTTATCTAGATCTTATGTCCAGGAGCTCAAAGAAAAGTTCCAGCTTTTCCAGCCGGGTCACTTTTGGACTATTGACAAGCACCATCCTGCTCGACATGAGGTTCTCACTCAATTTGGTTACAAGTACTTCTGGAGAAAGTCTATCTTTTCTAAGCTATAAGGCTCTCAGTTTTTCCAGCAATGTATAGGTCTAGGAAACGTAGTGTCCTAGAGACCAATGTTTTATAGTTTTGCACTGCAACCGCCCCCCCCTCGCTGGAACTTCCTAACGGGTGCAGACGGGGCTGGGGCTGGGGGTGTAGGTGCAGGCAGAGCTGGGGCTGGGGGGTCAGGGAGTGCAGGGAAGGTGAGTGCTGGAATTCCTGACCACTCATCGCTCGCACTGCTCAAAAGCGTTTATTTCCGCCACCGCCCCTCAACGGCCCCCCTTAGAAATCAATGTGTATATTATCACCGCCCCGTCACCGCCCTCACTAAAAAACAATAACTAGGGGGCGGTGATCTACTTTTCGTACGACATTTCTGTTTATTTGCAGCCCCTTGCTCATTCCTACATGTACCAAAAGCATAGCAATTGGTTCCGGTTGGTCTCATGCAATCACCCATAGGTGTTTAAATCATACGCATGCACACTTGCATATACACCACATTCAGGAGAATCTGGCCATGCGAGTGGAGCGCAAGTTCAAACGGCCAAAGCCAGGACGCACTCGGCTGGTGAAGTGGCCGCGCACTGTGCTGATAGTGCCGGTGCGTGCGTGTGTGTGTTTCGTTTGCGTGGTGTGTGTTACTTGTTTGTGCCTAGCGTGCATGTGTGTGGGAGCGGGTGCACGTGTCTTGCATAATTATTTGTGCTGTATCAAGTGACAAGTGCACAAGCTGAATAGCTATTACTTGTTCCCATCGTGTGTATGTGAGTATGCTGTGTGTATGTGCTACTGATGCATGTGTCTCGTTCAAGTTGAGATGTGCTGGTGGTCTACTTATTCAACATGAGCAACGTGCCTGAGCTTTTTGACACTTAATTAGGGTTGGCCAGAACCATGCGATGTGTACACGGTAAATCCAGCAGGGAAAGTACCATACAAACAGTCATATACGGTGTATGTACGCGGTTCTGGCCGACCCACATATAAAAGTATGTGAGTGCTTGAAAAAGAAGGTGTGAAGCCTTTCAGACCCTACGTTACCTGGTTTAGTTTTGCACCATGTGAAGGGTTGGCCAAAACCATATATATACATATGGTGCATATATACGGTATATTTGTATATTTGGCAGAGAAACCACCAAATATACGGTGCATGTATACGGTTCTGGCCAACCCTAACCATGTGACATGTGCAGGGTTGGCCAGTGCCGCGTATGTACACCGTGTACTGTATAGGCCGTATGTATGGTAGTTTCTTTGCTAAAAATATCGTGTAAACCCCGTATACACGTACGTAACCATGAAAGGATTCGGCCAACCCTTGTCACGTGCCTGATCTGCAATCACGTCTGATCTGCAACCCTCGTCACGTGCCAGATCTGCAATCCCCCGTTGCGTTCAAATTTGGACATTCAAGTCCTAAAATTAAGCAGCACACAGGTGCTGTTTGCAATTTCTGGTCAAACCTGCACCGAGGCTGCACTTAGTTTGGGGCAGCTAGTCGTTTTGTCTGAACCCTGAACACCCTCTGATTGTAATTGTAACAACAATGAAAACCCACGGGTCTCTTTGCTCAGACCCACTTCATCCCCACTTAGATCGCAGTGCGCGTCACAGTGCAATACTTGGTGTAATACACACACACATACACGCACACACACACACACACACACACACACGCACGCACGCACACACACACACAAACACCATAGTGGCTAGAATAAGCTCCTGTGCAATTTCTATCTGCCATAGGAAGGGACAGCTTATTCCTCACATTGCCCACAAACCAGCTCTCAACCCTCTGCAGCTCCTCAACTTTAACTGGTCAGGTTCTCCACTACCCTACCCTGCACTAAGAATGTTGACTCTACTAAGAATGTTGACTTTAGAGGCTACAGTCTGACGGGCATGTCTATAGCAACGGCAGTAGGCTCTTACCTTCCCTTGGTTTGAACCAGCATGCCAGCACGATTTCCTCAGGGGAGGGACACCTCCAAAATGTACAAAACACACGGCATGTGGGAGCACAAAATCATGAGTACAGAGCACACAAACATCACTAACCAACCGTATGAACCTGCTTATGCATAACTAGTGGGTCACGTGCTATGCATGGGCTTATGCATTACTAGTGGGTCTCGTGCTACGCATGGGCTTTTGCATAACTAGTGGGTCATGTGCTACGCATGGGCTTATGCGTAACTAGTGGGTCACGTGCTACACAGGCAGTTCTATCCATGCTCCTCAGTGAGGGAAAGGATCCATGTATTGGCCTTCACCCTCACTTGTAACCCCCACTGGAGACCCCAAGCACTCATGATGCAGTGCCATGCTGCTTCTCTTTTGCTGCTTTGATTGTTGTGTTGCCATACTGCATCCTTGTGCCATGCTGCTTCTCTTTCGCTGCTTTTAGTGTTGCGTTGCCATACTGCATCCTCCCCCCTTCCCTGCTTCACAGGATCAAGTGTGGGACGAGTCCGGGATGTTTGCTTTCACGTACGACAGGCCAACTTCCATTTGGTACTACCTGGCCATCGTCCTGTTGCCTGTGGTAAGTTTACTGTGGCTGCTACGTAGGCTGACAGCCACTATTTAGTGCTAATTCCTGTGTAGCCTGTGGTAAGTTTTCTGTAACTTTTGTGTGTGCTAGCAACCACTATTTAACGCTACCTGCGAATTGCTGTGTTGCCTGTGGTAAGTTTGCTGTAACTTTTGTGTGTGCTAGCGGCCACTATTTAACGCTAACTGCAAATTGCTGTGATGCCTGTGGTAAGTTTGCTGTAGCTTTTACGTGGGCTAGCGTCTACTGCTTAGCGCTACCTGCGAATTGCTGTGTTGCCTGTGGTAAGTTTGCCGTAGCTGCTACGTAGGCTAGCGGCCGCTACTTAGTGCTAATGCCTGGAACACGCGCTGTGCTGCCTGTGTGAGTCCATTTACAGCGATCCTGTTTGTAAGCAAGTAAGGTTACATCTATGTATGCCTCGACTATGTATGCCTCAAGCTCTATGTATGCCTCAAACTCTATGCCTCAACTGTGTATGCCTCAAAGGGCATCTCAGCAGAAGCTTGGAAAAGACCTGAAACCACATCTGGCTAAACAAAAGAAATAGGCTTTAGGAAACATGAAACATGAGTATGTAGAAGAGAAAGTGTATAGAGGAAGAGAACGTACGAAAGCGATCCTGCTATGGACCCAACTTTTATAGGGACTCGCTACTTGTACAAATATGTAGAGTTGGCCAGAACCATATATATACGGCGTATATACGGTGTTTTTGGCAGGGAAATGACCAGATATACGGTCATATACGGTGCATATATACGGTTCTGGCCAACCCTATGTATTTGCATATCTGAATCAGTGGCTTCCATTTTTGTGAAAAGTGCCTTTGGACTCCTGCTGTCAGCTTGTTCAAAAACCAAGCACCCACTTCAGATCATCAGCTCGAGGCTCTTCTGATGGTACCCCTCCTTGCCATTTTCACCGCATGGTGCGAGCTTGTTGCAATGCCGTCAGGTAAAATCACGGTCACATCAAAGTAATAGGTTCAGCACGCCAGCTCATCTTCCCACCACCTGGTGCAAGCTTGTTGCGATGCCGTAAAGTTAAATTACGGTCACATCAAGGCTCAGCACGTCAGTTCATTTACCACCTCCTGGTGCGAGCTTGTTGCGATGCCGTAAAGTCAAATCACGGTCACATCAAAGTAATAGGCTCAGCACGTCAGCTCATCTTCCCACTACCTGGTGCGAGTGTGAGCTTGTCGTGATGGGTCAGGCTACATGTGTTCATTGTCCTGCTGCCTGTGTATGTAGCTTGTCTTCATGGCACGTGTTGCATGCTGGTGCATACAAAGCACAGGGGTAGAAGTACTTGAGGGCTTGTTGCCGCGCTTGACACGCGGATTCCAAGACACACTCGTTAATCAGCACGAGGCAAACGGTCGTTAATCAGCACGAGGGAGAAAGGTACTCCACAATGGGTGTAGGTTCTGAGACAGTTTACATTTCAGGGTGCAGGACAAAGGCTCTGGAACGAGGGCAGGCATGAAGTATGGAACATGCAAGGGCAGAAAACCCTATTTAGGCCGGTTAGGACTTCCCAAAGGATGGCAGAGACGCATCTACAGCCGCAGGACAAAGGCCCTGAGACAAGGACAGGCATGAACTACAAAAATAGGCTAGGGTGGAAAGCAATGCAAAAATGGCTTGCATTATGCAAACGATGGAGTGGGCCTTGCAGGAACAGCTTTGTGCAAGCGCAATGATTACAGACCGAAGAAGCATCAGGTGTGCGATCAGAAACCAAAACTCAACAGCAGGGATAGGTTCTATTACGGCTCGTTGAAGGCAGGGAGAATTACAGAAAGATGAGACTAAACTTAAATGCCCCTTGAATCGCACAGATAAAAGAAAGATGGTACAGAAAGGGGAGCATGCACTTTGTGCAAAAGTGCATCACACATGTCACTCGCCTACAAGAACTCGAGTTCTTCTGCATGCTGCAGAGAACCCAATAGTTTGTGCAAGCACACACACCATCCAGGTACACTGCCCTGGATGCGAAGTAAACCTTGATGAGCATGACCCGTGCTCTGCTGTTCAGGCTAAGAAGCATTGCACATCACAGGGTTGGCCAGTACCGTATACATACACGATATATGACCGTATATTCAATGAAATCGCTACCAAAAATGTGTTTACATATCACATCGTATAAATATGGTTCTGGCCAACCCGAGATATAAAAGGCATGGTCAGAAGCTCTTTGTTGTTTTCAGGACGAGCCAATTGTAATGTGAGAGCTGACAGCTGGAAGTGAACTGATTAGAGTCCGTCCTTGCTTATACCTGGTACAGAGATATACTTGAATGGGCAATGGGTACACACGAATGCCTTGTTTGGTTTCGTTTAGTTGGCTTACAAAGGCATTCAGCCTGGGACTGCTCAACCTATGAGAACGAGGTAAAACCTCAAAACAAGCCAAGCGAATGCCATGATGTACTGACTCCCAACCTTTCTTCGTGAGGGTAATGACCTCACGCACGCACGCACGCACACACTCACTCGTTTGCTCAGGTTGTGGTGGGGGCGTGTCTGTTCCCTCTAGCCCCTTGGTGGGCGCGTATGGCCCTAGTGTACTTCCTCATGGGCCTGCTCACACTCATGCTGGGCCTAACGCTTGTACGCTACGTGGTGTTCACCGCGGTGTGGATAGTCACAGGACACTCACTGTGGGTGTTCCCCAACATGATGGAAGAGCAGGTGCGGGATGAAGGCTTTCGCTTTGTGTTTGGTTTGTTGATGTGCGTATGCATGTGTGTGAATGTGGTGTGTGTGTGTATTTGTGTGTGTGGTTTTATCTGTGCAATGAAAAGCTGTTATGTGTACATAAATTGTGTGTGTGTGGTTTTATCTGTGCTATGAAAAGCTGGTATGTGTGTATGGATTATACATGTGTGGTTTTATCTGTGCAATGAAAAGCTGTTATGTGTACATAAATTATATATGTGTGGGGTTTTATCTGTGTGATGAAAACTGATATATGCATTGATTATTAATTGCGCGTGTGTTTGACATGGTGGAGAAGCAAATGTGCAATGAGAGGTCTGATGTGTAAGCATTGAAGGCGCCTGAGCATTGTGCAATAAGCTGCATGTGTGTTGTTGTGTTATGTTTGTCCCGTTCTGTAAGCATTGTGAGGTGCCAGTGAATTACTTGCTCTTGCAATGATAAGATGTTTTTGGTCCTACCTTGTCATGACGGAGGAGAAGTGCGCAAATTCAATTGCTGCTTATGTGTGGAAAAAGTGACGTGTTGAATTGTAAAAGGTGCCTCTGAGGTGTGCTGAAGATTAGATAAAGGAGCGATGAGGTTGAAGTTGCTGCATAATACCACAAAGTGGTCTGTGGCCCAATCCCTCGACTCAAATGGGAAGCCGAGGTGCTGCCCGTGCTGTTTTCTTTCAGATTCATTCCAATGTGGTTCATGTGTGTGTGTGTGTGTGTGTGTGTGTGTGTGTGTGTGTGTGTGTGTTCCGAGCGCAAGCTTGCATCGGCCATTTCAGTGCCTGCATTTCTGCGCGTTGAGGCAGAAAAGTGGCGGCTTTGTTTGTATGCTTGTGTGCTATGCAGGGACAGGTTCCTTCCCGCTGGGGTTTGATCAGCAAGTGCCAATGGGGTTAAGACTCTGGTCAACCTTCACAAAATGTCAGTTGCTCCTCGCTAAGTAACAAACTTCTATGTTTCTTGTGCTGTGTCCGCAGGCGTCTTTGGTGGAGGCCTCCACGCCCATCATTGCCATTTTCCTGTGTTGTGTTTGCCCATCATTGTGTTTCTTGTGCTGTGTCTGCAGGCGTCTCTGGTGGAGGCCTTCACGCCCATCATCGCCTTTTCCTGTGCTGTGTTTGCCCATCATTGTGTTTCTTGTGCTTTGTTTGCAGGCGTCTCTGGCGGAGGCCTTCACGCCCATCATTGCCTTTTTCCTGTGCTGTGCTTGCCCAACATTGTGTTTCTTGTGCTGTGTTTGCAGGCGTCTCTGGTGGAGGCCTTCACGCCCATCATCGCCTTTTCCTGTACTGTGTTTGCCCATCATTGTGTTTCTTGTGCTTTGTTTGCAGGCGTCTCTGGTGGAGGCCTTCACGCCTATCATTGCCTTTTTCCTGTGCTGTGTTTGCTCATCATTGTGTTTCTTGTGCTGTGTCTGCAGGCGTCTCTGGTGGAGGCCTTTACGCCCATCATTGCCTTTTCAAAGGCCAAATCCATGCTGCAGGGCTGGCAGGTGCGAGGAGTGGTTGCGTAGCCGATAGAGGGCGTAGAGGGCACGTGTCTTGCAGCAACTTGAAAAGCATGTTCGCCATTCTTAAATCCACCATACACAAACACACGCACATACGCACATACGCACACATAAAGTCCTTATGTAAGTGCATGCCCTGCAAGGCTGGAATCTGTGTGTGTGCGCGCGTGCACGTGTGCATGCTTGTGTCCCAATGTGTGTCCTCTGTACCTTTAGCTGCGTGCATGAGGACCAAGTTACCTTGGGAGCTGTCGATTTTATTCGGTTACATAGCATGATTACCGTACTGTATATTCTACAGCAAAACATACCATACATGCACAGATAGTTTAATTTAGGCTTGTGGGTTGTTTTTGTTTCACCAGCCAATTGCCATCAGCCAGAGACTCGGGCTGTAGGCCATCCTTGTAACCCTTGTAACCCTTGTGGGTAGTTGTGAGGCTGCCCTATCTTGAGTGTGCCTCAATTGCCGCGCCAGCATGCGATACTTGTAGGGCTGGCCAGAACCATAAATATACGGTGTACATACGGTATTTTTTGCAGGGAATTCATGACATACACGGTCATATACGGCGTATACATACGGCTCTGGCCAACCCTAGATTCTCGTTGCTGCTATGAAGTTGCAGATCTGACACGCATTTCTTACACTAGTGTGCAAGTGACACGCATCCCTCACACAAGTGTGCAAGTGACACGCATCCCTTACACGAGTGTGCAAGTGACACGCATCCCTTACACGAGTGTGCAAGTGACACGCATCCCTTACACTTGTGTGCAAGTGACACGCATCCCTTACACGAGTGTGCAAGTGACACGCATTTCTTACACTAGTGTTCAAGTGACACGCATCCCTTACACTAGTGTGCAAGTGACACGCATCCCTTACACTAGTGCAAGTGAGGCGGCTGTACGCCTCTCAGCTTTGTTTGGTGGCAGTGATGTGGGTGTGTGAGTGCATGGATTTGGAGGTATTGTGCAGCGCAGTGAGTAGACGTGTTGCGCGTTGAAATGAGGGGAAGCGCCTGAGCAAGCCCCTGCTCAACAAATTACTTACAGCTAATCGTAGATTTGGCAAAATTTTCTGCTTTGCCTCTGTGTTGTATTGAACATGGATATGTGAATGGCAAATACAATCAAAAGGATGTAGTAGTAATTGCAAAACAACTCAGGTTATTGCAATTATGCCAATGCACGTCTTCAACACGTGTCATTCTTACAAATCCACTTGAGCTATTGACGTGAGAGAGTGATAGGGGGGGGGGGAAAGGGAAAAGGGGTAGTTCAGCATATTCAGCAGAAAGAGGTGGATAATTGCCAGAATCTCAGCAGTTATATTTACCGTAGCATGATTGTACGCGCGTTGTCGAAATGGCTATGTCTTTATTGCAATTAATTGCTCTCCAGCTATCCGTTCTTTACGTGCTTTGGATGTGCGTTCGCTCCTGCAGGCCCGCCTTGCCGCGCTGGTAGTGTGCAGCAGCGTGTTGTGGGTGCTGGCCACTCATTCGCCAGACATGGATCACATAAAAGAGGATTTGCAGCAAGCACACGACTCTGTGTTTGAGTATCTGGTGGGTGCTATGAAGTATGCTAATGGTTGGACAGTATGCCATTACTTGTGAACATTTTCTGCAAAGGCTGAAATTTACAAGGAAGTCAGGAAGTGTTGGTCCTACCAGGGGGCTTTGCGTCAAGGAACATCTTATGATCAATTTTCCAGGTACAACTCGACCCTGTATCAAAAGAAGTTCGCATCCTACTTAATGTTGATATTGTTTAAGGTCTACCTGTTTAACCACTGCATCTTATCTCAAGCGTGCTTCCCTCCATCTTCCTCTGCGCGTTTGCAGGATGGCATGTACGGCAAGAACAAGGGGATTGAGGCGGGAAACAGCACAAAGTCGAGTGATGTGGGTCAGGATAAAGGGGGGGGCAGGGGGGATAGCAGCAGCGGAGGGTATGGTGATGCGGGTGGCTACGGGAAGCATGGATATCGCGGGGGAGGAAAGAGGCCGTTCTAGGCACATGCTGATGGTTACGATGTCGCTAAATGGAAATTTAGTTTAGTTAAACGCTGACAGTCATTGTAGCCTAAGTTTACCCATGTCTTTTATACATGCAGACGTGATATGGAAAGGAAGTTCATTGGCCTGGCAGTCTAAGCGGCAAATTACGTGTCGCTAGTATATCATACAGCGTCCCAGCAACGTTGCCCCAAACAGAAACCCAACAAACACGTATGAAACTAGGTCAGCCAATGATGCAGGAAGAGTTGCCCATGATGACCTTGCAGATGGCGTTGCCAATCCATACCCCCTGGCTATGAATCCAAGAGACATACAACCAAACAAACGCGATATACAGAAAAAGAAAAAAAGAAAAAACTACGCAGGCAGTGCAAACCACTCCCCACATCAATTAAGGAAAAATAGCCACTTTGGTACCGAGTACCGTAAAGCTCCTCCACCACAAAAAAGGAAAGGAAAAATCAATGGGGATCAGGAGGGTTGCAGGCTTGGCCTGAAACCGGCTCCTGATGAGAGTTGATAACAGCAGTAGTAATGGAAAGGGCACATCTAGTATGGACAAGTTTAGCAGCAAAGTTCACAGAGTGCACATGGAGCTTGGAGGCAAGCTTCTTAAATATTTGAGAATCGAGACCCAGTTCTTTGAAAGGCTTCAGAGTGTGGGTGTTGTAGATGGTGCCGCCCACACCCAAAAGAATGATGTGGAGGGTAACAGAGGCTCCTCAGAGAATGTCGCCAAGGTCTTTGTGCTGTTCCTTTGCGGCGTTTAGCTGGTTCTGAGGTCTTGTGTCCTCACAGTACTTGATCTCGACAAGGTGGATGTCACGCCGAGGTTTGCTGAGGTCTTTAGGTCGGTGCTGTCTGGGGTTGGTGGCTCTACTGGTGGCTGGCGGTGCCGCTGAGGTGCTCCCAGTCTCCCTCAATTGCCCCCTGCCACTTCGAAGAACCCACCCCCCTACATTGTTGTTTTTGTGTTTTTGCAGCGCTGGGAGTAACCAGCACAAAATCTGGGCGGCTAAAGGTAAATCTGTCTTTATCTGGGAAGCGGGGTGGGAAGAGCCATTTGGAAATTATTCTACTTTCAGCTGTTTCAGGAATATGTAGATTTTGCATGGTCATCCGGTTGTTGCTGCCTCCTATATCTATGGAGACAATGCATGATTCTAAGGAGCCTGTTATTCTGATAGCCTTAAGGATCATGTGGCATGCTATGTTGTGTCTTTTGGTGATCATGTTCCTTATTTGCGTGTGTTGGCACCCAGAAAGGATGTGCAGGGCGCTGCCTACGTCGGAAAAGTCAGGGCTGTTGATTCAATGGGGTTGAATCAACCAAAAGCGTTGATTTCTAATTGATCATTGATTTAAGCGGAAATCAACTGCTGTTTTGGTTGATTTAACCGGACAGTTGAATCAAGCAGTAATTAATGAGAAACGGTTGATTTCTAATTGATTCCTGGTTGATCATTGATTCAAGCAGAAATCAACTGCTGGTTTCTTTGATTCAATTACACAGTTGATTCAACCAGCAATCAAGCAGGAGTGGTTGATCTGAGATGGGTTTTAGGTTAACCGTTAATTCAAGCAGAAACCATGCTGTATTTAAGCACATGGTTGGTTCAAAGTGCAGATCAACTGCAAAACGTGAAAAAAAATCCTTAGCGTCTTTGCAATCATTCCACATCAATCAAAAACTCGAGATCTTGATATTTATTGAAATCTGCATATATGTAGGGAAAATAAGCCATTCGGCACCATCTTGGAGGCACTTAGCTGTTTGATGTGCCACAAACTGCCAGCACAGAAACACCTAGTACTAAGCAAAAAAGACAAACTTGTATCAAGATGTGTCTCAGCACCCAGCAAACAAAATTGGCCTCCACAAATGCATGAAGCAGTATGCCTGAGTAAGGCCCGTAGTGCGCTTCGATGATGTCTCCCTTGGCAATTGGCTTGCACGCAACAAGCAAGTACCACGGGCAGTTGGTGACCGTTTAGAAGCAAGCGTTGTGACTTGCATCTACATATCGTGCTCGTTCTTTGGATGACCAAGTCATCATGCCTGCATGTCAGGTGTGTGATGTGTGTGTGTTTTGGGAACAAGCAGCATACCTGGTTGCATATTGGGAGGTTGGCACACCTAACTACCTCTGTCTCTGCAGCACTTATCACAACATCGGTGTGTTTGCTGCATGGACCTGCCGGGCTGATTTGGAACACACACGCACACAACACACACACACTCACACACGCGTGCAATTACAGAAGCACACACACAGGCACACACACACAGACACACACACTTACACACACACACACACACACAGACTGTTGAAGGAGCCTCAGAGGGTAGCGGGCACTTATCCTTCTCTGTGACAGAGAGACAAAGGCCCAGCACCCGCTTTTGAAGATGTGGTGTAACAACCTGCTGGGTCCTGACAGCAACGCCAAGGTGCTTGAACGAGCTGTTCGACACACCCGCCTTCTTGCACGCTGTGGCTTATGCTTAAAGGGGACAGGTCAACCAAACGACAATGCAGGTATTTTTCGGCTTATCATGCCATGGGCACTCTTTCTGTGTGGTGTTCACGTGTGGATTGCTGCAGGTTATAGCTCGGACGGCCCCTTTTGATGAAAACAGTTTTTTTGTCTGACTTGCTGGCTATGGCTCAGCCCCTCAATATAGTTTTAATGCCAAAGCAATGGAATATCACAAATTTGTCTACTATGCAAGTCACCAGCATGCCAATCATCAGCTTTGAGCAGCTGGCATTTGTGGCCTACTCCGTAAGTCTGTTGGAAGACTTATCTTGCGCAGCAGTTCTTGTAGTCGTGCTTGCTTTTTTTGCATCTTGCTGTCTCCATTGTCCCCTTATTTACAACTGCTAAAAAGGAAATGCCCTCACTGCAGGTGCGTAGTCACTTGCTGGATCCATACCAGCAGCACCAGCGTGAAATTGAAAATTGACGCTTCTCGCAGATCAGAGAAATGATGGTTGCATCGGAGAGTGAGATCCAGGAGTACGGTGGATGGGGAGATATTTCATGTGTTCAAGTGGACGGAAAAAATGCAGGTGCAGAGTTCGAAGATGTGCAGCGGGCAATAGGCCCTATTTATAATTTGGTCAGTAAAGCAACGAGTGCCAGGGGCAAGCATGAGACGATTATTACTAACAGTAGTACAGCTGAGTGTTTCTGTTTTTGCGATCACTTGCAGTATTATTTAATTGGTGACTTGCTTGGGAAGACTTGGGGGGAGGCAATGTCGAGTTTTACACATCATTTACAGGTGTGGATGGTTAATTGTTTGTTTAAAGTTGTGGCGTGCCTGATTTTTTTACTGTTTGCATTGACTTCCCCCATTTGGCTTGATTTAACCATATACTATATAAGAGGCGGCTTGAATCAACCGTAGATCAACTGCGGTTGATGCAACCAGAAAAAGGTACCCACCGATTGATTCAACCATCAACTAGAGAAAACGCGGCTTGAATCAACCACAAATCAACCGCGGTCGATTCAACCATCAACTGCAGTCTCCAATTGATTCAAGCGGAGATCAACCACGGTTGATTCAACTAGAAAAAGGTACCCACCGCGAATCGAATCAACGGTTAAAACCAAACTACATTTCTAATTGATTCAAGCAGCAATCAACAGCCCTGACTTTTCCGACGTACTTGTGGGCAGAGGGGGTAAGTTTGACTTGTTGAGAGTTTGAACAATGCATACCGCATGTTTTTGATTATATAAGGTGCCTGTTCTGTACTTCATAATGATACATTTGGTCTGTAAGGGGACATTGGATGATGTCAGGTAAGCATTGCTAGTGGCTCCATTGGCAGTGCCGCCCTTTATGAGGGTCTGGTAGTACGCATGGTAGTTCGCTTTAGTTTTGGCATTTCCCAGATTATGGAGAAGATGCATATGTGCTTCTAGGTTGGCCATAAGCATGCTGTGCTGTGCTTTTGCTATTTGGAGTTGGGGATCAGGCCTAGTGTCTTCACAAAATTTAAACTAAATCAGGTGAACCTCCCACTGGTTTGGATTCAATTTCTTGTCTTTAGCAAGCTGTTGAAAATTTGAGTCGCGGGTGCTGGTTACGCGAGAAGAGCACACAGTGCTAGGTAAAATTAGGATAGCGTCAGGACGAGAAGAGGCTTTTAAAGCATGTGCTGTTGGTTCTGGTAGCAACCAAGAGGGCAGTGTTTTGTTGGCAGTGTTTCTCAGATCTAGGCCTTGCTCTGATAGTTTATTTGTGCTGCCTATGTCGGTGTTGGCAATTTCATTGGCTCCGCATGGTCCTTTTGTAGGGCTTGGACAATCCGCACGCTTGCCGTATTATGGCGTTTTATAATCATGTTCCTCATTTTAGTGTGTTGGCAACCTGAGAGTATGTGAAGCGCACTAGATAGGCTGTTCCGTAAAGACCCAGCAGTGCATGCCTTGTTGAAGAAGCAAACCAGGTCTAACACAACCCCTGTGTCTGCTCCAGTTTGGCATGATCATTTGCACAGACATTTCAGAGTGGCGA
>Ga0307974_1001365_pt1 | contig 16780 bp, 17 predicted proteins | sample OrgLakmetagen784_FD_201812 | JGI IMG/M metagenome (GOLD analysis project Ga0307974, IMG submission 201812) | Saline water microbial communities from Organic Lake, Antarctica - #784 | ecosystem: Environmental > Aquatic > Non-marine Saline and Alkaline > Saline | place: Antarctica: Organic Lake... | reverse complement strand
TGTGTGTGTTAAAAGTGTAAAAGAAAAGAAAAACTACGCAGGCAGTGAAAACCACTCCCCACATTAATTAAGGAAAAGGAGCCACTTTGGTACCGAGTACCGTAAAGCTCCTCCACCACGGAAAAGGAATGGAAAAATCAATGGGGATCAGGAGGGTTGCAGGCTTGGCCTGAAACCGGCTCCTGATGAGAGTTGATAACAGTACTGGAAAGGGCACGTCTGGTATGGACAAGTTCAGCAGCAAAGTTCACAGAGTGCACATGGAGCTTGGAGGCAAGCTTCTTAACTCTTTGAGAATGGAGACCCGGTTCTTTATGTTACTCCAGAGTGTGGGTGTTGTAGAAGGTGCCGCCCACACCCAAAAGGATGATGTGGAGAGTAACGGAGGCTCCTCGGAGAATGTTGCAGAGGACTTTGTGCTGTTCCTTTGCGGCGTTCAGCTGGTTCTGAGGTCCTGTGTCCTCACAGTACTTGATCTCGACGAGGTGGATGTCATGCCGAGGTTTGCTGAGGTCTTTGCGTTGATGCTGTCTGGGGTTGGTGGCTCTGCTGGTGGCTGGCGGTGCTGCTGGGGTGCTCCCAGTCTCCCTCAATTGCCCCCTGCCACTCCGAAGAACCCACCCCCCTACATTAGTTTGTTGTTTTTGTGTTTTTGCAGCGATGGGAGTAAGCAGCACAAAATCTGGGCGGTTGGAGGTAAATCTGTCTTTATCTGGGAAGCAGGGTGGGAAGAGCCATTCGTGAACTATTATACTTTCAGCTGTTTCAGGAATCTGGAGATTTTGCATGGTCATCCGTTCGTTGCTGCCTATATCCATGGAGACAATGCATGATCCTAAGGAGCCTGTTTTTCTGATAGCCTTAAGGATCATGCGGCATGCTATGTTGTGTCTTTCGGTGATCATGTTCCTTATTTGGGTGTGCGTGTTAGCACCCAGAAAGGATGTGCAGCACACTGCCTACTTGTGGGCAGAGGGGGCAAGTTTGACTTGTTGAGAGTTTGAACAGTACCGCATGTTTTTGGTTATATAGGGTACCTGTTCTGTATTTCATAATGATACATTTGGTCTTTAAAGGGACATCGGATGATGTTAGGTAAGCATTGCTAGTGGCTCCATTGGCAGTGCCGTCCTTTATGAGGGTCTGGTAGTATGCATGGTAGTTCGCTTCAGTTTTGGCATTTCCCAGTTTATGGAGAAAATGCATGTGTGTTTGAAGGGCGTCATGGTGGTTTGGTAGGTACCAGAGCTTTGGGGGAGGAGAATGGGCCATGTTTGTTGTATGGCTATGATTATGGGTTTGTGTTTGGTTTTCTATGTCTTCTTTTGCAAGCCAGTGGATGTTGTAGAAGGGATTTCCTTCAGGGCCTGCTGTTTTGATGGAGGTTCTGCAAGATCTGAGTAGGTGGTGGCTGACTTTTTAGCAAGGGCGTCGGCATGCTCATTACCGATAATACCGGCATGGGACTTTACTTTGAAGAAGTGGATAGGAGTCAGGCTGCAGTCATTCCAATATAAATAAAATGATTATGAACAGGCACAACGCTGCTGGGCAGATGATTATATAAGTGATCCAAGACCATGCATCGGGTATGTGAGCTGAGAAAACATTTTTTTTGTTTACACCTTATTTTGAGGACTTTTCAGCGGCCCAACCCTTTTTGCTGCAACAGGTCAACAACCAACTAGTTCATTATTTCCTTTCTCAGCAGAACACTGACTTGTTCTCTTTCTTTCTGAGCTGATGGATTTATTTGTGGCTGGCCGAGACCAGTCAGCAGCTGATCAGCCAGACAACCTGGCTGAAGGTCACCCCCCATTGGAACCATTAGAACCAGTATATAAACGATCCATTAAGGTACACAGGGTGCATGCCTGCTAGCACAAGCAGACGTAGGCAGCCGTGAAAAGATGGTACAATAAGGCATTACACGCCCTTCAGAAGAGACACAGATAGGAATGAATGCAACCTGGCTTTTACCTTCCGATCTTAAAGCACAACAGCGGCGGAAATTTAGCAAGCCAGATGCAATCATAGTTAATCCGACCCAGCAACCACGCCCCAATCAAAACACAACAAACTCGTATCAAACTAAGTATGCCAATAATGCAAGAATAGTTGCCCGTGATAACCTAGCAGATGGCGCTGCCAATCCATGTCCCCTAACTATGAAACCAAGAGACATACAACCAAACAAATGCGATATACATTTGATCTAAATGATATGATATTAAGTTCTGTGTAGACACTTCTCCCACTCAACAAGCAGAAAAGGCACGAGACAACATAATCTGCTAATGCCTCGCTTACTTGGACACCGCAAAAACCTTCACACCATCCTGCTAGGAGCAATAGGCACCATCTACCGCAGCCACACAAGGAACCCACTCTATAGCCTCAGAGTTACTGGTCTACACGCCACAGCACTCAGGAAAAATTAAAGCCTACATGCAATCAGATCCGCAACAATATTCATACAGATGAGACGAGACATTAAATACAACCCCCACAAATATATAAGCAATACTCCTGGTGGTGTGCAGGCTTCTGCCTCCCAACCACCACCCCCACTGAAAACTACTCTTAGTTTTGTTTTCCAGGTGCGATGTTGTGTGTCTCTGCATCCATTGATTGGTGCAGAACACAATACAACATCCTTTCCTAATCCGTGCCGGTAGTGCGTGTTTACACTACCTGCGTTCTTTTTCTTTTTCTTTTTCGTACACCCTGTCATGCCCTACATGCCACAGCACTCATGAAAACTAAACCTACATGCAATTTTCATCTTGATCTGTCCAAACATGTTACGCGCAATGTCTGGGGCTTCTTATTCACACTCATTCTGAGACATACCAACAGCTTTTTTTCTCGTTCTCCATGATGCTTTCTCTTCGCGCTTCTTCAAAACAAACGTTCTCTTTCTCTATTCATTTTTCTCTTCTACTTACATCAGTTTCATGTTCCCTCTAGCTTCTTTTTCTGGTGTCTTGTTCAGTCTGGCCTCTTTCTCTTCTTGAAGCTGCCTTTTTTTTGCTATAGCTCAACTGCCCTCGCTGGCGGATATAGCTGTGTAACCCTTACCCTTACCCTTACGCGCAATGTCAGTAGGTTCCGCCAGCATGCGCACACTTTGAAAGTGGAGGCAGCAGCGTGGCTTGAAGGCAGTTGACTTATCAGCCACGTATGGGGGACTAGTGCCATACCAGTGAAGGTGTAAAATAAAAGACCGCAGATAGCAGATAGGGCAAACACTATGTTGGCAGATGCTTGATTGTTTACTGATTTTATTCAGTGCTGCAATGCGTTGTGCCTTTTTCCCTTAGGGTTACTGTGATCTAGAGAAGTTCAAGAACAATGTATCAACTGTCTTTCATTTTGCCAGGATCATCGGGCTTGTGAGGTGAGGAAAAAATTCCTTTTTGACTACATTTTTGAGGACTTCTCGGCCGTCCAACCTTAGTGTCCTGCTGAGAAGGACAGTTGTAGACAAGTTGGTTATTGACTTGATTTATATATATATATATATATATATATATGGCTGACCGAGACCAGTCAGCAGCCGATCGCCAAACAACCTGGCTGAAGGTCATCCCCCATTGTAATCATTATTTATATCCTTTCTCAGCAGAACACTACTTGGTTTGGTTCTCTTGTATCTGAGGTTATAAATTTATTCGTGGCCGGCCAAGACCAGTCAGCAGCCAATCAGCCAAACAACCTGGCAAGGGTACCCCCTACTGTAACTGCAACTGGACACTGAGAGAGCAAAGCCAGAGAAAGCTGGACAGAGTGTTGGAAAAGGACTAGGTCAGAAAGGTAGCAAAAGTTAAATGTAGGCCTATTTGCTTATAAGGACCCTTAGCGCTACCGCCTTTTGGGCGATTTACTTTTCTTGCCGCCTCCCTTCTTCTTTTTGCTGGGACCACGTCGCACGATAAACCTGCAACAATCATTAATGAGTTATGGAGTCAGTTCTGAAAGCACGACTCTGGAATGTAAGGAACACGACGGAGGCGGTGTGGGTCCCCCTTCTATCTTCTTCACTAGGTACATTAAATGCTCAGCATACTCCATACACTTGTGTGCGTAGTGCGTAATCCGAAAACATCTTCAGCCTACCTCTCTTCAATAAAAAACATAGCTTTACGTACAATACGCACAAGTGTTGACTCAGGATCCGTTCCCTGGCCCGTCATGCCACCAACCTGGTTGGCTTATGTTTGATGGTGAATGAACTTGCAGCACCCATAATTAGGTGGCTTTCACTCTTTGATTGACATGGTGGGTGTAAGTGAACTTTTTTCCTGCCTCCTGCTCGATATTCTTCTCATCAGTAGGATTGTGTAGCGTAGTGGCCAAAAGAGTAAACGCGAGAATGTGCAATACGTAATTCGTACAATACTTAGGCATCTTACAGATTGGCAAGTAACCAGGCCCCTGCCTTTATGCTTGATTTCTGATATAAACGGCAATCACCGTCCACAACGCACTTACCCGCGCCACATAGCTTGGATCTTGATGGCACTTTGTAATCTCTTGTCAAGCAACATAGCATCCATCTCAGCCTTTTCTCTTTCCTCTGCCTCTTTATTGTCGCGTTCGCCTTTCAGGGTGAGCTCCTGCATGTGCGTGTGTGTGTGCTTGTGTGTGCGAGTGTGTATGCATGTGTGTTTGTGACAAAGAGAGAGAGAGAGAGAGAGATAGATAGAGAGAGAGAGAGTAACTGTATGCTTGGTCGTGAAATGTGTAGTTTGCTAACCAAGGCATACACAATCAGGCCAGAAACTTAATACTCTAAATATGATTAACATATGCCCAGCTTACGGTAGATTATTTGTTTTTTGGACAAATGAAATTGCGTGCAATATAGCTACACTTGTAAAAGCACAGGATTCACAACTTACCGTCCTGTACTTTTCCTCCAAATCCTTCAGACGTCGTTCATCGCGGATGTGGTTCTGCTTCAACAGCTGCAGCCACATTTAAACAACAGAAACAGCAAAACGATTGCAACAGAAACATACTGAAGCTGCAGCCGTAGCAAAACAACAGAAACAGAAAAACAAAGCCAAGCAAGTGCGAGGTGTGTACCAAAGGGCACTGCTCAGATGAAAATGTAATGCAGCTATTTGCTCTAAGATGGCAGAGCAACTGAAAAATTTCTCTTTTACACAAGTTGTTACTCCATATCAAAAGTTGCAGTAATGAACGTGAATTCATTTAAGCTTTAGTAGATTTCTACTCAACTCCAACATACTTAGCAAATGTTGCAATTATACAGTGCATATACTAATAATTCTTGCACTCACTCTGGTGCCCAAATTTTTGAAGTGTGGAGTGCCTGGTTTTTTTCAGCAACTTTTCTTACGTCCTAATCCCACTCCAAAATTACAACTTGCACGCTTTTAGAAATTTTGCTCTGGCCGAACACAGGAAAAAAGCTACCCCCCCCCCTCCTTCCCCTCCTCCCTCTGAGACGACCAATTACAGACCTCTTGCAGGAATCTATGAAATAGCACTTACGATAACGTCTAAAGAAACCCCAAACAAACAATCCTGAAGCACGGAGAATTGAAGAAACCATTATCACTACCCTGGAGCACGCGGCCTGCTATTTTTGCCCGTGAATATGAAGATTGCAGTATTTGCAAGGCGGTCGGTACTGAACTTGATATTTAGTCATTTTAAACTAGCACGTGTGACCCAGTTATGTTTGCACCAGCTTGCTTGATTCAGTTCTCCTTATGTACCCTTAATATGTGTATATAACAAGGTACTTAAAACGAAGCACATATCTATCGGCGTACAGATTGCATGCCCCTGTCTGCAGCTGCCCATGGGCTGCAAGCAGTTATTACACTGACCCATTATTACACTGAACAGTGTGAGTGTGTGTGTGTGTGTGTGTATGTGTGTGGGTGTGGGTGTAACAGTATAATTATCATACTGATGCCTCCACCCTGCTACAACTCCCCCCCTGTTTTTTTTCATCCTAGCACAGACATGTAACAGCAACTGCTGGCACATGCCATTAGAAAAACCCATGAGCTGCAAGCAGTTGCGATGCCCTCCACCCTGCTACAACTCCCCCCCTGTTTGTTTTCATCCTAGCACAGACATGTAACAGCAACTGCTGGCACACGCCATTAGAAGAAACCGATGTGCATCAAATGCAAGCTCTAAACCAGTGCCTTAAACAAGCAAGGCCCTCGCCAAAACTCCATAGCGTGCAAGGACAGCCCCAAAAGCCTGCCCTGAAAAGTTCCTGTCTGCCATGGCTCGTGTAAGCCTAGCTTACCCCAACAATGCTTCTAATTTAGCTGCTTTTAAGACAATCGTTGCGTGTGCCTGGGCCCAGGAGAGGATGTGCAATATGGGATTTGAAAAAATGACATGCACAAGAATGGCGGTGCCAGGAAGGTAGAAGAAGACCCTTCAGTATACTGGAATGGTGGCTTGCCTACCTCAAGGCCCCTGTCTTTGGACTGCAAGTCGTCGTCTTGCTTCTGCCCCCCATTTTTACTCTCTTCCAATTCATGCTTTTAAAATCATCTTCTGGTATGCCGGAGGGCTTGCCTACCTCAAGGTCCCTGTCCTTGGACTGCAAGTCGTCATCATGCTTCTGCCCCCAATTTATACTTTCTTCCTGGAGTCTCGTGCTCAAGCGCTTCAGGAACTCCTTCGTGGATTCATGCACCCCTCTCTGCAGCACAAAGGAGCACAAAGGAGCGAAGGAGCAATGTGACACCGTCAACTTGAAAGTCCAGAACACCGCCTGAGTAATCCCTGGACGGGCAATGTGCAAGCTAAACTGCATTGCAGTTGATTTCACGGACTCACTCCAGGCATCAAGTTCAACAAAAGGCAGTGCGCCATGTGCCTGTTGTGAAAGTGTGGTTCTACGTGAGCGCGTGTAAAGGTATAGCCGTAACAGTACTTGCTGATGAGGCAGTGCATCTGTGCCTGTTGGAAAAGTGCAACTCTTTGTGAGCACGAGGCCACCTATAGGCAGTGCTCATGAGGCTACAGAAGCATAGGGACACGCGCACACACACACACACACCGTGAGCTTGGTCGTGATTTCAGGCAACCCTTTTGTCAAAGCTTCTGGATGAGAAGACAGTCCTTGAATGGTCACTACAAACGCACCTACTATCCATCTCAAATTCACACCTACACCCAATAACACCACATTCTTATACAGACATTTGCCACGCCTGAAAAGCGAGTGCTTCCTTGCTGTGAACGAGTCCCACCTCAATCTCTAGTTGCTGCTGCACCAGCACAAGCTCTTTTTGCATATTTGCCAGCTGAGTGTTCTCAAGCCGCTGCAGCGTCTCATTCCCTGCGTGGGAATCCTGCATGTGTGCACGTGCAAATCATCTTGCATGCGCAAATGGGCACGCGTTGCAGCACCTCATTCATTGCGTGCATGCGCACATCAGCTTGGGCACAATGGGCAGGCGTAGTGTGGGTTAGGGAGTGAGCGTTTGCGCGTGTTGAGTAATCATGCCCCTTGTGCTAGGATGAGAACTTTTCAAGCCATCTGGAGCTCGAACTTGTTGAGCATGTTTGTGATGCTGCGTATATAAACATGTCGTGCACGTCTTACACGTCTTAATGTGCATGTTTTTGTCATGTTGCACACACCTTTTGTAAAAATCGTGTGTCCACTGCTGTTTTTGTGTGCAGCTCCTTGAGCTCATGCTTGAGCTGCTCCACGACTTTCTTTTTCTCACGCATCTGCGTGTTAAAAAGGTTTAGAATGTTGTGATTGTCAAGCTAGTACTGCACTGTTTGTTTCCTTGCACATCAGGACCATGAAGAGGTGAGGTTGGCCGGATGTAAAACGGTGCCGCACAGAAGTGCCGTTGTTACAAAATGTTTTGCAAAATGTCCACACCCCACATGCTATACGTAGTAAGGAAGTCGTCACATTGCTGTGTTAGGGCACACACTCACACACACACACTCACAGTCTGCCTCAACTGCATACACACGTGGTATATGGTGGTATGCATGGGGATACACATGGTCCCTGTTCAAAAAATATGTACACACCCTTAACACACTCTTGGCTGTTATATCGTCACAACCCTGCATATATTGAAGACTTCCCAGGGGTGCAGAAGTGGCCTTATGTGTGTGTGTGTGTGTGTGTGTGTGCGTTCTTCAAAACCGTAGCACACACATGCAACCGAGCATCGTGCCAACGGCCAAAAGCCATTTCTAGGGTTGGCCAGAACCATGTATAAACAGTGTATATACGTAGGGTTGGCCAGAACCGTACATGGGATTCCCATATACTGTATATATGTATATATGCCGTATATGACCGTATATACGCCGTATTTCCGTATATACCGTATATAGGAGAAAATGGATTCACTCAGAATTAGTTCATAGGGGGGTCATTTTGCAGCCCTTGAAGAGCTGAGTACGCACGACCCAATCTTTTATACCCAAAAAATGAATGGTTAGGGAGCTAGGCCTGCTTCAAGCCAAAAAGACCAAAAAAAGGCCTTTTTCAGTGCAAAAGGGAGTTCAACTACCATAACCACTAATAAAATTAAGTATGAATGCAAAACATATACAGCAATAGAAAAGGGAAGCAAAGGAAGAGCTCAGTAAGAAGAGGCGCGAGAAAAGAACTTGACCAAAAAGAGCAAAAGAGACTGCTGTTGCTGGGAATCGAACCCTGCACCAAAATACGGCCTGTTGAAACCCATATATGGTCATACGGTTACGGAACCGGTGGTCAGTGTCATATACGGTACCGGATATACAACGTACCGAGGATACGGCGTATATACGGTCATACGGTTTGAGCCAACTCTAATGATAGGTGACATAACAAAGAGGGCCTTCAACAATCCCTGCTAGTGTGCAATACAACGCTTGTGCAGTACAACGCTGCTAGTGTGCAATACAACGCTGCTAGTGTACAACACAACGTTTGTGCAATACAACGCTGCTAGTGTGCAATACAACGCTGCTAGTGTGCAACACAACGCTTGTGCAGTACAACGCTGCTAGTGTGCAATACAACGCTTGTGCAATACAACGCTTTGTAGAGCGCCACCAGCCAACACACTTCCCTGCCCTGATTCGTGCCCACAAAGGAGTAGTGCCTTTTCGCACACAAAAGCAAGCGTGCAGCGTTTACTACACCCTGAGCTGCCTGCTTTGTATCCCTGTGACAAAATGCGTTCAACCCTTTTAAGCACTCGACACACCGCTTGCTCGCCAAACCCCACCTTATCCTCATGATCCACTTTCTCGTCTTTCAGGTCGTTGCGCAGCTGCTTGACCGCGCCTGTGGTGGTACGTTCGTGCTCAATGGTACGCTCCATTTGTTTCTGCAAGCATGCAAGGTGAAGCAGAGCAGCCAAAAGCAGGCTGGAATTGTCTTTAAATTGATTGTATTGCTATGCATGCGTATATGTTTGCACGTGCTCGACGGTTGCGTGCACTGCACTTGGTTTGCACGCAAGTTAAGCAAATCAGAGACCAAAGAGTATAAGGTTGCTTATTGACTGTGCTATTTGCGTGCCGCTGTTGCGATGATGGGACTTTAACTAAACATCATTTCAGTGCTTCATATGTTGCTGCATGCAAAGCGTGTGGTAAAATAGGACGCTAACCTTTGTCTCTCTGTGTGAGGAGTGACTTACACACCCTTGACTCATGCCAGGTGAGTTACACTGTGCCCTATGCTTTACTCTCTTCTTTTCATTTGTAGCATTTTGGAGACCCGCAACTTCCCTCAGAGCAAGGTAGGTCAAGGATGCTAGGAATTCAAGCTGTCGAAATAGTATGCACCGATTCAGCGATTTTGCTGACTGTGAGCCATGAAGGGCGGTGAGCAATGAACCGTCAGACCCACAGTGTGCTTAGCTGCGCTGACATGTTGACTTAACATACATGCCTCGTTACAATTGCATATATTTATTAAGTAATTAAAAACACGTTAGTGTCAAAGAGCTGTACATCAGTAAGCGACCCACTATGCCTTCACAGCCAGCTGCTCAAATGACCAGCCATAATTCCCACGTGCTATCCACCCAAAAAAAGTCCATCACAAACGGAGCCCACCTTTGCCGCTTCCTGGGCAAGCACGCTCGCTATGATGGGGGTGACCTTTTGGTATACGTCCAGCTCTGTCAATGTGGAGGACATGAGCACAGCTAGAGATTGCCGTTCGGTAGCCACCTGCCCGGGTGCAATTACACACAAGTGTGCAGGCCCACCATGAGTGCGGGGCTGTTGTATACTGCTCTAGCCCTGTTTTGCCCCCTTGGAGGACACGAAAGCACAGTCAAGAGTCGTCATCTGATGACAAACACAACCTTGGTAAACACAGCGTGCGTGTGCCATTTGGTGACCACTTGTCAGTGTGCATATGCCATTTGGTGACCACTTGTCAGTGTGCATCCGCCATTTGGTGACTACTTATCAGTGTGCATATGCCATTTGGTGGCCACTTGTCAGTGTGCATTCGCCATTTGGTGACCACTTGTCAGTGTGCAATCGCCATTTGGTGACTACTTGTCAGTGTGCATATGCCATTTGGTGGCCACTTGTCAGTGTGCATTCGCCATTTGGTGACTACTTGTCAGTGTGCATATGCCATTTGGTGACCACTTGTCAGTGTGCATGCATGTGCAGCTTTGCAGCATCAAAAAGAACAGTGTGTTTGGTTGGCAATTAGGTGCCTGTAGAGGTAACGGGCAATGGAAAGGGAAAATTATGTCGCCTGTGAGATTTTTTAGCGTGTCAGGCACACTATTTTCACGTTACTGTTGGTTCTGCAATACAACAAAGCTGTTCATTCCCTATCCTTGTTCGTTTCTTTTCTATTATGTGCAGTATGTGCAGACCAATGCTATCATTATCAACAGAATCATTTGCCCAATTTTTATACTCAAAAGGTTTCTCCCACCTGCTCACACAACATGCAGGCACTTGCACACACAACAGAGAGTTTGATACACACAGCATACATCACCCACCTTAGCCATGTTTTCTTGCACATTGGGGTTGTCTTTTAAATTCCTGCACAGCTGCTTTGTACTCTGCCTCAGCGCTTCAGCCACTTGCTGCAGCTCAGCCTGTGTGTGTATTTGTATGCGTGTGTATGTGTGTGTGAGCATTTGCAAATTTGCATGCATTTTGAATGTAAGTTACATGTGGTCAAAGAGAGCAATAATAAACAATTGTGTACCTTGCTGGAACATTTAAAACAACGCAAAATGTGGGCAGACGGAGCAATCATCAAACTGCCCTGTACGAACACGAGCTCCATCGGCACCGAGCTCGTTGCAGACCAGCGTTGATGCATAAATAAAAAGATTTAGAGTGTGTGCGCGTGAAAAAGAACGTATCGGTCTGGATGATGCTAGAAAGGCAGGAAAGCATCGCCCACCCTAAGAAAGTCAAAGAGCACTTTGGTGAACGCGCCTGGTTTTCTCGCAGCTTGGCCTTGTTGGGCAGGTGCCGCAGGTGGTGCTGAGCAGAGACCAGCTCTTCAAAGCGCTGCTCCAAGTTCTTCTGCTGCGCAATCATACGTGTGATCTCCTCGCCCACCGACTGTGTTAGCTCCTGGGCCTGCACCTGTTGTGTGTGTTCAAGTGTAGCTAAGGCTTAAGCTCACGGTGAGCATGCCAAACATATTGACCTCCTCCCCAATAATTCCTGGGCTGCTTCTACTTAACATAGTTGTGCTTTATGCCAATGTGTATGTGTGTGTGTCAGTTGGTTGACCCCCTTTCCCATTGACTGTCTCAGCTTCGTACAATACCTCCCCTTCCCCCCCGAGAGCGCAGGTAACCGCACACACACACACAAATACACCCCCAAACTTTCCAATTTAATGTGCCAACTACGTGTAGAGCATGCAGGGGTACATGCTCCCTCACCAGACATTTACCAGCTTTCTTCGTTTTACTTAGGAATTGACTGTGAAGTGTGCGAATACGCTGAAATGCCGACATGCAAACGCTCTTGTGGCCCCCTTATGAACATGAACACATTCAATTTGCTCAAAATAGAGAGCAGGTTGGTTCAGGCGAGTTAAAGTAACAAGCAACGGATCACTGGGGTGGAGAATGTTTGTCAAGATGTGTGGCCAGATGCTTGTCAAGATGCGTGTCAAAATTCACAGCACTACCAGCAGGACGAGCCTAAGCAGGATGATACGAAGGATACACCCCACCATGTGAATGCATCCGTGCTTTTGTGAGCCCCCATGATGCTGATGATTAAAAAAATTGCATAATAGTAGGGTTGGCCAGAATTGTATATAAACATCGTATCCGACCGTATATTTGGTGATTTCCCTGCCAAAAATACCATTTAGGTATACACCGTATGCATATGGTTCTGGCCAAACCTACGTAACAGTGGCGGGACTCGGGCTAAAACCCCAGTCAAGGTCCCTATGTGTGAGTGCTCATGCTTTCACAAGACTCCTTTGGTATACCTAAGGACAATCGTACGACCACAGATCTGACATTGACTGATTCAATGTGTACGACGTCGCGCACATGAATGCAACAATAATGAGCGTTAATGAAGTAATCCACGTGTCCAGCATAGCTTACTCAGCTGTCAATGCTGCTCCGCACCAGCAGAGGGCTGGTGTGTCACACAGTGGTTATTGTCTGCTGCTGTGATATCAGCAAACGGACGCGTGTCCTTCCCGGCACGCTGACTGTTCCTTCCCACATTTCTCTCAAACACACATATTCCCATACACACATGCGCACACACAAACACACCTTTGAATCTACTGTTATGATGCCCACCAACGCAAGCTTGTCCAGACTGCGCTTTAGGACAGAATATACCTGAATTGGAGAGGAGCACGTACGCATTGGGGAAAGGTGCACATATGTAAACACAACTATCATAGTGAAGTAAGCTCTTTCTCTCATTGTATAGGTTGGCAGATTTGCTGTAGGGGTATGAGTGTGTGTACACGTGTGCGAGTGTGTGTGTTGTGTGTGCGTCATGTATGAGTGTGCACGTGTACAATGTACGTGAATCCGTGTATGTTTCTGTCTGTTGGAATGCATGTATGGTGTGCATGTACTTTGTTTTGCGTGTGTGTATGTGTTTGTGTGTGTGTGTTCGTGCGTATGTATGTTTGTGTGTGTTTGTGTGTGTATGTTTGTGTGTATGTGTTGTGTGCGTTTGTGTTTGTATGCTTGTGTTTGTGTGTGCATGCAAGTGTGTGCGTGTGCACGCGTGTCCATGCAGGTGTGCGTGCGTGTATGAATGTGCATATGTGTATGCTTGTGGCTGTGTGTCGTGTAAAGTGCTTGTGTGCATGTGTGTGCATGTGTGTGCGCGCGCGTTTGTGTATGTATGTGCGTGGCTGTGTGTCGTTAAAGTGCTTGTGTGTATGTGTGTGCGGATGTGTGTGTGTGTGTGTGTGTGTGTGTGTGTGTGTGTGTGTGTGCCAGTGTTTGTTCGTTTGTATGTGTGTTTGTGTGTGTGTGTGTGTGTGTGTGTGTGTGTGTGTGAGTGTGCGTGAGTGCGTGCGTGTGTGTCTGTGTGTGTGTATGTGTGTGTGTGTGTGTGCCAGCGATTATAAACAGGAGCTGTCTTTGCTCACATGTGCTGCCTCCACAGAGCTCAGCTCCAAACTCTGATCCGTGGCCAAACGGCTGATTCCTGGTGGCACTTTGCCCTCCCCTGTGAGCGCCATATTTGTTGTTCGACGGCCTTATAATGGATTTCACGCCTTTCCTATTTCGTACGATAATCTTTGTATTATACGACTGTTTGAATAATTTACAATGTCGTTGGGAGCGGGAGGGAAGGTATAAAAGATGGTTTCAACACTTCGTCTATTCAGCCATAAAGCACATTACGACGTAAAACGAATTCCGAAAAAATAAAAGAAGACCTTGAAATTGTGTGGCCAGGCAGGAGCACAGCACGGCCAGCATGGCTGTTATTGGCAAAATGATACAGCGATGTAACCTTAACAAGCCCCTAAAAAAGCTTTGCAGGCACCCCATTTTGTGAGCACTATGGCTTCCAGAAGCAGACGGAGACTGTGGGGACCTGAGCTAGGTATGACACCAACCCATCTAAAATCTAGCAGGGTAAAGCGACCCTATTCTTGCAAGTAGTCTCTGCTTTCTAAGAGTTCATCCGCTCGCGCGCCCTCTCCCAACTTCATCAGCTTATTAACGACGAGGTTGTACTGCAATGTGAGCAATTTTGCGACTTGACTTTGTCACTGCAGGGTACAGGATGGACTTGAGCTACATAGGTGGAGCAGAGAGGAAGTACAGACATTCTGTAATAACAGTCGCGCAAATGATGTACTTCAGAGCTTCAGGCAAAGCATTCAAAGGCAAGCAAAAATAATATTGTAATGCGGCAACTTACCGTGTCATATTGGAGCAGGGTAGGCAAGTCCTGCCCTTGCAGCTTTAGGTATGCATCAATTTGCTCTGCTGCTTCAACAGCGTGTCCGCTGGCCGCTAGTACTCGCACGACCGAGTTTCGGGCACGCCCAAGAGCTGCTGCATCTGTCGTGCCTGATGGCTGCCGCTGCTCAAGAACCTACTTGCAGGCATACGAATGAACTGCGATGTTGCGAATTCGATTCTTCAATCAATCAAGGCAACAGTGTCCGGAATTTCTAAATCTGCTGTGGGCCAAGCAACTAGAAAAGAGGCATGCAAGCGGTCTGCGTAGTAAGAGGGACACAAATGGAGCTTTATTATGAAGCATCGTTCCTTAAACAGATCGGCATACTATGCTGCATACGTCAATCATTTTTTATTGAGCAAGACAGAAATGAAGGCCTTGTGTAAGACTGATGGGCGATATACTGATGAGTTTCAAAAGCTGCACGACACATTTAGATTTTTATCGATGTTTCTATTGCGGCACGATATGTCTCGGAGTACCAGGTAATTCTGGATGTCCTTGCCCTTTCTCTTTTACTCCTCTTGAGGATATTTACATTCTATTGGTGTAAGGAACTCACAAATTTACACGCTGCTAGGAGGCCCTCAGGTTCCTGAGATCATAATACAGAAGAAAGAGAAAAGAGAAAGACAAAAAGACGGACAAACGACACGAGTAGCATAAGCACTGGCTGTCTCCATGAACAGTCCACCCCTTTGCAAGCCAAAGAGTCCCATTTAACTTTTGAGTCACCATATTTCTGTAACCCCTGCGCCGTTTTCAGACCTGAGACATGCGTTGATTAGCTACATGCGAAATGTTTTCTTCACATCTATAAAAAAAGCAGGCAAAGAGACCCAGTTGGGTAGCTAGAAAATTATTTATAAGTTTGTAAGGGGATAATTCACCCCGCAACTCTGGTGTAAAAGTGAGGGTGTGAAATGGGGCCAAAACAGTTTTAGCCAAAATTGCAAATTCCGACCAGGCCACCGACTGGACCCATTTAAGTTTTATACTAACCCCGCAACTTTGGTAACAAAAACTGGGCTGAAACTCGCAGCAGGTATGGAGAAAATTGTCTTTTCCCCCTGTGTCCCTCGTGCAAATGTGAGTGCCTCCCACTCGCTGGCGAAACAGTGTTATTTAACATTTAAAATGCTTACATCTTGAAGCAGAGCTCGATCGGGGCAACTTCAGAGATGCACCTTTTCCCTGCCAAAGTGGGTGCAAAATACGCACCGGGCCCCACACAGCCCCCCAGAACGCCAAGTTTCCAGTAATTGTCAGTGTTAAAACAAACTTAAGTATTTTGCATTCAGATGAGGCATAGGGGGCTTTGAATTGGGTGGAGAGCTAAGTGAGAAGTGAGACTGGTGTGGGGGGATTGTTCATAGGGACAGCCGACTGCCGGCCTGGACAATTAAAACAAGTGAAAAGATGAACACATAGAAATGTAGTAACTAATTTTCCTATCGCACCTGCAGCAAGGCCTTAGCTTCCCCTGCCTCTTTGGCGACAGCCCAAGCCTGCAGGACAGCAAGGATGGTTTCAGCAGCCGGCTGGCCATCCGCTTCAAGCATCTTTGACAGCAAATCCGCTGATCTGCGCGCTTGACCTCCTGTTTTAGCAAGGGCAGGTTTTGTGCATGTTTGTTGTGCATTTCTGGCACAATTCAAAGAAAGTAAAATCCAAAATGGGGTGGCTCGTTACATGTGCATTTTGTGCTAAGTACCTAGGCTGCAAACTTGTCCAGTCCAGCACAGTACCAGACGGCAACCTGGAAGCTGTTGATATCGTCATCACAAGTTATGTGCAAATAACATTTACCCTGTCTCTTAAACCTTCACGACGACGCACCTCTTGCCAAGGTACGAACAGCCACTTCCTTTGCGTCTGGTGGGAGTTGTATCTCCAGCACCTGCAAGTAAAGGTCAACGCAATTTAAAGATCCTGAAAAGTGGATCTCTGAAAAGGCTTTGAGCTGCTCAAGTGCTAACAAAAATTCAAGTGCTAACATAAAAGTGGAAGCGCAGAAAGGTTGGGCTAGTCATGCTCGGGGGCAGCAAAATAGCTTTGGTCTGCAAGTGTGTCAAATTTTAAGCCTGTCCCCTCGTCACAGACTTTCAGCTTCATCTATGGTAACTCAAATATGTTAAGCTTTGCCATGTCAGTTTGGAATTGCCCTCCTCCCAGGCCCCACCCCCTCCCTCACCCATCTGCCTTCCCTTCACCTACATAAACACACGTATGCAACACCCAAATGCAAATTGGTCACCAGAATTTCAGAAGCACACACGCATGCCCTCCCCCACCCCTCCCCACACACACACGCGAACACACCTGCACATGC
>Ga0307974_1001355_pt1 | contig 16813 bp, 17 predicted proteins | sample OrgLakmetagen784_FD_201812 | JGI IMG/M metagenome (GOLD analysis project Ga0307974, IMG submission 201812) | Saline water microbial communities from Organic Lake, Antarctica - #784 | ecosystem: Environmental > Aquatic > Non-marine Saline and Alkaline > Saline | place: Antarctica: Organic Lake... | reverse complement strand
CTCTGTCATCCAAGCCACGCCGCCCAGCACGCCCGCTCATATACACACTCATCTACTCACACCTCTAACACAAATGTGTACACATGAACACATATACTTGACACACACACCTCTGTCATCCAGGCCACGCCGCCCAGCACGCCCACTCATCTGGATGTATTCCCCACTGCTGATCCAACGATAGCTGCCCCCGTCAAACTTACGCACATTGGTGAACACCACCGTTTTGGCGGGCATGTTGAGCCCGGTGGAAAAGGTCTCTGCGGGAGCATCAACGCAGTTAAGCACAACGCAGTTTTAATGGCATGCACAAAGACGTGTAAGAAACAAGCCATACCCTTATATTGACATGCTAAATAATACCACTGTTTTGGCGGGCATGTTGAGCCCGGCAGAAAAGGTCTCTGCGGGAGCATCCATAAGCACAACGCAGCTTTAATGGCATGCACAAAGACGTGTAAGAGACAAGCCATACCCTTATTTTGACATGCTAATTAATACCACTGTTTTGGCGGGCATGTTGAGTCTGGCAGAAAAGGTAGCTGCCACACCATCAGCACACATGTGCACGCATGTGAGAGGCACCCCGTCCCCTATTCCGGACATCTAAATAAGCAACACCGTTTTGGCAGGCATGTTGAGCCCGGTGGAGAAGGTCCCTGCCATACCATCAGCACGCATGTGCACGCACACGTGAGAGGCATCCTGCTAAGAAAGCCACTATTCTAACGGGCATGTCGGGCAGAAAACGAAAAGTCGGCAGTGGCCACAATCAGCAATCGCACTGTAGTGCGAACGCAATGTCACACTGTAGTGTATTGTTCGTTCACTTGTAGTGTGAACAAAATGTCACACTGTATTGTAAACGAAATGTCACACTGTAGTGTGAACGAAATGTCACACTGTAGTGTGAACGAAATGTCACACTGTAGTGTGAACGAAATGTCACACTGTATTGTGAACGAAATGTCACACTGTAGTTTGAACGAAATGTCACACTGTAGTGTGAACAAAATGTCGGCAGTGGCCACAATAAGCAATCACACAATCACACTGTAGTGCGCATGCACGCTTGCTTGTTGCTGTGAGCAACTTTGCCTCGGAAGTTTGTATGGATGATCAAATGTGAAGGGCTGGCCAGATTCATTCATACATACATACACACATATATATTACATATATACGATATACGGTATGTATACGGTGTTTTTGGCAGGAAAATCACCAAATGTACGGTCATATATGGTGTATCAGGGATGGGTCATACGGCGTAGGCGTATTATACGTCGTATCGTATTTATCACATATTTAACCGTATTATACAAATTGCTCCGTATAATACGATTTTTGGCACTTAACGAACTTTGCAGCCACAAGCCCCCCAGAGCCCCCCAGAAGCACTCCCAGGCCCTCTAGAGCCTTCCAGAGGCACTTCCAAGCCCTCTAGAGCCCCACAGAGGAACTCCCAGCCCCTCAGAACGTAGCATGATCACTTGCTTATTGCTACCACAACCCAGAAGGTGGTGCCTGTAGCGTGAGATGAATTGTGCAACAGCTGCATCCACACAAGCCTTGGTCACTGCCCTCTTGCTGCAGGTGTCCGATGACTGTGTAGATGCTGCTGCTGATGTGCTTGCTGTAGTCCTGTGCAGGTGCCTCTCTTTTCCTGCATGCTCCTCCCTCTGAGCGCTAGCATCAGCAATTTCTCCCATGCGAGCGCTGCGACTACGCCCTGAGGATTCCTGCCGGGTCAGCTTTGCATGCTGCTACACCTACGCTGGGCTGGGATTCTGCCTCATGAAGTGCTCGCGGATGCGGGGTCCACCGCTGCTGAAATCTCGGATTTCTGGCATCTGGCATCTGGCATCTCGTAAATCTGCCCCTTCTGTCCCATAACAACAACACGATGCCACTCAGGGTCTTTACCAGGAGGCATTATAATGTTCTGGAGGCTGGGGGGACAATTTGGTGGTGGTTGGGGGGTGGTTGGTGCAAGCCCAGGGTACCCCCCCAAAATAGCGAAAATACGTTTGCGTATTATACGCGTATGTCGTATTAATGGCGTATTAATCCGTATGGGACGTCTCAAAAGTCCGTATGACCCATCCCTGTGGTGTATATATACGGTTCTGGCCAACCCTACTCGCTAGTTAGTGTGCAGAGACAGGTGCATATACGTTATTTCTGGTAGTGAAATCACCAAATGTACGGTCATATACGGTGTAAACACACAGCTCCGGTCAACCCTACAAATGTGAGTGTTCCAGACGCAAACCGTTGCTCACTCCATTAGCCAGAGTGTTTGCCATCAGCCAGAGTGTTTGCCATCAGCCAGAGTCTCGGGCTGTAGGCCATCCTTGTAACCCCCTTGTAACCCCCTCCAGACGCAAACCGTTGCTCGCTCCATTAGCCCCTTTTGTATTTTGTACCATCACCTAAACCACATTTCATTACCATCGTACACATCAGCTAAGACATAAAACAGCGACGCCTACTTGTGACCCACAGCACTTCCAGCAGTCCTTTTTGGCACACTATCTTCACGATGCAGGAAATGTCTTTGGCGGCGCTTTCAGGCTCCTGAAAGAGTACATCTGTGTGAGGTCCACGGGTCTTCTGTACATGCTGCTCTCCTGTATCACGATCTCTCCTCTGGTGCCCAACATCAACCAAGTAAGGTGTGCAAGTAAGAGGCACACAACGGCACCCACCTGTGGCAAACAGCGCCTTCAGCAGCCCCTCCTGGAAGAGCACCTCAATCACTTCCTTCACAATCGGCAGCAGCCCTGAATGATGGACTCCAATGCCACGTTTCAGCATGGGCAGGATGGCATTGACTTGGGGTAAGCGTTGGTCATCCTGCAGACATGAACACAGCAACAGGACTGTGAGCCAATTAATGCCAGTGCAATTCAAGCGACAAACTGTGATATGTGATGTGTGTGTACGTGTGTGTGTGTGTGTGTGTTTCAGCATGGGCAGGATGGCATTGACTTGGGGTAATCGTTGGTCATCCTGCAGACAGGAACACAGCAACAGGACTGTGAGCCAATTAATGCCAATGCAATTCAAGCAACAAACTGTGATATGTGATGTGTGTACGTGTGTGTGTGTGTGTTTCAGCATGGGCAGGATGGCATTGATAGCGGGTAACCATTAATCGATCTCCAGGTAAGATCACAGAACGAACAGAGAATAAAAGCTAGGACATCAGAAGCCACTGCGTTTTAGCGTGTGCGCACTGCTGAAAAGGACACACTTGTTCAAGTAATGAGGGCTATTGTGTAAGACAGGTCGAGCAGTCAGGCTGCTGTTGGTCGTTTTTCAGGCAGGAACAAACTTTGCAGCTGAAGAGGGAACATTATTAAGCATCAAGGCGCTTGTTCTCTGAGCCTCGCCTGAGCAGGTGTGCGTTAGATTTAAATGGGAAGCATCGTTTGTTCTGCAGACAGGAACACAATGAGCAGCTGAAGAGGGAACACTATAAAGCATCAAGGCGCTTGTTCTTTGAGCCTCGCCTGAGCAGGTGTGCGTTAGATTTAAATGGGCAGCATCGTTTGTTCTGCAGACAGGAACACAATGAGCAGCTGAAGGGGGAACATTATAAAGCATCAAGGCGCTTGTTCTCTGTGCCTTGCCTGAGCAGGTATGTGTTAGATTTTAATGGGCAACTATCGCTTGTCTGCAGACAGGAACACAATGAGCAGCTGAAGAGGAAACATTATAAAGCATCAAGGCGCTTGTTCTCTGAGCCTCGCCTGAGCAGGTGTGCGTTAAATTTTCATGGGCAGCTATCGTTTGTTCTGCAGACAGGAACACAATGAGCAGATGAAGAGGAAACATTCTCCTCTGAGCCACGCTTGAGCTGGTGTGCGTTGGGATGTGGCAACTATTGGTCGCTCTGCAGACAGGAACACAATGAGAGAGCAAAGAGTACAGTTATGAAGACACACATGCAAACAAGCACACACACACGCACACGCACACAGACAAATGCACACACATACGCATACAAACACGTACCTAACTGAGGCAGTCCATTGCGTTCCAGTAGATGGTGTCCACGCGTTCACACACACTCATATATATAGATATACAATATATATTCACACATACACACATCCACGCGTTCACACACACACACACACACACACATATATATATATATATTCACACATACACACACACATACACACACACAAGCACTTACCTCGCTAAGGCAGTCCATTGCGTTCCAATAGATGGTGTCCACCAGTTTCTTCTCGTCATCATCGTTCAAGTCAAGTTGGGCCATGTTGAGTGCCAGCTTTTCACACTCCTTCTTGCTGAAGCTGAACACGATGACCTTCGTGTGCGTGTGCGTATGTGTGTGTGTGTGTGTGTGTGTGTGTGTGTGTGTGTTCGTGTCTACATGCTGTGTGTGTGTGTCTGCGTGTGTGTGTGTGCGTGTGTGTGTGTGTGTGTGTGTTCGTGTCTACATGCTGTGTGTGTATGTGTGTCTACGTGATTTGTGTGTGTGCGTGAGCATATGTGCAGAAAATGCTGTGGGCATGACAGCTAGCTCCTAAGGCTTCTCCTGACTACAATGTATTGACACATACTTAGGTATATCCATACGTCATCAGTCGGGAATATATTTATGTACCACACAAATGCGAGTTTCAAATCGTAATTCTTACTTTGCTGTTCCTGTTTTGAAATCATGCTTGCGATTGAGGAAGCAGGCTCAGAATCATGGTAGTGAGCAACAAGGCTGCATGCTGCCAGAGGTTCAAAATACACATCTCTCTCTCTCTCTGTGTGTGTGTGTGTGTCTCTCTCTCTCTCTCTCTCTCTCTCTCTCTCTCTCTCTCTCTCTCTCTCTGTGTGTGTGTGTGTGTGTGTGTGTGTGTGTGTCTCTCACACACACACACACACACACATAAACACATACACACACACATAAACACATACACACACATAAACACAAACACACACACCGGCTCGTAGTTTCTCTCCATAATCATCTTAGTGATCTTGAAGATGTCACTTTTTTCGCCCTGAGCCTCTCCAGGCTTGTTGGAGGCCTTCACCATCTTCTTGCCCTTGCCTGCGTGCGTGCGTGCGTGCATGCGTGCGTAAGCATGTGTGTACGTGTGATTGTGTGTGTGTGTCTTTTGCTTATACATTTGTGTGTATGGGTGTATACATGTGTTTGTGTGTGTTCATGGCAAACGCAGCAAAGACACAGGCACATACCCTGCATCGTCAGCAGCTGGATAATAATCCTTCCAAATCCACAGCACAAACTCAAAGAATTGCTGTCACTCACTCAGATCCTATCCGCTACTAACACCCACCGTCTGCACCCGCACCGCTCAGCAGCTAAATAACTGTCCTTCCAAGTCCTATGCACAAGGTTACAGAGCTGCTGTCGCTCACTCAAATTATATTCGCTACTAACACCCACCGTCTGCACCCGCACCGCTCAGCAGCTAAATATTTGTCCTTCCAAATCCACTGCACAAGGTTATAGAGTTGCTGTTGCTTACTTAGATCGTATCCACTACTAACACCCACCGTCTGCACCCACATTGCTCAGCAGCTGGATGACAATCCTTCAAAGTACACTGCACACGATTATAAAGTTGCTGTTGCTCACTCAGATCGTATCCACTACTAACACCCACCGTCTGCACCCGCATCGTTAAGCTGGGTAACCGCTTTCTGGAAGTTGTCCTCCCTGAAAATGCCGCCTTCATCCACAACCATGAACAGGCCATCACCACCTGTGTGTATGTGTGTGTGTGTGTGTGCAAATGAGATTGTGTGCGTTGTGTGTATGTGGGCCACATTCACCATCCCAAAGCCAACCCAGAGCCGACATATGTGCTAGTAACAGCGCAGCATGTCGGATAGATCATGTCAAATGGATCATGTCAAATGGATCATGCTGGACGGATCATACGAGCCCACACACAATGGGATGTGTACAAGAATTTGTGCAGGAAAGGAAAAGTGTGGTACACACTGATCTGAAGCTGTGCTCCTGCACAACACGTGCATTGATTACGAGCACGTGCACACGTGCAAACAGACGCACCACACACACGTAGGGTTGACCAGAACCGTATGCGACCGTATATTTGGTGATTTCCCTGCCAAAAATACTGTGTATACACCGTATGTATTATGGTCCTGGTCAACCCTGAGACATATGGTATACAAAAGTTGCTGATCAGAAGATATATTTGTCTGCAGGTGCACAAGTAAATACGCATACACATGCATATATACACACAGATATACAGATATAACACACACAAATACACACTAAAGCACACACACTTGCTAGAAAGATGTATTGCTGGAAGGGGGTGGGCCTGTGGTCTGTGTACACTACATGGCAGGGAGATCTGCACACACACACACACAAACACACACACATGTATACACACCTGCTGGGAAGATATAGTGCTGGAGGGGGGTGGGCCTGTAGTCAGTGTACACTACATGGCAGGGAGAGCCGTGCACCTGCGTGTAATGTAATAGATTTATGTGTGTTATGTGTTTCTGTATTTTTGTAGGTGTGCATGTGTCTGTGTGTGCAATGAAGGTGTGCAATGTAAATGTGCACTGTAGGCAGTGATGCGCCAGTACGCTGTATTTTCATTTTCATTTTCGAACTGTATATCAATACGGTCACGGTACAAAACGGTCCAAAACCGTATAATACGGTCGAAGGAATAATACGGTCCAATCCGTGCTAGTATGGTCCACCGTATTTTGCCTTTTTGCAGGGAAAAAGGAGGTCCTGGAATCAATTCCTGGTCAGAGAGATCCTTTGCTTTTTCACCCCAATTCCTTTTGTGTGCTTTCCTCTTCGAAAATTCATATTACTTTTACATTGGAGATATGTAAGTCACAACATTTGTATTTTGGAAAAATGATCCAAAATGACCCTTAGCTCAAAATTAGGCAAATTTCCAGCCTTATGCACTGTACCGTACAGTATCTTATTGTATACCGTGCGTCCACGATTGCTTCGTGAGACCAAATTAATAACCAAATTAAATTTTCGTTTTCAGTTCAGAAAAAGTTGAAATTTGTAAGGGGCACTTCACCGTTGTGTTCTGTACCCTTAAGTGCCCAAAAAGTACTAAAAATATCAATAAAATTTTAAGTTGCAGTTCGGAGAGGGCTCTGACAATTATTAAATTTAGTTATTTTGCCAAATAATTATTCAACATCTGAAGTGATCGTGGACGCACGCACGGTATATGGTCTAACCGTACCGTACCATACCGTAACCGTACCATATCGTACAGGACAGGGAACCGGACCGGCACATCACTGATTGTAGGTGTGCATTGTAGGTGTGCATTTGTAGGTGTGCATGTGTCTGTGTGTGCGTGTATGTGTGGTACGATTTTTCTCTTTTTCCCAGCATAGTATGGGTGATGCTCGTAGTACTCAGGGTTGGCCAGAACAGCATATATGTAGGGTTGGCCAGAACCATATATATACGGTGTATATATACGGTATTTTTGGCAGGGAAATCACCAAATGTACGGTCATATACGTTGCATATATACGGTTCTGGCCAACCCTACATATATATACATGGTGACCGTGTATTAGGTGATTTCCCGGCCAAAAATACCGTGAATACACCGTATGTTTATGGTTCTGGCCAACCCTAGTTTTAAACACTTCTGCATGACTGGAGATTACCAGCTACGATTTTGAGAGCGTACTGCTGGGAGAATATTACACACGCAATGTAGGCATGGTTCTATAACGTTTCCATCGTGAGATGGCGGTGGATTATTCACAAGTAAATAAAAAGATCCGAACCGGGAGTACTCAAACCCATAATTTGAATAACGTAGCTATCTAGCAGCACCAGGCACGAGCAGAGCGCCAGAGCGCCAGAGAAAAAGAAGCCGACCAGGTGGGCCGCGAAAAGAAAAAGAGGTGAGGACCACAAAACCCGCCGTTGCATGGAGAACCGCGGTCACAGGTCGTGAAGCGTAGAACACAACGCGAACGTAGAGCACACCATCCGCACCACTATCGTGGTAAAGATGTTCAAGCCATGGCATCTTTGTCACGACAGTCGTAACAGTAGCCAGCTTGAACATCTTTGTCACGACAGTCGGAACAGTAGAGTATAGCGCGTGAAGGAGGGGAACAGAGCAGGGGGGGAGAAATGTGAGGAACTCCGTGAACGTTTCCCCGAATTCAAGGAGCAACATGGCGCCAAACTCTGACGCTGACAATAACCCGTCAAGAATGTCGAATACAGAGGCTTTGCATAGCAGGGAGAGAAGGAGGCCAAGAAAGGACAGATTTTGACTGCGGGAACGAGATGAGTTGTTCCCCATTCTGGGCATTGTAAAAAGAAAATTAAATTCACCTTAAGATAGAATAGCAGTTGAAAGGATTAAGAAAAAAAAAAAACTGGAAAGGAACACAGTCGTATGAGTGATATCACTTTGCTTCACTCCAAGAACTGGAGTTCAAGTGTTACACACTGAACTCAGCAGTTCTAGCACCCTTGACCTCTGACAGATACAAAGGATCGAAAGCGTTTATGGCAACAAAATAAGTTGTAAGATCGTATGGATTTTCAAAACCTGTTCAGCCTGTGCAGACCAAGTAGGTCAGGTAGCAACACGCACTCATTGACGCACAATAAAACAGGAATTTTTAATTCCCGCCGAGTTTAAGAATGCAGCACATTTTAGAACAAGTTTTCTCTAGCAGCCACTCGTTGCAAATAAGTATTTTTTGCAGGGTTGTTCAGTTCGAGGTTCGGCCAAAAGTTTGGGTTCGCAGACTTTCACGCATTCAAACGAATATGAAAAGTGCCGTTCGGAGTTCGGTCAGAGATCAACGAATTTTTAGGAGTTCGTCGAACTTCACAGCATGCGTCTGTCAAAATTGCAAGGGACAGCAGCCCCCCCCAGTTCAGTCCCACTCGTTCCTTGCAGTAAAAGTAACATGTTCAATGATTTACATGTGAAACTTGATCTGTAATCTGTATCAGGCCAGGAAGTTTCCTTGGTCTTCTGGCCAAACTTGTCACACTTTCTGAACTGCCAAGGATTTGTACAACGCGGCACTTGCACTGCACCTTCAGGTTCTCCTTTTTCTGCTCTACAATGATGACATGGTCCCATTCCAGCCCCCTTTTTCCCCCTATAATAATTATAAGGATACACGACTAATTGGGAAGATTTGAAGGTGGGGGGAGGAGCCCAAGGGCCCCCGTTTCCCAAGATTGCACATTGAACCCTTTGAACAGCTCGAGGGTTCTAAAACTTTCACGATTTTACCAAATTCTTGCTCCCAAAAAAACGAACTGAACAACCCTGATGTTTTGTGTGCAAAACGTTTGCACACATTGTTTGTGGTGGCAACTGTGGGAGCGTTATTTGTGTGTGTGAGTGTGTGTGTATGTGCATGCGTGTGCATGCATTTGAGTGTGCGTGGGTATGAATACGGGTGCACGTTTCTTGAGTAAATGACACAACACACATATTTCTCCGTCTGTTAGTACAGACACACATACAGACACACACATATTTTTTCCACAAAGAAATTTAACAAGTCCAGACCTCTTGGTAGCTCTTACTATTGCAACAGAACATGCCACAAGACAAAGGAGCAGAACGGAATTTAAACAAGCGTGTCATTATGCATAAATATGAGCAAGGCTGCCGAAACCCTACATGCCTACATACACAGAATACAAAGCAGGGTTGCAAGATACAATCAACACAACAGGCTTGATTGGTAGACTACTGAAGGCAACATCACACGTGGAGCCTGAAGCACGTCGCACGTACCTTTGACACCCACTCTGCAAACTCGCGCGCGTTGGGGATTGTGGCCGACAAGAATGCAAAGCGTGCACTCTTAGGCGCAAGCACGATGCTCTCCTCCCAAACCACACCTCGCTCCTGTGTACGAGTACACACACACACGCACGTACACACGCGTACTTGATGTAATACGTGCATATCACGAGGTGGATTATATTGCATTGCGTTACCTCCTACACCACACCACACTCCTGAATGTGACTACACACACATATTATATCAAAGTTGCAAGGCGTTGCAATTGCTTTCTGCATTGGCTTTGTATTAAGTATGCGCTCCTCTCTCTCTCTCTCTCTCTCTCTCTCTCTCTCTCTCTCTCTCTCACACACACACACACGCACACACACGCACGTAGACACACACACGCACACACGCACGCACGCACACACAAACACACACACACACAGACATATTGCAACAAAGTTACAAGGCGTTGCAAATGCTCTCTGGAACGGCTTCCTATTGAGTATACTATCTTCACTCATACGTTGGCACGCACCTTATCTCGCAAGTAGTGGATCTCATCATACACAATCAAAGAAACCTCCCGCACCACCTCTGCAATTGGAAAAGCAGGTGTGAGAGTGTGTTTGTGACCACAAGAGGGAGAGAGAGAGAGCGAGAGAGAGAGAGAGAGAGAGAGAGAGAGAGAGAGAGAGAGAGAGAGAGAGAGAGAGAGAGAGAGAGAGAGAGAGAGAGAGAGAGAGAGAGAGAGAGAGAGAGAGTGTGTGTGTGCGTGTGTGTGAGCAGACATATTTTTGCCCTCCAGCAAGGCCTTAAATAATTTTTTGGCATAGACGCTAAAGCACATATGCATTCACATGCACGCAAAATCCATACACACATACGCACACACCTGAGCCCCTGTATAGCATGGACCTCAAAATCTCGGTGGTCATGACCAGGCAGGAAGCATTAGGGTTAATGACCACGTCTCCTGTGTACATGTGAGGGGGAATGTCGTCAGAAAAGTGGCCAATGTAAGACCACTAGGGTTGATGACCACGTCTCCTGTGTACGTGTGAGGGGGAATGTCGTCAGAAAAGTGGCCAATGTAAGAACACTAGGGTTGAAGACCACGTCTCCTGTGTGTGTGTATAAGGGAGAACATGTTAAGAAAGTGTGCAACGTGCACCCCTGTGTGCATGCGGTACTGGGAAAATTTTGTTTAAAGCTCTTCTAGCTCTTTCATGTGACTACGGTGATCAAACAAGTCAGAATTGTGACCAACTTCTCTTGTGTTAGGTTGGCCAGAACCATATATATACGGTGTGTATACGGTATTTTTGGCAGGGAATTCACCATATATACGGTCATATACAGTGTATATATACGGTTCTGGCCAACCCTACTCTTGTGTATGGTGAGGAGGGAAAGCTGAAAGAGACTCTCTGGTAGTGATGACACAAGTTTGATTCAGCACGATCAAGGGAGCAGGCTGTGCATCATGACAAGTCGTGCTTCCAAACAATGCATTTCAGTCCAACTGCCTGGTTATGGCCATCACTATAGGTAAGGGAAGGCAGCACGATCAAGGGAGCAGAGGCTGTGTACCATATGACGGGTCGTGCTTCCAAACAATGCATTTCAGTCCAACTGCCTGGTCATGGCATTCATTATAGGTAAGGGAAGGCAGCACGATCAAGGGAGCAGAGGCTGTGTACCATATGACGAGTCGTGCTTCCAAACAATGCATTTCAGTCCAACTGCCTGGTTGTGGCCATCACTATAGGTAAGGGAAGGCAGCACGATCAAGGGAGCAGAGGCTGTGTACCATATGACGAGTCGTGCTTCCAAACAATGCATTTCAGTCCAACTGCCTGGTCATGGCTTTCATTATAGGTAAGGGAAGGCAGCACGATCAAGGGAGCAGAGGCTGTGTATCATGACGAGTCGTGTTTCCCAAAAGGTATTTCAGTCCAACTGCCTGGTTATGGCCATCACTATAGGTAAGGGAAGGCAGCACGATCAAGGGAGCAGAGGCTGTGTACCATATGACGAGTCGTGTTTCCAGAAAATGCATTTCAGTCCAACTGCCTGGTCATGGCATTCATTATAGGTAAGGGAAGCCAGCACGATCAAGGGAGCAGGCTGTGTACCATGACGAGTTGTGTTTCCCAGGTATTCCAGTCCAAAGGTATTTCAGTCCACAGGTATTTCAGTCCAACTGCTTGGTCATGGCCATCACTATAGGTAAGGGAAGGCATCACGATCTCGCTTATGGCCATCACTCGCTTATGGCCATCACTATCACTACAATCTCGCTTATGGCCATCACTTGCACATGGCCATCACTATCACTACGATCTCGCTTATGGCCATTACCCGCTTATGGCCATCACTCGCTTATGGCCATCACGATCACTACAATCTCGCTTATGACCATCACTATAGGAAAGGGAAGGCATCACGATCAAGGGAGGACGATTAACATCATCATAAGTTGAGTTGTTTACATGCATTCCAAAGGTCTTACAAGCATTCCAGAGGTCGATTGCCAGATAAAACCACTGCACCAAGCTTCATACTCGGAGCATCAACTCAATTACCATGTGCTTATCATTGTATAAGCTAAGCAACCCCTGGAATTGTAGTCTTGTAGATTGAAAGGTAGGCTGAGCAGCACTATCAAATCTAGTATTTGTTATGACGCAGCGGGCCAAAAAACATCGGAAATTATACGTGGGTGTCATGCAATACCATATGTTGGTGTCAAGCAATTTCATACGTGGGCCGAGCAACCCTACCAATGTTCATTGACCTGATTATTCCAGTAGCTGGGAACTGCCGAGTTTAGTGTGTAACGCTTGAACTCCAGTTCTTGTAGAGCAGCAAAGTGAGATCATTAAAAAGCATTCTCTTGCTTTGTACGTATGTTCATCTTTTCATTTCCTTGTAAATAATTCCACCGCCATCTCACGATGCAAACAGAATAGAACCATTCATACGTGGGTGTCTTGCAATTCCAAACGTGGACCGGGCAACCCTACCAGTGTTCATGATCTGATTGTTCCAGTAGCTGGGGACCATATGTAGGGTTGGCCAGAACCGTATGTATCCACCGTATATGACCGTATATTTGGTGATTTCCCTGCCAAAAGTACCGTATATACACTGTATATATATATATATATATATGATTCTGGCCAACCCTAACCATATGCTTGTTGTTGCACAAGCTGAGAACGATTACATCAGCTCAGCCCTGCCCTGCCTCTCCTTTGAAGCCCACTATGACTATCCACTCATTTGACGTCCTGCCAGTGATCATCCACTCATTTGAAGTGTACCTGTTTTCATAAGCTGATTCAGGGCAGCTACCCATCCCTGTTGTCATAAGCCCTACCCATCCCCTTCGATTTTCAACCACGCAAGAGTTAAGTAATTCGCGTGCACAAACTGCTGCCCCTCAACCACGCAATGGTCAAAGCCGCTTTTTGGCATCCCTGCTTCTATACGCTAGGAAACCGTTGGTGGAATCGTCAGCAACTCAGTACACCAACTCAGCCCAGCCAGTGATCGCCTACTCATTTGAGGTGTGACTGTTTAATTACGCTGAGAAACTGCTGGTGGAACTGTCAGCAAATCAGTACACCAGCTCAGTCCTACCGGTGATGAGGCCCACATCGGAGAACGTCTCGTAAAACTCGCGGTACCTGTTTGCATGTGTGTGTGTGCGTGTGTGTGTGTGTGTGTGTGTGTGTTAGCGGTGAGCATGTGTGTATGTGTTTGCGTATGTGTGTGTAAGTGGTGAGCATGTGTGTATGTGTACGTGTGTGTGCGAGCGTATGTGTGAATGTGTGTGTGTGTGCGCATGCGTGCGATCCTTTACGTGCTTGCAATCTTACATTTTGCAATTCAACCTTTCTTTTGTAAGTGTGCCTTCAGGTATGTTATTACATTGACACCGGCGCATAGTTATGCAGTCAGTGCATCAAGTCCCCACTTGTGGTTATCAATGATGAGGTACATTATTGTTTACTGCCTATGGGGTTCAATAAAGCGGCAAACGTCATCGGCAGGATTGAAAGCATCCAGCTCACTTGCTGAGGGCTTAAGATGGCACGCAATTATGTCTCTACTGCTTGTGCGGTTTAATAAAGCGGGAAACGTTATCGGCTATATTAAAGGCATCCAGCTCAATTGCTGAGGGCTTTATATTTCATATGGCAATGGCAATTAAGTAGGCAATGCTGTTTACTGCCCATGTGTTTCAATGAAGCAGGAAACGCTGTTGCCAAAAGCATTCCACTTACTTTTGTCAAGGGCTGTCAGCTACACGCTTACATAATGCTTGTGTGCATGCACGTGGGTGCGCTTGTGCGTATGCTCGTGTGTATGCTTTTGTGTATATCTGCTTGTGTGCATGCTCACGTGTGTGCTTGTGTGTGCACTCGTGCGTATGCTTGTGTATATCTGCTTGTGTGCATGCTCACGTGTGTGCTTGTGTGTGCGCTCGTGTGCATGCTCATGTGTATGCTTGTGTGTGCACTCGTGCGTATGCTTGTGTATATCTGCTTGTGTGCATGCTCACGTGAGTGCTTGTGTGTGTGCTCGTGTGTATGCTCACCTGTATGCTTGTGTGTGCACTCGTGCATATGCTTGTGTATATCTGCTTGTGTGCATGCTCACGTGTGTGCTTGTGTGTGTGCTCGTGTGTATGCTTATGTGTATTGTGTATGCTTGTGTGCATGCTTGTATATGTTTGTTTGTATGCTTGCATGCAAACCAGACTGAACCCAAAGTTTGTGCGAGCAAAATTAGACTGCTTGATGTGAACATAGAGCATGAGAGTGTTGTGCCACAAGGGCATCTCACTCACTTTTGGTTACTGAGAGCCTTGAGGGGTGACGTGTACACCACACGCGCCTTGTCCCTGCGAGCGAAAGAAAGGAGCATGGTTATGCTTAACTTGGATGAGGAGAACACAAAGTTGTTGCCAAGGACTTTAACGAGCGTATATTTTAAGAGGGTTTCATCCTGCACCAAAGCACAGGAGCAGCGTGTCACAGACTCACACACACACACACACGCTTTACACTCACTCACACACTCACACATACACACACGTTTAACACGTACACGCACACACACAGACATACACACACACGCTTTACACACTCACACACACACGTACACACACACGCTTTACACGTACACGCACCTGAGCGCCATGCCAAACGCATATTCTGCCACCACTGTCTTTCCAGCTGAGGTGTGGGCCGCCACCAGCACGGAGTGGCCTGAGTGTGTTTGATGTAGTTGTTTGTTTAAGTGTGTCTGTGTATGCATCAAGCTGAGGTGTGGGCCGCCACCAGCACGGAGTGGCCTGAGTGTGTTTGATGTAGCTGTTTGTGCATGCATCTGTGAGTGTATCTATAACGCTAGTAGTCGCACTTCTTAAGGCCTTTTTTTTTGTAAACCTGTATCTGTAGGGTTGGCTAAAACCGCATATATACGGTCAAATATACGGTTTTCATACAGGGATTTCATCGAATATACGGCGTATATATACGGCTTCGCCCAACCTATGTATCTGTATACTCACTTTGTTAGTTCATGTTGATTGAAAGACTGGTATGTGGAACAGAAACATAGCACAAAAAAGATAATGGCGTTAAAAATAGATAGAAGGGGAGTGCTTGATCCCTAAAAATGTCAAGACATTGCTCAAGCATTCCACTCCCTTCAAAACACTCAGGCTCCTCTTTTTAACCGTCTCGCCAAAACCACTTTTCCCCCACTCCCCACCTCCCAGCCCTCAAGTATTTCAACGCCTACAGATACACATCCAGGCCCTTGTGCTATTTGACTACATGTCGTCTCAGGCCGCCCCTCTCATCCCCTTTCTCGCCAGCCTTCCAGTATGTCAGTGCCTACAGATACATATTCAGGACTTTTTTCACACGTGAATCTTTGTCATCAGAAGCCACCCCTCTCATTCCCTACCTTACCGGCCTCCCGGTATGTCAGTGCCTACAGATACATTTTCAAGACTTTTTCCACATGTGAGTTTTTGTCATCAAAGGCCACCCCTCTCATTCCCTTCCTACCGGCCTCCCAGTGTGTCAGTGCCTACAGATACATATTTAGGACTGTTTTCACATGTGAATCTTTGCCGTCTCAGACCAACCTGCTCATCCCCCACTCACCAGATAGGCGTTCAGGCCCCTACTTGCTTCAAAAGCCCCCTACGTGCTTCAAAAGAGCCCTACTTGCTTCAAAAAACCCCTACTTGCTTCTAGGTCACGCTTTGCCTCAGGCCACCCATCTCCAAAAGCCCCCTTCTTGCCATGCCACCCATCTTCAAAAGCCCCCTACTTGCTACAAAAGACCCCTACTTGCTTCTAGGTCACTCACTGCCTCAGGTCACCCATCTCGCCTACGTTACATTCTTTGTCGTCAAAGGCCACCCCTTCAAAAGACCCCTACTTGCTTCTAGGTCACTCACTGCCTCAGGCCACCCATCTCGCCAGCATTACATTCCCTGCTGGAATGCCCGCGTACATCATAAAACCATGGCTTGCGTCTCTACTCTGCATTAGATTCCCCGCCGAAACGCCCGCATACATAAAACCATGACTTGAGTCTGTACTCTGCATTAGATTCCCCGCCGAAATGCCTGCATACATAAAATTATGACTTATATCTCTACTCTGCAGCCCATAATAGACCATAAAACGCTATATAAGGCCCTAGCTCGGGCCATCTTCACTGAACTATCGATAGGTATGTTGGGAAGGACTTGGCCGTGCGTCATATCCCCACTCACCGGCCTCTGAGCACTTGTCAGCTGTCTTTCGGTGGGGGCCACAAGCACTGTGGCACATGTTGAGGCTCTGAAAACTTGGTACACACACACACAACACACACACACACACACACACACACACACACACACACACCCCCACGCGCGCGCGCGCGCGCCCCCCCCCCCGCGGGCG
>Ga0307974_1001354_pt1 | contig 16816 bp, 15 predicted proteins | sample OrgLakmetagen784_FD_201812 | JGI IMG/M metagenome (GOLD analysis project Ga0307974, IMG submission 201812) | Saline water microbial communities from Organic Lake, Antarctica - #784 | ecosystem: Environmental > Aquatic > Non-marine Saline and Alkaline > Saline | place: Antarctica: Organic Lake... | reverse complement strand
GCCTCTGACAGTTTTCTGCCTTACTCTTCCAGCGGCAGTGATGTGACAGGGGAGAAAAGCACAGCGGAAAACAAGGTGTGTGTATATATATGTGGTGCTTGTGTGTGTGTGTGTGTGTGTGTGTGTGGTGCTTGTGTTATGGCGCTCATGACCAGGAAAGCGTCGCCAATAGCTGATGCATGACAGGGTCTAAAATGCATGCTCGTCTGCCGTTCCTTGCTTTGTGAAAAAACGGAAAGAGGCATGGGAAAAGGTGGACGCTTGCATCCTTAGACACGTGCATGTATGCAACACACACACACACACACACGTGCATTATATCTTGCTCCCCCGCAGGTGAACCTAACCTGGAGCAAGTCAAGTGACAAGGATGTGGGTGGTGAGGATGTAGGCCGTAAGCGTGGAAAGGACCAGAACCAGACATCCTTCCAGCAGGCGTCTCCACAAAAGGCGGTTTCTCGTATTCCTCGGCCTGCCTCTTTGGCTGGCCTTAACCAGTGATCAATTCCAGCTATGATTATGAGGTAGATCTGAGGTGGCCGCGTGAAAGTGAAGAGTGACACTTGGCCAGTGCAACACGCTAGTGGAGCTCCTCTGAAGTGACTTTGAAGTGACGGAGGAAAGCAAGGGTTTTCTGATCCTATGACAAAGTTGAAGCTAGCATCTGTTGGTGCAGGTTCTTTTGATAGGCACATTGCTGCAGAAGGACAAATCGTACGTTTAAGTTTCCATTGAATGTTGATATGAGACCGTTTCTTATTCCGCTTTCCGCGTGCCTGACACCGTAGTTGTGATCTTGGTAAATGAATGTTGATGAGTCCTTGCCTTATGTGCGCATGAAGCCCTCTACTTTTGCAATTTTGTACATACTTTGCCACAAAGGTATTTGAGGTATTTTTTGGGGCGATGGTGATGACAAAACAGGATGGCTGTGTGTTGTTTCTAATGGATACAAATAAACATATTTCAACACGTATGCAGTTTGGCAGGCTCAAAGGCTTAACAAGTCTAACTGATATATTCCTTTTCACCAAAAATCAGAGTACAAGATTACAAGATAAGAAAAAGGCCTTCAGTCAAGAAGTATGACTGCTATTGCGGTGGAGGGTGCACAGTGGAAAAACATACGGTCTACCGCGGTGTGGGGGTGCCCGGCGGTGAAAAAAGCATATGATCTATCTCGCTCGGTGGTCGGGTGCACAGTCCCACTTGACTGTGCAGCAGGTTCAACGCTTGCAGTGGGGGCACTGGCAAGGACGTACACGCTCACACATGCACGCATGCAAAGACACACACACACAAAGCCTTCCCACATTGTCCCACCTGACTGTGCAGCAGGTCCAACGCTTGCAGCAGGAAAAAGCTGGGTGCTGCTTTTGTGTATGTTCGTGTGTATGTGTGTGTGCGTGTGTGTGTGTGTGTGGCATTGCCTCAACGTTTCGCTGTTGGATGCCAATACTGAACTGGCACTTCTTAATTGGCATTAAAGAACAAGGCTCTACGGGCACAGATAATGCAGGCTCTTATCTATTTCTTCAGCCTCCTCTTTAATAGCCAGTAGCCAGTAGCAAGACAGACAACACGTTTCCTTTTTGGAGGTGTCCCCCTGCGTGTACAAATCATAATGTGACTTGAGCTCCCAGAAAAGGCTGGTAGCTGCTTGATATATTGTGCCGGAGTATTGTGCTGTTCCTGACAGTTGAACTGGTACATTGCACTGGTTTTGATTGTGTGGCTTCAGGCGGTACCAATCTTCAGTGTGGCTTCAGGCGGTACCAATCGTTTTATTTGTGAACTTCACATTGAATAGGGACAATAGGCTTCCCCGGAAGTGTAAGTGCTGTAATGGTTATGGTTACAATGGGGGACTTTTTGGATGTCTACGTGAGTTCAGATTTCAGGGCAGATGATGCTCAACATTGAAAAGCAGCAGCCCGGCACGCAGGTTTATTATTAACCTGAATAGACAAAGGTGCAAGAAGACACAAGATCCTCATACTCCAATGGAGTAAGGTAAGGTTACATCGCTATATATGCCTCTGGGGGGCATCTGAGCGGAAGCTTGGAAAAAGCCTGAAACTAAATCAAAAAGGCTTTTGAAAAAATCAAGGGAAAAGGGCTAGACACTAGCCACAAAAGAGGCCACACCATCTATATCTGGCTGGTTCAAAAAATTCCTCAAACGAGTTGGGCTATCTTCATATTGAGGTGGGAAGACCAGCTGGTGGTGCTGTGTGCGATGGCTAACAAGATGTTCATGCAGACAGTCCAGCAAAATGTGCTCCTCTTCCTGAACAGTGTACCAGTCACATTTGTCACAGATCCTGATATCATAAGACCTTCTGTTGCAAGGAGTAGGAATGGCACAAAATCACATAGTATGTGCAAAAACTAATAAGTAATAGAGTGTCTTGAAGGGCGGTGCTAGGTATAGTTCCAGCCTGTTAGCAATCAACCACACAGAGAGACTAAATGACAGAAATGAAGCCAAACTTAAATACAAGTAGGTCACTTCCTCGGCGCTTTGCTGACGTTATCCACAGAACTAACGTATTGATTCAGTCACTCTCTTCTGCTTGTCACGCTCAATTGTTGGCAGTGACGATTCGTGTGGTTTGGTTAGTTGGTTTTCAGTTGAGGTTGTTTTGCCTAGTCTCGTTCAATAAGCTGGGAAGCCAGTTTATTATAGATTGTTGTGCTGAGACTTATACTTTGCAGTGACAGTGATTTGCTATGACATGCTTCTGCTGATGGTAACCACACTCTTTGCCACATATTCCCGCATCTTAAGCACCCAGTACGCGCCATAATCATAAACGGATTCCACACACGTGCAAAAACGTGCATCCTTCACCGGGACAGTGCCATGGCAAAAACCAAGGCGAGAAAGCTACCAAGGCTATTGCATACAGCTTGTACATAAAGTGTCTCTAACATTAGGAATTAAAAACAAAACAGAGCCTTGACTCAGGCCCACCATGCCTGTTTGCTAAAACGAACCTGCACTGCTTTTCACTTTTAAGTATCCAGGACCTTTAGTTAGGTATATCTAAGAAATCATCAGTTCTCTGCTTCAGCTGTAGAACTGGAGTTCTTGCGTAGTGAGCGTAGGCTGAGATCTGGCAGGCACTTTGCATGAAGTGCTGTGTACTCTCGTTTTAGGCATTCTTTTTGTGCCTTGCTTTTGCTCGGGTTGTTTTTCCCGCCCCCCCCCCTCAGCTTGTGCTTTGACTTGTGGATGTTCCCATCTGAGCTCGCTTGGATCTGACTCATGGACTTGCCGCTTGCTTCTTTGCTTTGTGCTGCTTTTTTGAGGGCCTGCAGCCCATTTTTGGTTGTAGCCTTGGTGGCCAGGCGTTGTAGAGGCCTCGCTGGCTGAACAGTTGTAAGGGCCTTGCTGGCCTTACGGACTTGGCACTTGCTTTTTTGCGTTGTTTTGCTTTTGTGAGGGCCTGCAGCCCATTTTTGGTTTTGATCTCCCTCCACGGCAGCTTGGTGTAATGACGAAGCCTGCAGCGAACTGTAGCATAGAACCCCTGCAAACTCAGTTTGTGGCGGGAGGTGCCCAGGTGGGCAGGGTGGACCTGGGTGGAAATCCCTACCAGAAAGTATGATTCACAATCAGGCATCAACCACTGAACCGTTTGGGGTCGCGATTGTTTTTCTGGGCTCATTTAAGTATATACACAATGTTCAACTTATTAAATTAGTGTCTACCTGCCTTCCCTCGTAAATCTGATAAGTTGAGTTTTTATTATTTCTATGCCCGTGCCTTTCCAGCGAAACAGGTTGCGCCCAGGGCCTTCCGGCGAAGCCTGAATTGTTTTGTTTACTTCCCACCTGTCACTGTTCACCAAAGCCCACCCCCAGCATCCCAAACCATAAAACTTGTCAGAACACCTCTAGGGATTATAATGAACAACTCCTGATACTCAGATGACGTCCAAACACCGTGCTTCCATTGTTTTTAAAAAAATGCACATTTTTGCCCAGCAAACAAGCCCACGCACTAAGTCCTTTGGAGCAAATACTTTGCCCTCCTTTTTTTGGCCCCACGGCTAAGGTTAAAACTAAAAACTACCTGGGAACAAAAAAATGGGAAAATTTGTGCTTGTACATGCACTTCTGCACTCATGTCACTATAGTTAGCTAATTTGGCAGGGAAACGGCACAAATCCAGCCCCCGACGCACACAGCAGACCCCATACCCTTTTTTTTTGGCGCTCAAGTGTTTCATATATTGTTTCTTACTACCCTGAACCACAAAAAGTCAAAAAATGATGAGGCTCGTTTTAGGGCCCATATTTGGCTGGGAATGGTGGGCCTGACCTTGAGAATTTTTTCCAGCCTATTAAGCCCTAGCTATGTCTCTCAGCTGTCAGCAAGGTACTTGATTAATCTTGTGCAGCCAGCTTTGCTTCAGCATCCAAGGCCCGCTTCTTCCAAAGGTTGACCATCCGCTGTGTGACCATGGACAGCCTGTTTGTGTAAACAGCAAAACAAAGGCGTGATAGGAAAATGCACAGTGATATGCAGCAAAACAGAAAAAGATTCAAATATGAAGGTTAATCAGCTTCAACTATATGAGGTAACCTTATTTACGCTTGCTCAATATTTGCTTGCAAGTAGCACATAAAAACATCTGCAGAAACCCAAAACAGGATACCACAGCTAAGCCACAGTCAAACCTGGCTTTTCCCTTACTCAATATTTCAACGCTCATTCATTACACCTTGTCCTATAAACTCAGGAGACTAGAAGATCTGGCTGCGTAATAACAGGAATAGCTGTCATACACTTCATGCAATTGGCTACTTTCAGTTTATGTTTTGCAGTCATGTCTAAAAGCTGGAGGAGCCAATATTGGTATAAGTGCTGAGGTTGAGAAATATTACCCTTTGACGGCGATCTGAACTTGCAGTGATATGTTATATGCATTCTCACTTGAGCTACTGTTCAGCATACGTCTAGGTGCTCTGGGTTACTGGATCCATGCAGGAGCCAGAAAACAAAACACTCACTGCATGGCTGGCACTTTAATCATGCGATCATCTTGCCCACGAAGGGCACTCATCTTCTTACGAGGCAGCTGACTAAGCAGCCCGCCAGACTCCTTTGCACTGTATGTGTGTTTGTCAGCCAAATAAACAGAAGACAGTCAGTAGAGGTACACTGTCACACATTTGTACAAGAATGTACATGGCTACCGAATGCAAAATTGAATGGCTAAGTCACAAAGCTGCCAAAGCTCAAAACAGCATGGCGAAAAGTGTTGTTGCCGGCTGGATAGGCAGGCTTGTTTTGTTTGAGCGGAAAGGTCGGAATGTGCATATAAAGGCATTGAACCCAGATGTGTATGTGTGTGTCCAGGACCACAAGTTTGGTTGAGCCAAGCACCTACTTCATGGATCCAAGGAGTGCGCACATGTCCATGTTGGAGCCAGGGTGCATGAGGTCGAAGTTCTGCATGCATGAATGAGAAGTTGAACCACGAACACGAAAAGGAGTAGTTTGGTGAGCAGTAGACTTCAATAATGGTTTGCACTATATACTCAATATAGTCAGCCGACATTGAAGATGAAATTGACATAGTCACTTGCACTTAACTCACAGATTTGGACTCCTCTGGTGTTGAGGTACATATCGAAGGTCTTACACACCATTGGCAAGCAAACGCGTTGGCTTGCCAATGGTGTATAAGACCTCTGATATGTACCTCAACATCTGAATAGCCTTAACTGTGATGAAATGGAAGTGTGATGAATGGAAGGGCTACTTTTGTTAAACCAGTAACTGCCTAGACTTGAAGAAATTACAAAAGTCGGAATTTTATGCAAAAGATGGGAGCAGGAAGAGCCCACCTTGTTTGTTTGCGTGGTGCAATGGCAGTGGATATATGAAATAAATGTATTGCCTATTAACAGACGATTTCACCGCTGTCATGATTTTCTTTTGTGACGCACCAGGCCACCACCGTCATCCAGGCATTCCTTGGCGTCGGCTTCAAATTCCTGTCGATAGCGCTCGTACTGGTCTGCCAAGGCCAGCAAGCGGGTGCCCCAGCCATTGAAGGCCTGTGCTTGTGCTTCCTCTGACTCAGCACGCTGCATAGTTTGACACCAACGAATTACAATCATACTGATCTGTCAATTCCAGCAAGCGGGTGCCCCAGTTATTGAAGGCCTGCGCTCGCTCTGACACCAGCATGCTGCACAACAATTAAGGCAAATCATAGTTCTATCTGGCCCAGCACCCAGCACACTGCACATTGACTTAGTTATCTGCAAATGAGGCAACACGCCCTGACTTAATTATCTGCAAATGATGCAACACGCCCCTACGTAAAAAAGTGTGTCTGATGAGGAATATGAAATCTGAAATTTGGTTGTAATTTCTGACATGTTTCATGATCTTTGACAAACAGTGAGCCTAAATGTTTGCCGTGTCTCTTTAAACTGCGCTCAAGTGTATGTCCCTGAAAAAAAGCTCATCCACTCTGACTGCACAAGGGAATGTTTTCTAAAACCTGTGTAAAGATACCTTGCCTGCCACTGCAGTTATGCAACCTATTGACAATCTTTACATAAACATTGAACCGGCCACTTACCAATTGCTTGATCTCAACTGCACCTAAAACTTGGCAGAACGGTAAAATTCAGTGCTAGAAATTTCAGCGCTTAGACCAAAAGTATGAGGCAGATACCCAAACAATATGCACCATAAAGAAGCTGTGCCAGCCCAGTCTATCTATTTTTGACTTACCAGCTGCTTGACTTTGGCGGCGCTGATGGAGACAAAGTTGGAGAAGCTGTCATCACTCAGCAGCTTGATCCAGTACTGTGCGCAAAAATAACGTATGCAGTGCATGGCCGTGTGTGTGTTACTGGCATCAGGATCAATGCGTGAGGTAATCAAACAATTTGGCGGACAACAGAGAAGCATCGCCATGTTCCATTGAATGTTATGACAATTTGCCTGATGCCTGAAGAAGGCATGCAAATTGCTGGCCGCACCACACCTTGCCGTGCAGATCATGACATATGACAGTTTCTGGCTCTTCAGTGATCTCCTCCTCTTCCTCTACCTCCTCATCTTCCCCCTCTCCAGCCTGCACATGCGTGAAGGTGTATGCGTGTATGTTGTGTGAGCCTACGCATTTCTTCGCAATTATTGATGTCCAAGTCAGCCGCGTCTGGTTCCTTCCACTTCAATCCAATCATTTTTGCACCTACTCCTTATCTTCCGCCTCCATGCTGCACTTAACAATGCCACACATTGCCTTCGTACCAACGACATACCCTCCTGCCTGGAACAAGGTGCCTCTTTATCCCCCTGTCCAGCACTTCATAAGGCTGACTACTCTCTTCCTAATCTCAACAACTTATTTCACCTGCTCAACCTCCTCCTTATCCTCTGCTGCAGCACGGCCACGTTTGCGCCCTCGTCCTCGTCCGCCGCCACCGCCACGCCTTTTCTTACCTGCTCATCCAAATTGTCACAAGATGAATGGTCATATTCTAAAAGTGTCCACACGACATATGAGTACATAAAGTCAAACCGTGTCTGCTTACAATGAATGTTCCTACAAACGGATCATCAGTTGCAATAGTCACTCACTCAGCAACCGGCCATGCATTTATGCAATCACTGGCATTAACATCAGAATGCTGACTCCAAAGCAATCTCACAAGTACCAGCACCTTTGGAAGGAGCCTTGCCTGCTGCCGCCACCTCCTCATCTCCCTCTTTGGCCTCTTCCTGTGATCAGGAAAACCTAGGTCTGCTTTGTTACCTTTTCACATCTACGTTAATTAAAAAGCATGCGTCTTATGAAAGACGGCTGCACGATTACAATAAAAGAGCGAACAAGCAAGGAGTCGCATCCTGATAGGAGTTTGAATAATGTTTGGTCGCTGAACGGCAGAACGGCGTTTGTTCCTTGAGATCCAAGAGCACAAAAGATCTTGCTTAATATAGGATAGCAAGCTATTCTGTTGAATTTCACTACAAAAGTGTAGCGCAAGTGTCACATGCCTTTTTTCCTAAAACTCCAACTCTTTGTCTAGCTCTTTGTCTACGCTCTGCATATTTTTAGTGAGCAAGGAGACCACACATGAATTGTTAAAAGTTGCCGATTCTTTTCTTTCGTCACTTATCGTGACGGAAGTAATTGCATGCTATTCAGAAAGCTTTGCACACTGTGTCCTGTCCAATGCTGCATCATCAATAACAGCATTATGCAAATGTCACCTGTGCATCTCCGTCTTTCTCTTCTTCGCCGCCCTCAGCATTTTGTGCCATGATCTCAGCAAGCTTGGCAGCTTTCAGCTCCTGCAGCTGCGCCTGTGTTCCATTGCACAATACCATGTGTGCTTGACTGCATATTTTATGCAAAAATAGCTAATAGGTGAGCTTTCATGCTTTTTATTTACGGTAAGAAACATATATATGCAGTTGTTATCGGTGCAAGTGACATATGTTTGCTGCACACATGCTTGCCTCGACAGGAAATAATAATGATCACATTATTTTGAGGGCCTCTGGCAAAGTTGCAACCATTTTGCAACTAAACCAATTTTGGATTTTTGCAGGTGGAAGTCGTACCAATCATATCTACAATAGGATACAACGATACAACAGCCCCCAGTAGTAATGTTTTCCTTATGTTGAATAACTGGAACAGTCTCATTTTGAGTGGACTTGCATAACTTTGCATGTGCTCATATACAGACATACGTGCAGCGTACACACACGCATTGTGGTGTGGTACTTAATTTCATTAAACAATTCACAAATGCACAAATACACAGAGAAAAATATATACAATCATGTACCTATGTACACACACAAATCACACACAGACACAGACGTACTCCCACATACACACATACACGCACACACACAAGCACACACTCACACACACACCTTGGCACCAGCATGGTACGGCGCTTGCTCTTCCTCAGTCATGTTTCGCCACTCTCCTTCAAGCTGCTGCTGGACTTCGGTAGTAGAGGTGCCAGGGTTGTCTTGCAAATACTCTGCTCGCCTGTACAATTCGTGTGGTTTGAGTACGCCTGTGTGTATGAATGTATGCTTGCAGTTGTGTGTTTTGTGTTTTGTGTGTCTGTCAGTATGTGCGTATATGCACATGCGTATGCTTTGTGCTTACCTAGGAGGAACTGCGCATGTGCTGAGCAAGTTATTGGCTGATCTTTTCCACAAAACAGGGTAGCAGAAAGCAAGCTTATCTTTTCAAGTGTGTAAGCTACAGCAGAAAAACTCACTGACCTGTCCGCGCAAAAGCGCTGGTAAGCAGACTTGGGCTTGGCAGCAGGAGCAGGAGGGTCTGACAGGGCTGCCTTCTTGGCTGGTGGAGGCTTGTCTAGGAGGAAACATCGGCAAACATGTTTTGATTACTGCTTACACACTACGAGACAATGGGGATGTAGGGGGAAACGTGCCGCCTTGGCTGTCTTAATACGCATGAAACAGGCACACAGCTGTGTCATGTCAAAGATGCAACAAATAAGAAAAACAATTATTCAGTGTTACTGCGGATCTTCTGTGCAAAGGGTAGTTGGGTACCAAAAGCAAAACCTGCAGAACTTTGATTTTGAGGGACATAAAGGTTTTGTTTCCTTTATTTGGATCTTCCTCCTCTTGGTCTTGGTCGAGATAAGAAACAGCAGACTATTTTGTTTACAAGGTTTCATTGTTTTTATAGCCCTCTTTAAAATAACTCAAGACGCTTGCACCTTTTCCATTGTCTTTTAGACTCCTTGCTAGGCTCACCTTGTTTGTAGTATGCTCCGTGAAATTTTGGTAAGGTCGCTAACACCAGTTTGGAGTCTCCTCTTAAAAATGGACTCTAGATCTTATCCTAAAATCAGAACCTTGCCATCAGTTACTTTGACTCTTCAACTTCCTCACCTGCAGTTCCCTTGTTGGGTCCACGTTTCTTGCTGCCCTTGCCATCTCCGCCATCAGAGTGGGCAGCATCCCACTCCGCCTGTGATCGTACCATATTTAGCACAAATTTAACATGTAAAAGCCAAGGTAGTCTCACAGGACTCAATGCTTTTACAATCCTTAACTACTACTGCTAAAATCAGTGAGCATAAAGTCGAAGCTTACCCTGCTTGTAAGCAACTCCACACAGCAAACATAATGTCCAATCCCTTCTCCACCACAGAGAGAGGACAGGGATCATTCAGCAATATTACGTGGCATTACCATCACCAAAAATAAAGCCTTTCAACCAAATACCACTGATCTCTTAAATGTAGACAGGTCGTGACTTGCTGCAATGATCAGGCCAGCAAGTTTTCTACACACCACCAGGCAGCCATGCCCAACCACTTACCATTGAACCTGCATGGTGAGCAGGATTCATTTAATTTGTAATAGGCAGCATAGTTTTCTGTTCATCATAGTGTTGATCTGAACAGCGCGTACTATTCTAACAGACAGCACGTGAATTCCAGCATGTGCTACAGAATCAGGAGTGTTACCTGCTTGGCACGCACAGCTTCCTTCTCAGCTGTCGCCTTGTCCTGCAAGGTGAAAAATATCGCCTTATGAATTCGCGTCTTTTTGATATGCGCCCTGTTTCAATCACCAAAAGCCGGTACCAGCCGAAGCCAAGAATCTTCGTTACTACTTCTTCCTGCTGCTTAGGCTTAGAACTTTATGGGTTCAGTCCCATAATTGGCTTTTTGATTAATTAATGTAGGGCTTGACACTTAATTTTGACACCTAGCTTTGCCAGAGCATGCCTTCTTTGATGTTTTGATGGATGAAATGCATTGCACGCTCAGTCAGTGCTGTGGACAAACAGCATGTTACAGGAGCACATGCGTGGAAGAAAGCAAAAATAAAGCCCACAGCAAGGGTCATGCCGTGCATCTTGTAACCCAAAATGCAAAGGACCATTAGCCAAAACAGGGGAAAACCTACCTCAAATGGCTTTTTTTCTTCAGCACTGGCGGCCTTCCACAGCTCCCCCAGCCGCTTGCCAATCTCTCCAAAGGAAGCATCTGGTCTCTCCGCTGCACAAAGCCACAGGTTGGAGCATTATTACATAGCTAGGATGGACAGAGCGTACGGTACATTTGATCGCGTACAGAAAATTCCAACCTTACCATTTCAAGCATATGGCCTCTCTGCAGCAAACCACCGCAGGTACAAGTGTTACTACATTAGACAGACAAAGTGTGTTCATAAAACTGCATACAAAAGATGCAGCAGGGAAACCTGCAGCGTTTCGATTTCAATACAATGTGATGGCGCCACATATACATGCATCCATAACTACAGATCACATTGTGCCCTTCCTGGTACAACTTGTAGCATATTTGCTACGGTCTGTTTTTCTATATGTAATAATTTTAGCTGACCCTATTTATCAGTATATGAGCTTCAACGCACGAGGTCATGCGCCAAGTGACCTTTTGTCTAAAGCCGTTCGGGCTACCAGGAGCTATCAGTACTATATCAAACATGTTCAAGTACAAGCATGTGAATGGGACGTGTATGTGTGGGGATGAATTTTCGTAAACATGCGCTAAAAAGACCGCCTCAAATATCTAGCATAATGAAGCAGCTTCCTGCAAATGGACAAAACCTTAGAGCAACAAAGTACTATCAATCCCACACAGGCAAGCTATACCCAGCAACCTGGCACATTTTGAAACAACGACTTGAACTAGTGAACAAGTAGACCATCGTTCTGAGCTCTGGTGAACAAGTAGACCATCGCTCTGAGCTCTAGTGAACAAGTAGACCATCGCTCTGAGCTCTGGTGAACAAGTAGACCATCGCTCTGAGCAAAAAACCTCAGGCAAGAAGCCACACAAGCCATAGTGCACATACCCTTCAAGCCTGCGCGCTTCTCGCTAGTGAAGAAAGTGTAGGCTGAGGGTGCGGTAGAGCGTTTGTCTCCCTTGTTGCTGCTGGCTTCCTTGCTGCCCTCGCTGCCTTTTGGGTCACTCTTCTTAGCAGGCGCCTGTCACGTTGAGATATAGGGCTGTTGTTTTATTGAATTCTTACCCATTAAAGTAACAAAATTAGCGGTGTAATCTGTAATACATGAGTTTACGAGGCTATTGCTGCCCTTTGGGTCGCCCTTTCCAGCAAACCCTGCCGCTTTGATGCAGCAGGCACAAGGCACTTAAAATCTGGCCCCCCTCGCTCCTATTCTCAGACAGAGGTGCACTGGTTTTTTAGATCTCTCCTCTTCTCCTAGCACTTGAAGATTTGAATCGAGCATCAGGTTAATATAGGAACAGAGAACAATTTTAGGGAGACCCTACACTGCGTTGCGACTTACTGCTGCGTTCTTAAAAGGAGCAGCTTCCTCCTTCCTTTGAATACCCTCAGCCTTTTTTGGAGCCACAGCAGGCCTTGCCTTTTTGGGCGCTGCTGCTGCAGTTGGTTCAGCAGGCTTTGCCTCTGCACGTGCAAAGACAGGAGAGAGGAGTTGGTTTCTCCTTCACAGGATATGCAATTGAAGGTAGCCGCGTTTGCTGCTGCTGCTGCCAATAGCAGCTTGGTTCCTTCTACAATAAACCAAAATATAATTTATAACTCTTACCTGTTTCAGGCAATTTATCATTAGCTGCTCATAATTTCAGCAAATAATGACAGGATGGAGAAAGCATGTTGCAATTGTGTATAAGCGAGGTTGCAGGTTTATTTCCAGTATTCTTAAGCATACAGATCTAGCTGTGCACAATGTACCTCAGGTAAAATTGCAGACACCGTATTTTTGTAGCCAGTCTTTTAATGCACCAAAGTGTGAGAATTCACTGACAGCGAGACCAGGCCATACATATCATTTCCCAGTCGAGAGAATTAGTGCATACTAAAAGCGGCTACAGAGCCCGCACAACCTCCTCTTCTTTGTAAGTGCAAACAAAACACACTTACCCTTTCCCGTCTTTGGTTTGGACTGGGTTGTGGTTGCTGTCTTGTTTGCCTCAGCCTTGGCGGCTGGGACCAAAAGCTACGTCCACAGCAGCAGGCACACGTTCCAGGCTTGTTTGCATTTGAAGCGGATAAATGACAAAAGTGCATCAAAAGCTGCACATAGACAAATTGACCCTGGAGATGTAAACAAGCTGATATTTGACAAGGTGAAAAAGCATAGTTGATCACCTTGCAGGATTTTCTTACAGATACGATCACTATACTGAACTGAAACAGCAATTATGTGAAAAAACACACTGACTTTAGAACGCTGACAAGATCCAACATATTCATAGAACAAGATTAAAACCACCTCAAATACTTGGTCATCAGACATTAAGCATGTTGATAAAAGTACTACTGCGCATCTCATACTGGACATGTCGAAAGCCTGTATGCATATAGTGTGCACATATGTGATGCAAAAACCCCACCTTGGATTTGGCAGCAGGAGTCTTTGAGGCAGGGTTCGACGCGGCTGCAGCTGCACTGCTTCCAGCACCACCGCTGCCCCCGGTTGGCACCTGCATGTAGGTGAAAAGTGGCGGTTTTTTGTTAGGGGACGGTAATGTGCGCTGAGCTGGTGATTTATCTAGGATATTGCAAAAGCTTTCAGCATCGGCACCGTCCCCAATCGGAGCCTGCAATGAAGTCAAATGCATTGGTTGCGAGGAAAAAAGAGGAAAGAAACTCGCAACAAAACGTTACTTCTCCACAATTCCTTCTGCCACAACTGCAGCTGCGGACAAATGAGCTGGCAGCAGAAAAAGAACCTGGAAATCTCTTAGAGAACCACTTCCAACAGGTTAAGAAACTGGCACAAGCAACAATTTCCAAATGTTCAGCTTTGCTGTCCAGTTGAAAAACTTTGTCATGCCGGCAAATTAAGTATAGAGCGTGCTTTGGTTGTGAATGAGGTCTCATTTGCTAAAAGATCCAAACCAGGTCGGTGACAGGAAAGAGTAGTTGTCCCTCCTAATCACCCTTCCAGTAGTAGGACAGCAAAAATGCTTAACCTTGCCGACTGAGAAGGCTCTTTTCTTTCCCTGAGGAACTGCAGACTTGGCCACAGCCTTAGGGGCATCAGCCGCTGCTTCAGGAGCACCACCACCAGCAAATTGCTGCTCATGAAGCTTCCCGTGAGTGACTTGAGCTGCCCCTCCTGAAGAACCTCCGCCTGTTCCTCTGGCTCCCACGCTTGCAGGAGCACACTCTGCTTTGTGGCAGTCCTCGTCTTTCTACGTTGCAGGTTGGACCAATACATGGAATCGTGTGATAGGATGCTGCAGATACGGCGGGAGGAATCAATAGCCTCCTTAGGAGGAACGCAACTAAAAAGATGACCACGTATCGGCTAGCTTGGCAAGTTGCGCACATCAAAGCCAAGCCCTGTCTTTTGGTGCTCATTCAATTTAGTTAAAACTAAAAATGCATTCACGTGCGTTTCTGCCATCAACTAATCTCACCTCATGTGTGCCGCCTGCTTCTGCCGTCTGGGGCTTGTTGCCCTGCTCGCCTTCAGTCTCTGGAGCAGGCTCTGACTGGCCTTGCTCATCTCTGTCTGCAATATCTGCAGCTGCAGGCTCCTCCTCCTCAGCCTCTGCAACCTGGACGACAATTGTCACATAGAGCACACGCAAAAGGAACGTGACCTAACAGCCAGCGAATAACCACAGCCGGGAACCTTTCACTTTCAGGCCATCTTCTAGTGCATGGATCATACATTTGCAAGCCGCAGTATCAAATTTCAGAATTGCCTATACTATATACTTCCCCCAAGAGCAGAGCATAGAAGCTTGCAGCAGGGAGCTGCACAGAGAGGGTACATACAATAATGGTGATGATGAACCATACTTGCATAGATTGTGCGTCACATTCAAGCTTGTTTCAAGCATTTTGTATGCACATCATCTTTTTATAAAATAACGTGCTTGGGAGTTGTTGCACGCAGGAGAGCGAGCGGCGCTCCGTCGTCTGGGCATTTCAAATTGTATACCTCTCCGACAGCTGCCTGCCGCTTCCTTTCAAGAGCGCCATCCCCGTCTCCCGCAAATTCCTCAATGTCTGCTTCTCTTGTGTCTTGCTGCTGGTCCTCATGGACGTCCTGGGAGTGTGCAGGCAGGCGGTGATAATGAGAGGGACAGTATTATGCTGAGCACTTCACCAGCTGTCGCCTGAAATCGACCTCCCCTTGCTACCAATGGTAGCAAATCATCGCACCTCAAGCTCCCCAAGCTGCTCCAGCAAGGCGGCCTCGTCAAGGGTGGCGTCCCCTTGCTGTCCCTCTTGCTGCATCTCGTCAGCTTTGGCCGTGGGATCCTCCTGCGTGTGAGAAATATCGGGAAAACCGTCTTCAGCTGGGGCTCGTGTACGGCAACGAATCAAGAGCGACAGCTTGCCAGAACTACCTTCTGCATGGCTTTCAAATCCACGGTGAATTTATTTGATTTACGCTTTTGCATATATTAATTTCAGGATTTATGAAACTGGGATGGTTAGCATGACTTGGCTACCTTTCTACCTTTTTCTTTTCGTTCCCTGTGTTCTTCTTTATAAAACAATCAGGTATGTGTTTGTATAATACGCCGTATTGTATGTAACGCGCATTTTATCCCATTGAACAAATCGGGCCGTATTGTACAGTTGCAAATTTGCCGATCTTTGGCCTTTTTCGGCAAATTCCGCCCCAAAAACGGCCTTTCAGCGAGATTCCAAAGCTGTCCATTAACATACTAATAACATTGATATGTTGGAAAAGGATTGAAAACGTTTCGGGTGATTTTGGGATAAAACTCAGCACTCCCAAAGAGCTTAAAAATACGATCGTATACATGCGTAGTCATCACGTGTTTTACTGTATTGAACGTTTGAAATGACTGTGACACATCCCTGAAAGAAATGATGTAACCCTGTTGACCCACATTGCTGTTGAGCATACCTGCAGAAGTAAATTTCGTTCTTGTCTTAAGCCTTCATTTGACGTTCCTGGATAAAAATTATCAATAAAGAAAATATCTACATTAGTACCTTTCTTCAGTATCAAGCAGCAACAGCCAGCAAGTCTGAGGCAAAACACCAGCCGAGAGAATTTCCAGCCAGTGAAAAGTGAACAGATGACGAAATGGCATGTAGAAAAGATAAGGAAAATCAAGGTACGCTGGCAGTGTTAGCACATTTAGCGTGATTAAGCAAGGGAAAGAAAACAAATAGTGCAGCACCTGAAATCGTTGATAAATTTACACGCGTTCAAGTTCTTGTGCGCACAGTCAGTTTTATTGACATCAGCCTGCTAACACAGAACCTTGCGTTCAAGTGTTTGCAGCCAACTCCTCAGCCTGCACTTCTGCTTGCTCCCTGGCATACCAGCAGCAGTAGTCCGTGTACCATTGGCTGTAATGCTGCACCCAGGTGTTGTATTGAGCCTGGAACGACAGCAGGGAGCAAGAAGGGCACTGCAGGCTTGGGCTGCTCGACATGCCCCCTCTGGGATCACAGGTTGGCAGGGAAGGGGGAAAGGAGGGAGGGGGTGGCACGTGGCAGGAGCTGCTACTGTGATAGGCAGGAGGTTGGTGCGGGAAATGGTAAGGCAAAGGGCCTCCTGCGTGATGGCTGCCACTACTTGGAAAGTACTGGCCGTTGTAGTACTCGCTGCCGTGCCATGAGGGGCTTGAGTGCTGTGGGTAGGGGCCACAGGACGGGCTGTTTGTGCTGGAAGGGTAGCCAGGCCAGGAGCCTTGCTGGGTGTGAGGGGGGTAGCCGTATGCGCCTTGGGATGGTATGGGCGGTTCACCATGTTGTCTGCTACCTAACCCAGCCTGGTGTGGTGCTTGCTGCTGTTTATGCTGTTGCT
>Ga0307974_1001342_pt1:0-15000 | contig 16904 bp, 10 predicted proteins | sample OrgLakmetagen784_FD_201812 | JGI IMG/M metagenome (GOLD analysis project Ga0307974, IMG submission 201812) | Saline water microbial communities from Organic Lake, Antarctica - #784 | ecosystem: Environmental > Aquatic > Non-marine Saline and Alkaline > Saline | place: Antarctica: Organic... | reverse complement strand
GACACAGGCCCATTCGTTAAAATGTCTTTGATTGTACAAGTGCATAGATCCTATAGCTTGGCACTGGACACAGACCCATTCGTTAAAAGTCCAATGTCTGAACAAGTGCATGGATCCTATAGCGTGGCACTGGACACAGACCCATTCATTACTAGTCCAATGTCTGTACAAGTGCATTGATCCTATAGCGTGGCACTGGACACAGACCCACACGTTAATTGCATGTCCAAACAACGCACACACACACACATTTCACACACACACACACACACACACACACACACACATTGCACGCAGAGAGGCCTCCTTTGTGCCTTGCAACAGCAACAGTGCCTACATCAATTGTGATGGTAGGTCGGAGGGTGGATGATGGGACTCTGCCTTTGTGCCGTGCTTTACTGTGACTTGCAACACTATGCCTTTGTGCTATGTTTTACTGTGACTTTATGCATTATTGCTTTAATTAACTGTGATTTTATCGTGCTATGCTTTTCAGTGCCTTGCAACACTATGCCTTTGTGCTATGTTTTACTGTGACTTTATCGTGCTATGCTTTTCAGTGCCTTGCAACACTATGGCTTTGTGCTATGCTTTACTGTGCCTTGCAATACCAACAGTGCCTTGTCAATTACAGCGGTGTGTGCCGTGCTTTACTGGCCTTGAAATACCGACAGTGCCTTGTCAATTACAACGATGTGTGTGATGAGTGCTGTGTGTACTGTGCTAATGTGTGCAGCATTGCTTGTGTGTGTTTATGTGTGTGTGTGTGTGTGCACTGTGCTAATGTGTGCAGCATTGCTTCCAAAAGTGTCTCACGTCTCACAGCACCAAGAAAAAAACTGGGCAGGCAGGCAGTGACCCCTCTCCCCACATTAGTTTAATAAGATTAGCCCCCGTGTTGTGTTTAATGCGATGGCTTTGGTGTGGCTATCCACCTATTCTGGTTTATGTGTGTGTGTGTGTGTGTGATGGTGTGATGGTGTGATGGTGTGATGGTGTGATGGTGAGGTTCGAAGAGCCTGCTCTGCTGTGTCACATCTCAATATTGTAGGTGAGGATTATGGCCCTACATTGGTAAGTCCTACCAAAGTTGACTAGGGAGTCGCATGTTGTGCATCACCCTTTACCACTATCCCTCCTCCTTATCCTCTTTGCACTTGTGCCATGCACTCGCGCCATGCATTTGTGCCATGCACTTGTGCCGTGCAGGAGAGGATGATGGCTTCCTAGTGTCTTATGTGTACCATGAGGCATCCGACTCGTCTTACATGATGGTGCGTTCTGTTTTGTGAGAATTGAGCTCAGATTAAGCAGAGCAGCATTCTGGGAGTGTGTCGGCATTTTTCTGCGCACCGTATTTATTTTCTTACAGGTTTATAGTGCTCAAGCATTTCTTTGCACACCATTTGTAGTTTCTTGCCAGGTATGTAGTGCTCAAGCATTTCTCTGCGCACCATATGTAGTTTCTTGCCTGGTATATAGTGCTCAAGGAAATTGCTATCAGTCAGGCAAATCCACTGCTTGTCCTCATTATTTAAAGGCTGATGCCTCCGTCATCACTAGAACCTGGGTCACTAGAACCTTGCAATTCACTCCATGATCACTAGAACCTGGAGGACTGCTGCTCCATGATAACCAGAACCTGGAACAGTAGAACCTGGAGATCACTCCATGATCACCTAAACCTGAAGATCACTAGGGCCTGGAGGACTGCTGCTCCATGATCACTATAACATGGAGATCATTCCATGATCACCAGAACCTGGATCACTAGAACCTGGAGATCACTCCATGATCACTAGAACCTGAGGACGGCTGCTCCATGATCACTAGAATTTGGAGATCACTCCATGATCACCAGAACCTGGATCACTAGAACCTGGAGATCACTGCATGATCACAAGACCTGAAGATCACTAGAACCTGGAGGACTGCTGCTTTATGATCACCATGATGTGCTTCACTTGAACCTGGACTGTACCTCCTTGATCACTAGAACCTGGGAAGTGACACGTTCATTGTTTTGATTCATGAGGGCGGAGCTAGGATTGTTTGCCACACTGAAGGAGGAAAAATGTGTGTCAGAAGCTTGGAGTTAACCTGTTTGTTTTCAGCACATGGATCATGTCAATGCCGAGCTTCTACCTGGAAACACATTTTATCTCCTTTAACTCCTCTGCTCTTTTTCAAGTGGCTGTAACGCCAATTGCATTCCAATCCTAGATGAAAGGGTTGACCTGAACCGTATATTTACACCGTGTCTGACCATATATTTGGTGATCCCCCTGCCATAATACCGTATATATACACCGTATATATCTACACTTATGGCCAACCTTCTAAATGACTGTGGTACAAGTTCGATTTCAGACAACCGTGATACAAATTGCACCTCAATTTTAGACTACCGTGAAACAAATAACGTCTCATTTCAAGATGGCCGTGATTCAAATTGCACCCCAATCTAGATGACTGTTACACATATCTCCTTTATGTCTTTCCTCTGCTCGTTTGGTAGGTGTACGATGCCAAGACAATGTCAAATACCCCAGTGGCCAAGGTCAAACTGCCGCAGCGTGTGCCATTTGGTGAGTGTGCTGTGTCTTTTCGGTATGTGTATGCCGTGTACATGGTCTGCTTATCAGTGCTTGCACATGTGGAACTGCCACAGTGCATGATGCTTTTTGCTAGGAGTGCACTTTGTCTGTTTGCTTAGGATGCACTTAGTCTTTAGTCTTTTTAGTCTTTTTGCTAAGGGTGCAATTTGTCCGCACTTAGTCCTTAGTCCTTAGTCCTTAGTCCTTAATCCTTAGTCCTTAGTCCTTAGTCTTTAGTCCTTAGTCCTTTTGCTAAGGGTGCACTTTGTCCTTGTAGTGTGTACAAAAGACCTGCCTCTTGCTCGCAAACTGTCGTACGCAGTGTGTGCTGACCTTGAATGAGTGCATTTAGCACAATTCATGTCACACTACATAATGTCACATCACACACAGTGTACATGCTATTTGTGAAAATGCAGAGCACTCATATTGTATATTGGTAGTTTGTGAGAACTGCGGTGCATAATGTGTCTGTGATGTGTGATGATAAATGCGGAGCCCGTGTGAATAATGACCTCTTGAAGCTTGGCCTTTGGCCCAGACTGCACAGCATGTGCTGTGTACAGCATATGGTTAAGGTTGGCCAGAACCATATATATACGTATATATACGCCGTATATTTGGTGATTTCCAAGCCAAAAATACCGTATATACACCGTATATATATGGTTCTGGCCAACCTTAAATATGGTACATATATGCTTTGATTTGCGCACTCTGCGTTTGTTTTTTTAGGGTTCAGGTATAGGGGTTTCGATATTTTTACCCTATTCCCAGGATGTGTCTGCATTGTGATGAATGCAGATTTCCCATAATGTGGATATGTGATATGTGGTGGATACCCTATGTGATATGTGGTGGATACCCTATGTGATATGTGGTGGATACGTTTATACCCTATGTGATATGTGGTAGATACCCTATGTGATATGTGGTGGATACCCTATGTGATATGTGGTGGATACCCTATGTGATGCGTGGTGGGAACTGTGTAGCTCGTGTGGATGCTCTTTGCAAAGAGCAATACAAATTGGTCAGGCCACCACAGCGCGTGTGGTTGCGTTTGTTTGTTGTAAGGGCGACTTAAATGTGAACCTACATGTGCTTCCATGCACGACGTATTGACAAATTGTCTGTAGATGCATGCATGCATGATCTGTTTACGTTCTTTCAGGCGCATTATTTAAACAGGACCGGAGGTATCTCTGGTGATGTGTAAACAATACGACTGGACGGAAGTCAATTTTAGTTGCATTTTGAGGGCATCCACCTGCCACTAGCTCATCCATCTGCCACTAGCTCAACAACACAAACACTCATCCATCTGCCACTAGCTCAACAACACAAACACATAGCTTGAAACTTAAGACACCAGAACATATACTCAGATCCACATCTAAGTCGTTCTGTGTACAGATTGACAGGACCAAACGCAAAGGTTGATTCCTTTTATCCCGTGCTTTTTACGGGAAATGCTAATTTGCGTTTCTCACCTATCCTCCACCGGGTCTTTCACCTCCGTTTGTTCTGCTGCTTTGATCGTTGCTGTAGTAGGGACTTTAATGCATCTAACATACTTGAATTCGGCGCATTGGGCGACATGTCATGAAAACTAGGCAGCAAGAAATAGGGGTCTTGCCGAGCGGGCCAGGATAATTGACACGTGCACATAGACTGGCAATTTTGAAACTAGGGTGCTCTGGCCTCTGCGCAACAGTGCTAAGGCTGGAAGCTGCCAGTAAGGGGGACAACCCCATATTCTTACAGAAGTGTGTCCATATTATTCATATATGCTTCCAGTTTGGGCATACATACTCCAGAAACGTACGAAAAGTTTGCCCATTCAGGGCCTGATCTGATAAATGACAAAAATAGCATCAAGTATGACGTGCGGTATTGAATTGAAATGCATTCACATTTTTCCGGTGGCTCTGCATGAAGCTTACAACATGCTTCACAGCACCAATTAAACACACACACACATAAGCACACACACACACACTCATATATACACACACTTACACATGTCATCTCTCCTCCCTTATCACAGGCTTCCATGGCACCTTCATGAACGAGTCCCAGCTTGCCAGTTTGCAGGCTGTGTAGGTGCAGGGCGTACAGGTGCAGGGCGTGTGCAGGCTGTGTAGGCTGCAGGCTGTGTGGGTTGCAGGCTGTGTAGGTTGCAGGGCGTACAGGTGCAGGGCGTGTGCAGGCTGTGTGGGTTGCAGGCTGTGTAGGCTGTGTAGGTTGCAGGCTGTGTAGGTTGCAGGCTGTGTAGGTGCAGGGCGTGTGCAGGCTGTGTAGGTTGCAGGCTGTGTAGGTTGCAGGGCGTACAGGTGCAGGGCGTGTGCAGGCTGTGTAGGTTGCAGGCTGTGCAGGTTGCAGGCTGTGTAGGTTGCAGGCTGTGTAGGTGCAGGGCGTGTGCAGGCTGTGTAGGTTGCAGGGCGTACAGGTGCAGGGTGTGTGCAGGCTGTGTAGGTTGCAGGCTGTGTAGGTGCAGGGCGTACAGGGCACAGGAAGTTGATCGCGTCGTAGGCTCGGAGTAACTACTCCGATCACTGATATGATGACGGAGCGACGCTATATGATGACGGAGTGACGCTATATGATGACGGAGTGACGCTATATGACGGCAGGCTCGGAGTAACTACTCCGATCACTGATATGATGACGGAGTGACACTATATGATGGCGGAGTGACGCTATATGATGACGGAGTGACACTATATGACGGCAGACTCGGAGTAACTACTCCTTGATCGTGTCTCAGGCTCGGAGTACCTACTCCTTGATTGTGTCTCAGGCTTGGAGTACCTACTCGAACGCATTCAGTTGGTCCTAATTGCTCAAAGACCCGCCTTGGCACGAATCAAGGTTGCACACTGTGTGTGGTACCTCCTTCCTTAACGAATATTGATATTTGAAATCCAGCCGACCTAAGGAGACGACTAGTGCCGTGCATGAATTGCATAGAGCTGAGTGATGCATGAACTGTGGGAGGGTGTCGTAGGATTTTTGTTGATCCGCAGTATGTATGATAGCGCAGTGTATGACTTGCTTGGAGCTGTGTGAGCTGTACACACTATGGGAGGGTGCTGCAGGACTTTAGTTGGATGCGCAGCTGCACCGTAGAGGAATCTACTGTTGAGGGGGCTCCTTTGAGCGTGAAGAAGATGCCTGTGTGCTAGGAGAGGGTGTTGCAAGACTTTGGATGGCCAGTCATTGCCTTGTGGAGCAGTCTTCTATGATGAGCGTGAAGAAGATGCCTGTGTGCTAGGAGAGGGTGTTGCAAGACTTAGGATGGCCAGTCATTGCCTTGTGGAGCAGTCTTCTATGATGAGCGTGAAGAGAACGCCTGTGTGCTGTACTCTATGAGAGAGGGTGTTGCAAGACTTTGGATGGCCAGATATTGCCTTGTGGAGTAGTCTTTTATGATGAGCGTGAATAGAACGCCTGTGTGCTGTACACTATGAGAGAGGGTGTTGCAAGACTTTGGATGGCCAGTCATTGCCTTGTGGAGCAGTCTTCTATGATGAGCGTGAAGAGAACGCCTGTGTGCTGTACACTGTGAGAGAGGGCGTTGCATTGATGTGGTTGAACAGTTCCACCCTCAAATTTCCTGTGAGCTGCGAGGAGAGTGAGGTTTCACTTGTTGCTATTACCTATAATTACGCTAAAGAGGGGAGAGAGAGTATTTGAGAGGAGGAGTGCTTTTGATAAGAAACATAGCTGTACTTGTTTTTGGGCTGCGTATGCCTGCAATTCCAAGTTTGGTGCGCATGACTTGTCTGCTTTTATTGCGGTTGACCAATTACTGGAGGAGGAAGAAAAAGAAAGGGATGCCTTGAGAGCTCTAGGATTACTCAGGATCCGAGGTGGTGCATTTGTTTTGTGGGAGGTGTTGCGTGTGATCTACAGGTTTGCACAGGACAGGAAGGAGGAACAGGAAGAGGGGAAGAATTAGTTTCCTTGCCAGTTGGAGACGCAGGCATTCATATGTATATCAGGGTTGGAACTATTTTCTTGCATGTGCGAGTTTAATATTTAGCATTTGCCTGTGCGCGTGTTGCTGTGCATGGTGTACTGAAATTGTTTGTGCTCAGCAAGTTATGCTTTCAACTCTGGTGTTCATCATCTGGGTGGCCTGGTCACTCTTGGTGATGTATGCGTGGTGCAATTGTACTTTACGCGCGGTGTGATTATACTTTACTTATGCTTGTTACAGTCACACACACAGCACGTGCGTGGTGACACAGTTTATGGGGCACATACAGAACTAGCAGTCCATTCCAGCTCCTACACGATAAGCGCCCGTATCGCCATCTGATCTGTCATGGTAGCAGCGACTCACAAGTATGCTCACATGTATGGGGCTATGTGAATTTCGGTGTACAAAAACTCTGCATAGACGTGTCCGCTCCGTAAGACTGTTGACTGCCGCTATCTATACAGCTTGAGACTTACTTTGTTCGTCTAACTGAAGAAGCAATGTGGAATGTGCAAGGAGCTGGAGGTTTGCAGTTCTTTAAATTTGTATGAACGTTATTGGGAGATCTTTTACTAGTCAGCCGCACCTCATAGCTATGCTGTACCCTTTGTAACAAAATCGCGCAAATACAGATAGGAGGTAATGCAAGCACAAATTGTAACAAGCTCGCGCAATCACAGATAGGTAATGCAAGCACAACTTGTAACAAAATCGCGCAAGCACAGATAGGTAGTGCAAGCACAACTTGTATTTAAACCGCGCAATCACAGATAGGTAATGCAAGCACAATTCGTAACAAAATTGCGCAATCATAGATAGGTTATGCAAGCACAACTTGCTCAGGTTGCCACCACTGCTGCTCTCTCGGTGTGCACGATATTGCTGTGCAACTCACGAGTATAATAAGGACATCCACAATTGGCAAACCAATTGGTTTGCATTTGGATCACTCTCAGTGTGCACAGTGCTATTGTGCTACTCAAGAGTAAAAGGCCGATGCATCACAATCGGCAAACCAACTGGTTTTTACATTTGGATCAGGCAAACCGACTCAGATGATGTTCGTCCTGAATGGCACAATGTATATAACCAAATGATTAGCCTTTCCTATCTACTGTTACTGGCTTGTTTGGCTGATTAACTGCTGGTAACTGACCCCATCCAGTTATAAAATGTGTTAAGCCTGGGCATTAACAATTTGGTCGCTGATACATTATATAAGGTTGTGTCGCAAAAAAGTGCTTAAAAAAGGTACAATCTCACCTCATGATCTTGGCAAATTTAAAAAATCACATTGCTCATTTTAAACGTGTTAATCCTTACTAGGCAGAGCACTGATCACATCGGCGAGAACTACCTTCAAGCCACGGTGCTGCTGCGCTGCCTCCACTTTTCAGGTAGTCAACAGTATAAAAAAAAAGGCCTTCAGTCAAGAAGTGCGACTGCTAGCTCTTACAGGTTTGCAGCCATCAGTCTTCAAGTGAAACTGCTAGGAGGCTGCGTTACGCTCCATACGTATGAAACTGTAAAAAGAATCTACCAAGGAGTTTGGTAGCACTAAATGCATAAAAATTAGGGTTTGCACAGCCCAAGTTCACGCAAACAGTTAGAGGCAAGTGACACTTGAAATTTGAAGCGTAGACAAAAAGTGTGTGCCTGCCAAACATGAACACACATAAGGTATTGATTAATGAAGCAGGACCAGTTGCGTACCTCAAGCAGCATCGTGTACTTCAAGCAGCACAAGGATGTAAATACCTCCACTTTACAGCTTTAAACCTCAAGTATGCGCGCGCTAGCAGAGCCTACTGACGACATTGTGCGTAAAATGTTTGGACAGCGTGTGGCACAATAGCAGACAGCACACGATACGTTCATCACTGAGTGCACTCTATATACCTCTACAACAATCGCAAGAAAAAAACTCAAGGGTCTTGATTTTTAGAGAGTAAAATAACTAGCTTCCAAGCTCCTGCTTTCAGTTAACTTGTTGCTGCTACTGCTGCTGCTAAACTTGATTGTCCGTTCCAGCCGCGCTTAGGTTGCAACAATTTACATGCTACAAGCACTCGCAGCGTATCTAATGCTTCCTACGCTACGCTACATCGCTACGCTACGCTACGGTGCGTGCTGCGGAAATTTCGAACAGAGTCATTTTAAATTCCGTTGCATCAATCCGAGTCCGACAAACTCTTCAAACATTTCGAATGGGCAGCAATTAAGTAATGGATCATCATACGTACGAAAAAGAAACAACTACGCAGGCAAGCCACTCCCCACATTAAATAAGGAAAAGGAGCCGTAACAAAAATGTGTTAGAAAATCATTAAATAGTGTGCCTCGTTAGGGTCGATCCTACTTCAACAAACAAGATGGCACAAACTGCAGCCGTGCGCATAGCACAGCACCCTATCTTTGGCAAGGTGCTGGAAGCAGGGCCTGAGGGGTTTGCCGTGGGTCAGACTGTGATAAAGGAGATGCCCCTCGTGCATTACCCTGCCGATCAGAAGGTGTCTTCTCCAATCCTGCGATGCTGCCCTCTCCCGCAAGGCTCAGCGAGCATTTTGCAGCGTGCTCAAGCCTTTGCAGATGCAGCTCCTGAAGCACGCGCCCATGTGCTGCGGGAATTTCACACTCCTGCAGAATTCCCTGGAGAACCTCGATTGGCTGTGAAGGTGGGAAACAAAGCACTATAACGTGCAAACGAGGTTCAGAAACAAGGTATCAAACACAGAAACCTGCCCTGAAAATTCGTCCTCTCTGCTGCTTTGCAGCTTGCTGCAATGGTCGCCGCTCGTGCTGCTGGTCCTCTCCAGATTGACGAGGGCGAGCTGCTCCAGGGCCTGCTTGCTTTTGAGGTAAACTCACACGTTTACGATGGCGGCGCTGCGCTGTTCAATTTGGCGAGCAAGCTCGCGCACACCTGTGGACGCCCTAACACACTGTGGGTTCCTGTCTCGTCAAGATGCATTGAACGTGGATTTTTGTCTCTTCAAGATGCACTAAGCGAGGGTTCCTGTCTCATCAAGATGCACTAGATGAACTTAGCGTGGGTTCTTAATGCAACAGGCAACAGACTGCTAGCACTGAGCGCTCAATGAGCCTTTGCTCGTGACGTGCAAATGGGATGATTAATTAGTTATAACCTGTAGTATCAAGTATAACCTGTAGTATCAAGTATAACTTGTAGTATCAAGTATAACTTGTAGTATCAAGTATAACTTGTAGTATCAAGTATAACTTGTAGTATCAATTATACCTTGTAGTGTCAAGTATACCTTGTAGTGTCAAGTATAACTTGTAGTATCAAGTATACCTTGTAGTATCAAGTATAACTTGTAGTATCAAGTATAACTTGTAGTGTTAAGTATACCTTGTAGTGTCAAGTATAACTTGTAGTATCAAGTACCTTGTAGTATCAAGTATAACTTGTAGTGTTAAGTATACCTTGTAGTGTCAAGTATACCTTGTAGTATCAAGTACCTTGTAGTATCAAGTACCTTGTAGTATCAAGTACCTTGTAGTATCAAGTACCTTGTAGTATCAAGTATAACTTGTAGTATCAAGTATAACTTGTAGTATCAAGTATAACTTGTAGTGTTAAGTATACCTTGTAGTATCAAGTATAACTTGTAGTATCAAGTATAACTTGTAGTATCAAGTATAACTTGTAGTATCAAGTATACCTTGTAGTATCAAGTATACCTTGTAGTATCAAGTATAACTTGTAGTATCAAGTACCCCCGTCATTGCACCACTACTTGACATATCCCACAGGTACCTAGATATTGATGCAGAGGGCTATGGTTGCCATGTAGCTGTAACGCAGATCGGGCCCGGGGAACTGCTCACGACTTCCTATATACGAGAGGAGCAGCTGCTCATGAGCACACGAAGCAGGCATGGCCTTGTGTGTGTGTGTGTGTGTGTGTGTGTGTGTGTGTGTGTGTCTGTGTGTGTGTGTGTGTGTGTGTGTGTGTTTGTGCACGAGTGTGAATGTGTGTGAATGCGTGCAAATACGTGTGTCCTTAAAGGCATTAGACTCGGTAACTTTTGCTCATCTGCCTTCACCATCAGTACTGAAAGATAACAGTGAACATCTTTGGGAGCAACTTGCTCTCCCCTTTTCTTTCAGGCAAGAGTTCCTCCAAGAGCATTTCCTGTTCACTTGCCAGTGCAGACAGTGCACCAACGAGGCGGACGTATACAGGTGATGGCATGCTCCCAAAACAGGGTTCCTGCTTGTGTGCTTGTTTAGAGCGCAGTGGTGATCTGTGGGTGATTGTGATCTGTGGGTGATTGTGATCTGTGGGTGATTGTGATCTGTGGGTGATTGCGATCTGTGGGTGATTGTGATCTGTGGGTGATTGTGTGCTTATCCCTATGTTTGTGCACAGGTGCACTTTGCTTCAGTGCTTTTGCAGTAGCAAAGCTTTTGCTTGTTTGCAGTGCTCTTGTAGTATATTCCTGTTTGTTTAGTGCTCTTGTAGTATATACGTATATACCTGTTTGTTTAGTGCTCTTGTAGTATATTCCTGTTTGTTTAGTGATCATGTAGTATATACCTGTTTGTTAAATTAAAGAAAGACCTAGAAGAAAAATTTGCATGAAGCTGCTCTTACCGCTGTTTGATAGGACTCTGCCTAGTGTGAGCATTAGACGAGAGCCTTTTCAAAACACAATCAGATATCAGCAAGGGTTTCCCTTTTTGTCGCATCTCGTTTCTACTCTAACCCAAAATGCAGAGGCATTCCCTGCCCCAGCTGCCTTCCACCACGGGGCGGACGCACCCTAGAAGGCAGGCTCAAGAAGGATTACGCTTTTGGTCACAAACCTTTGCCTGGAGTTCTGTACTACGACCCACTCCTAGTGAGCAGAGCTTTGGCCGTGCTTATCAGATCACCTAATTTTTGGTGTGAGACAGTTTTTTATGACAAACAGGTGCTTCGATCCTCTCAGGTATCTTATTTAAGCTCCCTGATATTTAACAGCTTGTTGAGACCAGACATGTTGTCTTTTGTAGTGACTCATGTGGTGCAAGGTAGAACTCAACATGGGCTGTGCTGCACTGAATATTTGTATACTGGAGCTCGTTACGAACCCTCTCAGCCCAATTAAATCACCTGGTCATTGGTCTAGTAAAACTTAATCAACTGACTGAGTATAACAGTGACACATTGATATAGTAAATTTTGATTACAGTGACACATTGATCTAGTAAATCTTAATCACAGTGACACATTAATCTAGTAAAACTTAATCACTGACTGAGTATACAGTGACACATTGCTCTAGTAAAACTTAATCAGACTGAGTATTACAGTGACACATTGATTTTCCAGTTCCTCCTTGACCTTGTGCCATAGTTCACCATCCGAAAGCACACAGCACTTTCTTTTCCGATTCCACTCATGTGTCACCATCAACGCATGACCTCCTTCTTTAACCGCAGGTGAACACTGATCAGCCGTGGGTGTGCCAGAGCTGTGGAATTGCCCGCAAAGACAACCCCGAGGAACTTGGCTTGCCTGCTGATCTGAGCAAGGCATGTCACAAGGTTGCTGATGAGCGGATGCGCACCATCGGTGGCCGACATTCTTTTGATCCATCCTGCGTAGAGACCTCCCTGGAGCAACAAGTGAGTTAATAATCTAGAGCGGTTCTCGCTTCAAGTGTCCATGGGCATCAGGAACTTTCCCCTAAACACTCGATTACAGAGGAAGACAGGAATACGTGCTATGTCTTTTTAATATACACAGGCACGAATCCCAACAGGTTGCACAGATCTAGGCACCTTTGCCGAAGTTTAATGCCAGTGATGTCAACACCAGCCTTGATACATATTTAACAGATCTAGGCACCTTTGCCGAAGTTTTATGCCAGTGATGTCAACACCAGCCTTGATACATATTTAACAGATTTGGGCACTTTTGCCGAAGTTTAATGCCAGTGATGTCAACACCAGCCTTTGAGACATATTTTACAGATCTGGGCACTTTTGCCGAAGTTTTATGCCAGTGATGTCAACACCAGCCTTTGAGACATATTTAATCGATCTAGGCACCTTTGCCGAAGTTTAATGCCAGTGATGTCAACACCAGCCTTTGAGACATATTTAACCGATCTAGGCACCTTTGCCGAAGTTTAATGCCAGTGATGTCAACACCAGCCATGATACATATTTAATGGCAATACCCGGAGCCAAGAATGCTGATTAGACTGCACAATTGTCGCTCATTTTTCCTCAGGTTGCACAGTTTGAAGTGTTCTTGGACAGCAAGCCCCTCCCAAGCATGGACATCTGCCAGAGTCTGCAGTACGATTGCCAAACGCTTCTAGGGCCTGCACATTGGACGACACACTGCATGTATATAATAGCAGCAGGTATGGCCTTGGGGAACCTGTTTGAGGGGAAACGCTTGAGCTCCAAGAGCTGCTTGCTCCTTTTCCTCTGCTTTTCCTCTGCTTTACCTCTGCTTTTCCTCTGCTTTACCTCTGCTTTTCCTCTGCTTGCTCCTTTTCCTTTCATGCTGGTAAACAGCCAAGTTGTTGTCCCCCCAATTCAAGTGTTGGAGGGGAAACGCTTGAGCTACAACAGCTGCTTGCTCTTTTCCTTTAAATGCTGGTAAACAGCTAAGTTGTTGTCCCCCCAGTTCAAGTCCTCACTCCACCCCTGCAGAATGCAATGCTGGGGTTTTGAGAGGTATAATCAGGCAAGCCCTGCAGTGGACGGCCGCGTCCATGGTTCAGGAGCTAAAGTCTGACCTTGCGACGACGTTGGATAAGATTGAGGTGAGCGGGAAGGCACTGCGTAACTATGATAAGAGCATTCACATGGAGTTGCTGAATTGGAGCCTTGTTGCCAACTCTTGTTTTTTGTGTGTGCATGTTTACCCCTGACCCCTGCACCAGGTCCAAGTTGGCAACCTTGTTTCCAACTCTTGTTACTGTGTGTGCATGTTCACCCTTGCACAAGGTCCAAGCGAGCAGCCTTGTTGCCAACTCTTGTTACTGTGTGTGCATGTTCACCCTTGCACCAGGTCCAAGCGAGCAGCCTTGTTGCCAACTCTTGTTACTGTGTGTGCATGTTCACCCTTGCACAAGGTCCAAGTGAGCAGCCTTGTTGCCAACTCTTGTTACTGTGTGTGCATGTTCACCCCTAACCCCTGCACCAGGTCCAAGCGAGCAGCCTTGTTGCCAACTCTTGTTACCGTGTGTGCATGCTCACCCTGCACCAGGTCCAAGTGAGCAAGGCGCTGGAGTGGCTGGATGCATTGCCCCCCTCGTCTTCACGACTGGACCAACCTGACTTGATTGGCAGGGTGCGTAGTGCGTGGTTGGCTGTACCTTTTTATGTTTCACGATCTGTTGTGGTTTAATGTGGTGTGGTGTGTGGTGTGAGACTGCTTGCAGTTGCCTCATCCAGGGCGCAAGTGGTGTGCCTGTTGCAGCTCTCGTTATTTTGCAGGCAGCTGACGGCTGCACAATCTTAAATCATGTAATAACCAAACAGGTGCAGAAGAAACGGTGCGACCCCAATTTGTTTTAGGAACAAATCACACGGGCAGAGAAAAAGCACATTCCACATCCAATAAAGAAAAAGGAGCCACAGAACCAAGTGAACTATTGGGACTTGTGTTGCACTTTTTTATTAATGCACTAAAGCATAGATCTGCCGCTTCCTACTACAACACTCACACTCTGAAGCCTTTCAAGGATCTGGGTCTCGATTCTCAAAGAGTTAAGAAGCTTGCCACTAAGCTCCATGTGCACTCTGTGAACTTTGCTGCTAAACTTGTCCATACTGGACGTGCCCTTTCCAATACTGTCATCGACTCTCATCAGGAGCCGGTTTCAGGCCAAGCCTGCAACCCTCTTGATCCCCATTGATTTTACCTTTCCTTTTCGCAGTGGAGGAGCTTTACGGTACTCGGTACCAAAGTGGCTCCTTTTCCTTAATAATGTGGGGAGTGGCTTTCGCTGCCTGCGTAGTTTTTCTTCTTCTTTTCTTTTCTGCCGCTTCCTTTGCACCCAACCTTATTTTGTGCTCACACCTCAAATCCACCGCACTCTGTGTGTTGTTTTCTTTCATGCATAGGCACTCAACCAACTTGTTCATGATTTCCTTTCTCAGCAGAACAATAGACTTTTCTTTTTGTTTCTGATCTTATGGATTTATTGATTGTTTCTGATCTTATGGAATTATTGATTAGAAACCAAAAGCCTGTGTTGCCTCTCTAACTTCGATTGGACATTCCCAGCAGCCTCAGCCGAGCACTTTCTTGCCTTCGCCTTTCTGGCCACATTCTACGAATTGATGACTGCATTTAAACGTACTGACATCTCTCCCATTTCTGCTCAGTCATGGACTGAGCACCTTCAATCACATTTTGTGCAACCCCAAGAAAGTGCTCC
>Ga0307974_1001340_pt1 | contig 16911 bp, 14 predicted proteins | sample OrgLakmetagen784_FD_201812 | JGI IMG/M metagenome (GOLD analysis project Ga0307974, IMG submission 201812) | Saline water microbial communities from Organic Lake, Antarctica - #784 | ecosystem: Environmental > Aquatic > Non-marine Saline and Alkaline > Saline | place: Antarctica: Organic Lake... | reverse complement strand
TTCTGGGTCTCCTTGAGCAGCTTCCTTTTGCTTTCTCCTCTGCTTGAGCCCTCTCTCCTCTTTTTTTTTTGTTGTCTGTCAGGCCCCTGCTGGGGGCCGTAGCTGTAACACTACCCAAAAAAAAAAAGGCAGAAGCCTGCACACCACCAGCCATGAGTATTTCTCATATATTTGTGGGGGTTGTGTTCAGTGTCTCGTCTCACCTGTATAATTTTTGTTGCGGATCTGATTGCATGTAGGCTTAATTTTCCATGAGTGCACGGTGCTGTGGCATGTAGGCCAGTAACTCCAAGGCTGTAGAGTGGGTTCTATTTCGCTTGCATCGTTAGATGCATAGGGCTCTGTCATTATTACCAAGGAGAACACAACAACTCAGAGAAACCAGTGAAACGGGAAAAAACTAAGGACTAAAACATAGAAAAGAGGTGTGGGAGGGGGGGGAGTATGCTATTAGAGAGAGTTGTGTTCTCCAAGGAATAAAAAGAATGGAGAAGGGAAGCAGAAACCGGAGAAAAGCAGAAAGTGAGAACATCTCACTTTATGCTACACTTCAAGAACCTGAGTTCAAGTGTTTCACACTGAACTCATAAGTTCCTTGTGTGGCTGTTGTAGATGGTGCCTGTTGCTCCTTGCAGGATGATGTGAAGGTTTTTACAGTCTCCGAGTAAGCGAGGCATTGGCTTTTATTGTTCTCGTGCCTTTTCTGCTTGTTGAGTAGGGAAGTGTCAACACTGTACAGTACTTAATTTCGTTTAAAAGCATGTCGCGTTTGTTTAGTTTCATAACCTTTATAGCCTTCATAGTGTGGATTGGCAACGCCATCTGCTAGGTTATCACGGGCAACTCTTCTTGCATTATTGGCAGACCTAGTGTGATACGTGTTTGTTGGGCTTTGTTTGGGGCTTGGTTGCTGGGTCGGAGAAACTATGATTGTATCTGGCTTGCTAAATTTCCACCGCTGTTGCATTGTTCTGTCACATTTATACATTTATTTCATTCGGCATCGTTTCAGGTTTTGCACTGCGAGAAAAAAGCTGTTTGATCGTTCTCACCAGAGCAACTTTTTGATCGTTCTCACCAGAACAACATGAGATGCGAACAAAATAATGAAACCGAAAATTTAAAGCCAAACGTACTAGGCCTCTTGTGAGGGCGGCACGTCAGCAGAGTCTGCACTTCCCTCTTCCTCTGCCTTCTGCTCCTCTTCTGTCTTGCCTTCATCTCTTTCCTCCTCTTCGAAGGCCGACGGCCACAATTCATCCGTGAGGGAGTCAGTAGAATCTACTTCTAGAGCGCCCCCTCCCACAGTCACTGCCTCCTCAGTCACACCTTGAGTGGTGTACTCGGCTACATAGAACCTGGAAATGAGTAATGTACCGTACTGAGCTTTTAGTAGTGCGAGGCTTACTTTTGCGAGATGCTAATGCCAAATTAATAAAATAATTAATTTGCGAGCATTACGATTTTGTGAGGCCCAAGAGTTAGGGAAATTTGCAAAGTTTGCAACTTTGGGGGGTGTGGGCTTGCCCCCCTTGCATCCTCACTTCTTCTGGGTGCCTCTGGGCTGCTGCTGCTGCTGCTGCTGGTGGAGGATGGTTGCATGCAAGCCCGCCTTGCTCCCTGGAGCTTGCATCTAGTGGTAGCCCCATACATACATGCCTTCTGGAGAGGCTTGCACCCTCATTGGAGCTGTGCATGTGCATGAGTCTGCCCACTTGGCAATGGGGCAAGAATACTGGCAGGCAGTGCTTGCAAGCGTCTCAGGCCTCAGGAGGTCAGGGCGGAACTTCGTCCGCTTCTCATTGTGCAACTCGGCCATAATGATGATGCTTGCCCCTCAAACCGACGGGAGTCCATTGCGGAACCTAGGATAGTTCCCGCTGGAAGTCAAAGTTTTGCAAGGCCGGGATAGTTCAAATTAATTTCCGACTTGACTTTTCACAAGGGACCTCAACATTTAGTAATTAACTTGCAAAACAATAAAGCGCAGTACGGTATGTCAAGATGTCAAGTTGTAAGTTCTGGCATGCTTGAATACGGTCAAGCTACCGTTGCTAGTGATAAGTGGTAATGCTCAATGTGAGCAAGCAGGAGGGGTGCAAAAAAGTCCAAGTAAGTCCCAAAATTAAAATCCTCTCCTCAGCCTTAAGAATATTTCGGGCTCGAAATGTTCTTAGAATGTCTTCTATTCGTTCATCTTAGCTAGCCTGCAAGTGCAGGCTTGCATTGCTTCTTCTTCTTTACCGTTGCATTCACATCTTTAGCTTGTTTGGGGCCTGGAATTAAATGCAATCGGTAAGTTCACCTGCTGGCCTTTCTCCCTGCTTTCCTAGTATGCACTATTGTTTAAAATTGCTTGAAGGGTTTTGATAGAGCTTGCCTTAGCTGTGAACCCTTCCCCAAAGAAATGCGGAACATACAGAAATATATATACTGATATTTAACGCGACGTCCCAAACAAGCACACAGTAGCATTGAACAAATGTGGGGCCTGGCAACTGTTTAGGCAGGTAGTTTGGCAGCTCTTTTTTGCAGGAGTGCACAAGACACTTTAACTCTGATAGGGCAAATAAATAAAAAGAGCAGTTGCTGTGCAGCGTGCATTTCCACTCGTCATTTAACCTTCCTCTCTTTTAAACTGCCACAGCACTGCCACCAGACACAAAAAACACCAAAAGGCAGATCCCAAGTTTTCCCCCAGTAATGGCGGAGGGTCATCAATAATAAAGAGTGACAAATACCTGAGTAAACCCTCAAGGGGACGCGCCTCAAGCAGGCCCAAAGTGAGGTAGTCTCCCGGAGAGACAGGCATGTTGACCTGCACATACAAAGGTACGGACACTGTTATAAAGTTTGCTGAGAGGTGTCAAGTACGACTGCCCCACCTCCGTAGCGTCTCGGAGCAGCAGGAAAAGCAAGTAAGCAGCAATTACACCAATGTGTAAACGACAGAAAGCAGCATATACCGATACATGGCTTTTTTACATACCTATACATACCAATTTATACCCTCATACCGGTATTATACCGATCTGGATATACCAGGGTATATCCAGATCGGTATACACCCCAGTGCCCCCCCGCCCCAGGTGATATTTTTGCTATCAAGTTTGGATGACTTGTAGATCATGTCATATGAGGCAATTATACAAAGTGGGGTGTTGAAATTTTGATTCGGTTCTGAGTTCTGAGATCTGGATGTTAGTTAAGCCGGTCATTATACTTCCAGCGAAAAAGGAAAGTACCACTACTTGTCCCTATCTGATAATAAAGTGCTGAGCTGCGTTGCTATAATGCTGTGCAGCTGCTTGCTGCTTTACTCTAGCTACTTCTTGGGCATGTTTGCCTTGGTGTATATAGCTTCTGAGCCATGTCTATGCTGAGGCCAGTTGCGCTGCTACTGTTGTTACACGTGCGGAGAGGAGCTTGTTGGCAGCATGGGATAGCGGGGGGAACTTGTGAGTGCTGCCTTGTGTAGCCAGAAAAGTTTCAAACATGGTCACACACACACACACACATACAAAACACGCACACCCAGCCACATACACACACACACACACACACATACAAAACAGGCACACCCAGCCACACACACACACAATTCAGGCCTTTGATACATGGGGCTGCAACTTCATCCATTTCTAGAGCCCCTCTTCGGACTCCATAATTGGTTGAATTATAAATTGTTGGAATTTGTGTTTATGTCATTGTGAGGCCTGCAATCGACTCCAGCAGGTGGTTCTCTGGCCAAAATGGGGATTCCAATTTTGGCCGGCGGTGTGTCAAATTTCATAGCATATTTGCCAGCATCACCCAACGCTGATCCCTAGTAAACAATCCAGGTCCAGAGACAGACCCACATGAAGCACGTTTCATCGATATTCTTAATTTCAATGGTTTTCTAAACGCCAGAGGTCTGAGGGCATTCCACACCACACTCCTTTGATCCGAAAGAAAAGCATGCAAATGGTGAGTGGATCACAGGGGCCAAATAACATAATTGTTTTGGGCCCTTCGCACATTTCAGGCAATTGTACAGAAACTAATCAATCCACTCGTATATACATAGTTTGTTTCGGCTACCCCCAAATGTTGAAGACGCCAGTCTGGACACATTTCGATCAACAGTTTTTTAGGAACCAGCTTAAAAATGCATCTCACCTTGATCACCACCTCTAAGCCCAGCTCGTCAAGCAGCACAGCCGCAAGCTTCAGGTCTTGCCGCTGCCAGCCCAACACTGTACCAGGCCACTCAATGGATCCGCCTTTTTTCTTGCTTTGTCGGAAGTACTCTGCAGCAGCGTTCCATTTGACAAGCCGTTGCCGCAATCGTCCTTTGCATCAATTCATAAAAATACAACTTTGATAAAGAAAAACTGGAAGATTGGAAAATATAATTGCGCGCTTTGTTAGAATCAGGGCTGGGCAATGACGGTGTGACGGTACGGTCCGTCAAAATACGGTCTGACGGTTGATGCCGTAAAAGACGGTGTCAGACTGTCATTTCAGAATTTGGGGACCGTCATGACGGTGCATGACGGTATGGTTGACAGTAAGGTTCAAAATTGTGAAAAGGCAAAAAATAACAATTTTGGCTTTTTTCTCCTCATTTCTAAATGTTGCACGTGTGCTATTTGTACAAACAAACGATTGGTGTAATAATGAAGGGGAAAGGAAGGGGAAAAAAGCAACAAGTTCGTGTTTTGACCAGGATTCAAACCCTCGTCAGACAAAAGGCCACAGTTGTAATATGCGGTTTAAGCGATTGAAATCAACTGTAAATTTCCTGTACGCAACAACACAGTTAAGTGTGGTTGACGCGGTTGAAATTATTTCAACCGTGTGGATCATTTCAACCGCACTTGAATTCAACCGCTTCAACTGCACTTCAACTGATTCCTGTTTTTACTGACGCTGTCTCAACTTTTCACAGAAAAAAGAGAGTTTACACAGTAATTACGGTGGACGGTGGACGGTCCCCTCGACCGTCTTGACGGTAGACACCGTCAATTTTGAAACACCGTCATTTTGACGCTCTGACGGTACGGATTGTCAACTGTATTGTAAATGGTGCAAAATGGCACTGACAGGGTTATTGCACAGCCCTGGTTACAATGGTAGCAGTGCTAGAGACAAGGTTCTTGCAAATGAACTGCAATCAACCATTCACTGCTTACCAGCCACCCAGTAAGCCTCTTCAGCTCGTTCAGCTTGCCCCATTGTCTTCTGCCGTTCGCTCATTGCGGCCAAGCGCTCAATTGATGCAGCATTGAAGGGAACGGGCACCCCTAGAAGATGAGCTTTTAAGTTTAAGTGGGCCACTACATCCATGTACCTGAGAGCAAAAAGTTAAGCGTCATAATCATAAAAGACGTTGCCCGTGTACTGATTTCTGGTTGCAAGTAACGTGTCATCTTCAGGTGACACAGCTCTTGCATGTCGGCTATGGTGAGCTAGCTTTGGAGATTACGGTCATCAAGACGTCGTTTGTGCAGCTGCTTGCTAACACACAAAGACACATTGTACATAGCTGGATATCCGGACATTTATATCTTGTCATGTGTTTTGCCCTACTTTATAAAAGGCAAAATGCCTAGCATAGACAATGTGGGCTTATGCTCTGTTGTGCGTGTTAGAAACTGCCTACTCAGCATGTCTCCAGCACGTCACGCCATAAGCATAAATTGTGCAGTAAATTTTGGCATGGGTACTGTACACTCAACGCATAATTTAAGTATACCGACGACATCCACACAAGCCCTCAGCACCGTCCTCGACACCCCCCAGCATTCCTAGCATATGCTCGTCTGGGGCTACGATTTTAAACCAGCCTGCACAACCTTGCGCTACACACGTGGCCTCCCCATCCCCATCCTAAAGAACATCCAAACTAACTACACACATTATGCACGTGCACACACGCAGAAGCACATCAACACAAACGCAAACACACGTGCAAGAATACGCATGCTCATACACATAAAACACATGTGCACATACACACACCTCCTGATTGGGCTGGTGACTTGGACATATGCTTGCAGACCCAAACTGGCATGACGGCTTGGTGTAGGTGCAACTGTGCTTCTTGTCATGCACCTGCATGTTCAGAGCGCACAAACTGTGTGGTGCATGATCATGCCATGCGTGTTGCCGTCTGAATCACAGAAATACCAATCAGCCTTGACACATGACATAAGCCTTGCTGAAGGGTTGACTTGTCTGGCATACTTGCATGCCCTGCAAGAGTACTTCAGTTTCAACCTCAAAAAATAGGAAAACCATCGCAATCTAACTAGTAGGTGGCAGGCATGTCCTAGCAGTGGTAGACATCGTGAAGAGGCACAGCACTAGGAAAAAACAAATGCATGTTTCGTGAGTAATTCTGGCCATGCACACACCTTCTGAACATGTACCCTCTGCACACCCCATCAGGCACAGTGTTCTGCGTGTGCGGCATACAAAGAAGGAGGGGTCAGCAGGAAGGTGTGAATGTATTTGGCACTGTACCCAGAACATGACATCCTTTCTCACACTTGCACACACAAAAAAGCAAGTGCAGAGGCACGTGCACACATAAACACATACACACATTCTTCGGCATTCAGGCACATGCACACCTGGACGGCCTCAGTGGGCAGTTCAGGCTGCGGCTGTGCTCGGTAAGGTAAGGGGAGGTCAGCATGCACTCCTGCACCATGTATAAGTGCAGGTTCAGACACTTGCTGGCCTGTGGCGTTCAAAGGGCGCTGACTGAAAATCTCCAACATAGCCTTACTTCTTACTAACTCCACTTGCGAGTGTTAGCCTTTTACCTAGCATTGTCTGTAACACTTCGAAGTAAATGGACTACGATAGACTACTCACGCTTGCTTGCACCGTGAGGTGCATGAGGCTGTTATTTAATCAAGATATCTCATACAAGGGCCCGGCAAGTTCTTACCCCCAAGGGGCAAACAAAGGAATAACAAACTAAATTAAAGCTGTGAGCTCCAAGAAATTGGAAAAACAGAGAAAGGAACAATTCAAACAACAGGGGCATACCGATTCGGCCCGCGCCCTCTCCAGCCAAAATCATAAATTCTGCCACCATCTGGCGGCTCGCACTTTCCCATTGACTGCATGCACACAATGAGACAAGGTGCTGCAATTGATGGCACGATCTGATGTGCATTGCAGACTATCTTTCCTTCTCTACGTTTGAGAAAGCGAAAATTGCCACAAATCCTCCGTATAGGAACTGCTGATAACCATCATCTGTTCTATCCTCCTGCCAGCAGCTCCTTGCATGGCTAACGCACGTGAAACGCTTTGCAAAGTTAAGGCGTAAACCTTTTCCAACCGAACCCCGAACAAGTGAATAAATAATTGCAAGTGAGAAACCAAGGGCTTTAGTGTACCGCCGTGCGTGTACATTTAAAATGGACATGATTTGATAGAACACATTTTTTCTTGCAAACCCACCTCAATCGCGTGACCTGGACTCGTGGATTGGATGCGTCCATGTCTTCCATAGGCACAGATAACTGCCGCACAACAATTTAGACGGTGTCACAAACAATGAATGTGTACTCATTCCTAGCTTGTGCCTTTTATGGGCATGTGGGCTGGCAAATACACAAATCCTGAAAAGCATTTGCTTGATTCAGCAACACAGCTGCAGGATTATAAACGCTTTGCTTGAGTTTCTCAGTAAAAAGCTGCTCTTGCAGTTAAGGTCAAGAGTTTTGCCTTGCAGGCCAATTTGTAAGTCGATATAAAGGAAGCACAAGAGGCATATATAGTAATTTAACCTTAACCTAAAGGAAGCACACCCCACCCACGATACAAAGGCCATAACCTTTCACTATCAAGGATAGAGCTCAACCCTAACACCTTTCAAGCACTCACATTGGCCTCCGGAAGGGGTATTTCAATGCAACCTGCGGCTGCTCTATACGTTCGCCTGCATAGCATTTAGGACAAGCATAAACAGAAGTGACAGTGACACTCATACCTGATTGATGAGAAGTCTGTGAGTAGCTACTCACAAACTGACAAAAGCAGTTGGTACCAAATAACTAACAAAAAATGGCACCTAGTTTGCCGAGCTACTGCAAAAAAACTGCAAGTGCATTCCACAAAACGACAGGGGATTCTTGTGAAGCATCCCACAAAAATGATGAGGGATTTGTATGAAACCCAACTGCACCTGGCTTGAGTAGCTAAGCTCAGCACACGCATGTCCAGCATTACACTCCGGTCCACAACCCCCCTAAAAGTGCTAGCCACATTTTCAATCGTGCCGTTGTTGCTGCTACTGCTGCTGCTGCTGCTGCTACCACTCCTGCAACTGCCATCGCTGTCTGTACTCCTTTCACTGCCGCTGTCGCTGCTGTTGCTTCTATCACTCTCTCCATCCAATTCCAAATGCCCCTTCCCTTCAGAGGCCTCATCTGACCCTGATGCCGCTGTTGCTGATGCAATTAGACAATCACAAGCATCGTACGTGAGCTTATGGGTGATGCGGATCTTTGTGGAATGGGCCTGAGCAAACAGGTGTGTATGTGTGTGTCAAGCTCGTTTGCCCTTGTAATAGAGCAAATCAGGTTGTGTTAGGATGAGAATTGTACGCACATTAAATTTGTGTGTGTGGAAGTGCTTAACGTGTGCATGCGTGAGCTTGTGCAAGCATTTGTACAACTATGCAGTAGCAAAAAAGATCATGAGGGAGAGACACAGTTGTTGTCTGCAAAACAGGGGTGCAAACGTCAGGAAGAGTGCAAGTGCATACACGCTGCAGAAAAGAGGCAAAAGGTGTAAAGGGAGAAGCAGCTGCAGAAAAGAGGTGTAAAGGGAGAAGCAGCTGCAAAGAGGAGGGAGTCCAAAGGGAGCGGACAAGTGCAGGGAGCAGCGCACCTGCACATCCAAAATAGAGCCGTCGTCGTCTATATCACAGGCGAAGCTGAGCGCATCGCACACCTGCGGTAAACAAAGACAGTGAGAGGCGTACTAAAAAGGATGCATTAGCACTGCCACAGAAGCAACAAACAACTCCCTCCCTGCCCACGTGTTCCCTTACAAACTGCGCTCACCAAGTTTGTTTACATGTCAAGCAGAGATTTAAAGCGTCCAAATTGTTGTAGTCATACACAGAACTTCCCGCTCACTGACCCAGTCAACTTTTTTGTGGTTTTCAGATCACCAATTCCTACCTCATTTCCTCCTGCTCATCTGAAACTAAAGCCATGCCAGATTTTGCTGCTTGATCTGGGTTAAAGATTACAAGCATACACATATAAATTCCAGCTCTTTACAGCACAACAGGCAAAGCATTTCTAAAATCCGAGTGGCTGCCACTCCTCGCAAAGATTGTCATGCAACACTCGTCTCGCTGAAACCCGTCTGCCTTATGCCCTTCTTTTGCCCCCACCTCTCCATCTCTGAGGCTGAACGCGCCAGTGGATATGGACTGAGGAAACATGGGCACGCTTCCCCTACGAGCACAACACAACATTGGAAAGTGGGATGCAGATACGCGCTTTAAATGTTCGCGATTTCAACTAGAATTGCATGCGTAAATATAAAACAATAGAAGTATGTATTAACACAACAATATGCTGAAGTGCAACACTCACACATCACCTCTCACACGCACACACACGCACAAATTCACACACGCACACATAATTACATGCACACACTCGCACACACACACCACGGAAAGTACATGCTCCTCCCCCTCTCCGCCGCCTCCTGCATCAGCTCGCTGCTTCCTGGGGCTCCCGCCAACCAGCGTGTTGGATCAGCCACATGAACCCATAAGCGCACTCCATTCACAGTGTGCAAGGAGCCACTCTCTCCCTCTCCACCTAGGTCTGTAGTGCAGGTGTAAGGGGGGGTATTGTGCGCTAGCGCATGGAAATGGATGTGCATGCAAGTGCGACCACCAAAACGCTTATTTTGATGCGCTAAATTGGTACACATGCATGGCAATTAGTGTATGAGTTGTGCACTGAAGCCAGATTTGGGGGGGAAGGCACGCACAGGGGAGGAGAGGAGGGAGGGGGGCACTTGCAGCTTTCGTGGTAAGAGCAGCCTACGCAAAGCTTAGTTTGTATGCTTAACTTTCTTCTTACTGGCACCTTAAAACAAGAGTCACGCTGCATGGTATGCTCGTCGATTGTGCCACGTAACGTGATATAAAAATTCCCATCATATTAATATGACTCATATGAAATGTCATGTTTGACCTCACTGGCCTTTTCCTCCCTAATGCACACACCCGCTCCTCCCCCCTCTATGAACACACACCTTTCCCGTCGAGTGTGGTTACACTCAAACCATCATCTACCTCCGTGGTGCTGGCGTCATCAATCTATGCCAAATAAAGCCAAAAAGCATTCAATCAGTCGGTATTTCGACGATGCCTAACTTATCCTCAGCCAGTATAGTACTGCTTCATTGAGGGTGGGTGCTTCCAGCTATCAAGACTGGATCTCACAAATACAATGCTGTCAATAAGGGTGGGTGCTTCCAGCTGTCAGGACTGGATCTCACAAATTAAATGCTGTTAGTCTAGAGATATTTATTCCAACAAATGCAGGCAGTTGCATATTGCGCACGGGCGTGCTAAATGCCACTTCACACTTACTGTGTAGCACCTAAGGTGTGTGAGATCGGTGCGGATGGAGGGGCAGTCATCGTTGGCCTGAAACTCAACGAGTGCCTGAAGTGAGTGTATTTGAAATTATGGAAGGCTTGGAGGTGGATGGGTGAACTAGGGTGTGTATATGTGTGTGTGCCTCTGTGTGTCAAACAATAGCGAGCTGTCTACCTGTTCTTTGAGGGTACAGCATGATCTGTACATCATATTGCGTACTTTTTTTAGAAAGAATGAGCCTTGAGCTTGGGTTGTGAAATACTTTTGAGTCCAAAAGAGTTCAAAAAGATAAAAGTGGAAATATGCTAGACCGAGGCTCTACTTGAGGTGGGGTACCGCAACGCAGGGTGCCATGTGAGTTTTGACGATGAAGACAGAGGATTGAGAAAATTGCAGCAGAGCTTGGCAGGGTCTAGCGCAGCAGCAGCAGATTGGGTGCTATGCCAGTAACGAAATCAGGAGACGAGGTAGCATAAGACAGCATAAATGGTACTAAAGCAGATCCCACCGCACAGAGATTGAATATTGTGTGAAATCATATGCTTAGCTACAAGTAAGGTCGGAGGCTGGGGTTGTGCTTTAATGTTGTCCTTACATGACATTTACACAGTCCGCGAGCCTTAGTGAGATTGAGCTACTTGCGCGTGAGGAGGTAAAACTAATTTGGCTGCCCGAGGTGTTCAGAACATGCTCAAATGTTACCCTGGGTTGATCTTTCTTGTTCACTTTCAAATTGCTTGGGAGAAACTCACTCCTCAGTACACCTCGCATCGTAATATGAAATGTGGTTTTGAGTTTCCAACCCTCTCCTGCCCTGCCTCCCTTGCTTAACGCAGTGCCCACTGTGCCTGTAAAGATCCATATACTCCCCAAATGTCCAGACCGGTATCTCAGACTTAGACGTCTACTTTTACAGTGCCCACCTGTGCAGCGGCTTGCAGCTTCTGTGAGAACTCCAGAGGCAAACCACGACGGATCACCCGCAAAGGTTCGTGAGTACGCAGGACCTGCGTGTATTCGACAGGAATCAAGCAAGACATATGCACTTCGCTCGTCTTGTTGTACACTTTTTAGGCTTTAAGCTGATTGATCCATACACACAGTCCCTAAGTCCTTTCACACGCCCATAACAAGCCCACGTATTTGTGAAAATTCTCACTCATAGACATACATACACACTGCATAAGACCGCAAGTTTGAAATTTCCCTGCCTGAAGTTTAATGCTGAGCAGTACACACCTTAGATACAGTCCAGGTCGGACCTTTGTGCAAGAATGCACAAGCAAACACGCCCAATTAAGCTCACCCTCAGATCCACGAGCAGATCACTGCATTTGTCAGCAAGGGGACTCCCTAGCGAAGGCCCACTGCCTCCCGTCATGCTTTGTGAATTTGCAGAGGGAGGGCTGATGCCTGCGGGGACCAAGCACATGCATGCATGCTGTTATGCATGCCATGTATGCTTGAGCGCTTCTGTGCAATACTGTACAAGGTAAGAGGGCTTTGGAAAGTTGTGCACAACATAATAAATACACATACACACGTACACATACGTGCACACGCGCATACCTAAGGTACTGACGCACACGTACACACCTGCTAAGGTCAGAGACTCCTGCGCCAAAGCAAGCTCCTTAGGGGGAACGTTAGAAGTATCCCCCATCAGGGAAGTCACCTGAAAGGAGAAGGATGAGTTCAAGTACGCACTTTTGTGTAAGCACTGTTTTACAGAAGTGTGGGAAACAATCATTTTCAGACCTTTGTGGCTGAAGCTGCTTGTAATATGTGCTCAGGGAAATTAGCTTAGCACTGAGTGGCACCTGCCCACACTTTTTCCATGGAACTCGCCTGCAAATACCATTTGGGCTGGTAATTGTAGCTACGCTTAGCCACTTGAGAGCACAGGTAAACAAGCAATGTTATCCTTTTGGAGAGCTGACAATGTACTTCTGCACATTCCAAGTGTATCTTCATGCGGATGCAGGTGGCCATTCATGCCCTTTTTATGGTTTTATATCCTGAAATTGTCATGACGAGAAGAACAGGAAAGAAGAAGAGAAAGACAGGATGGAGAAGGATAACGTGACACGACTTGCTCCACCTACAAATCACCTCCAATGCCTTGATCCTTGTAGCAAATGGCCCCTGCAGCCACTCTGTTCTTGTGGGCTGCTGAGAGCGTCTGGGGATCGCCAGCACAGACTTCACGGCCTCGGCCCACCTGTATGCATTATGTGCACAGTTGTGGGTGCATATATGTGCACAGATAGTGTCTTAAGTCGATGTGCATATGTGTACGTATATGTGCAGGTGTGTATATGTATGCATTTATGTGTGTGTGTCTGCGTGTGTGTATGTGTGTGTATGTGTGTGTGATTGTGTGTGTGTGTGCAAATATCAATCACCAGAATGGCACCACGCAGCGTGTTCAGCGTTTTCAATGGCAATGTAGTATCTTTGAAAACTGTAACTCTGGAGCAGCGCTGCGTCATTCAAACCAAACACACCTTGCACGCTCTACATCTGCCTGCTGCTGTTCCTCCAGCTGCTGCAGCTTCTGCTGCACCACCTCTTCACTGTTAGGGCTGTACACAAATTTGGACAAGTCGCCCCCAGAATCCTTTTTGCCTGCCTAGAGGGTTGTGGGAACAGTAGACATGTGCTCTTAGCATACAGCAAACAATGTCAGAGGGACCGTACAGAATTTTGGTCGTCTGCAGCAACCATGTTGCCTGCTTGCAGGACCTTGTTTTTCCAAGCTTAATGTCAAGTATAAAGTGGCAAAGTAAGTTCATCAACGTGTCCATTTTTGCAACTGGCGGGATAATTAGAGGGCATGCACACCAAAACAATGAATAGCAAAATCACGTTTGCAAAGTTTGGCACGCTTGCACAGGGCAATTTTTGCTTGTCAGGAGAATGGAGGCAGGTGTCAAATGCATAGGGTTGGCCAGAGCCATATGCATACGGTTTATATACGGTATTATTGGCAGAGAAACCACCAAAGAGACGGTCAAGTACGGTTAATACCAGGGTTGTTCAGTTCGGGGTTCGGTCAAAAGTTCGGGTTCGCAAACTTTCACGCATTTAAACGAACCCTAAAAATGCCGTTCGTTAGCTATGAAAAGTTTGTGGAACTTTATGCCCATTTACCCAAATTTCCTCAGAAATACCCAAATTTCATAAGAAAAGTGTTGACGACCTGGAATTAACTGTCAACCGACGGAAGGACTTTGGGGGTCTTTTCTGGCTCCGTCTTGTGAAGTCCGGGTTTCAACCGATTCGGTTGGAAGGTCTTCGATCCTGAATAGCTCCGCGGCCAGGAGTCCGTTCCGCGTAAGATTCAGACAGAAAATCCGACGGCGAGATCCGAAGTTTGTGTGTCCAGCTTCGCGGCGAGCTTTGAGGGTCGAATTTTTGGTGACAAGAAGGGCTGGAGAGTGGCACGTTGTGACGGCCTCAAAATGCGGAGTTCTACTGTTTTGAATCCTACTTAATTCCGTTCAGGAATCGTGCAGTTATCATGCGCCGTCGTTTTCTGTGGCTGCATTGAGACCGACGAGGAGGGATTGTTGGCCGGCAACTTTTTGATGCAGTTTAATGCCGCTGATAATAGTTTATATTTTACGGCGTAGTGACGCACTCTGGATTGTCAACTTGTTGAAAGCTCAAACAAGGAAAGACTTGACTGCAAGGTCACTTGGCACATGACGTGCATCTTCCAGCACTCTGCTGTCAAGACAGGACTTGAACACATACCGTTTTAGTATCAGACAGACAGCATGCATGGTGGCTACAAACAACACATGAAGGACAAAATGGTGGCCTGCTTCCTGAATCTGCAAGCTTTCCAGAGGGGTGTACGCAATCCAAAAAACATGTTGCGTTGCGAGGTAGAATGCATGTCACGTATTGGAGCGATGCAAGGCAGCATGCATGCGGCAGGAAGGCTAGGAGACACACAATAGGTTTACACGTAACTCAAGGTGCCTCTTCGCACAATAGCATATAGGTATTCCATACACATGCTTTGCAGCAACATTTCAGGTGCAGACAATCAGAACAAGCAAGATGCTGGCTATTGCGCCTTATGTATCGACCTGTGTGGTGCAAGCATCTGGAATGCACTTAGTCAGTCTGTTTCCGTCTTGTAGGAACGGATATCCGGAAACAAACACACAAAAAGGCAAAAGTTTTGCAGGTAGAAATATGGGCGGACGGAGCCCTTCTATTTCGAATATTTAGGTCCAAAATTGCAGCCCAAAATGCAGCAAAGAGCCTTGGATGGCCGTCAAACGTTCTGATTTTTTCTGCACTCATTAATTATATTATATTCATATTCATATAAGCATGTTTTGGACGAGACTGACCATGGAAACCAGAAAAATCCTCCATTTCCGAAATTGCATGCTCGAACAGTTCGAGGGTTCTAGAACTTTCATGAACTTTATCGAACCCTTGCTCCCAAAAAATCGAACTGAACAACCCTGGTTAATACATATGGTTCTGGCCAACCCTACAATTACTACTACGCATTTGCGTGCGTGAGGTGTGAGGGGCGTACACATGCAAGATGCGTGCAACAAAATTGATGACAGGGTGCGATTAAGCATTTAAGGGAACTTGGAGGCGGTGGGTGGCTCGAAGATCCCTTTGCTGATGACATGACAGCTTGTACTTCCACTGGAGATGTAGAGCAAAAGCTATTTCACCAAAGAATGTTGTATTTTGTGGAGAAGACTGTCACATCTGAATTGTTTTTAAAATCAACCGCTTTTGACTTTGAATAAGATGGTGAAACCGCCACAGACCAAGCCCGTACCTTGAAGTACAGCTTGTCCATTGATAGCAAGCTGAACATGATGTACAGGTTTTTGGGGGTGGTATTGCCTAGGACGAGGTCTGCCAAATCTCCAACAGTCCAAGAAAGGACACCATCAGCAACTGCAATTGCAATTGCAACACAAATTTGGTTGGCTGGACGTGCTGGGTACAGGCAAGTTTGTATGACCAACAGGGGCCTAATGTAAATAGGAGTGTATGTGTGCGCGTGTGTGCGTGTGTGTGCATGTGTGTGTGAGCGTGTGTGTGTGTGTGTGTGTGTGTGTTGGGGGTGCGTGTGTGTAGCATGCGGGCATTAATCTTATTGTTGCAGTTTCTGGAGGATATGGGACGTGAGAGCAGCCTGCAAACCCCCTACGTGTTGCGGCGTTGTATTTTTGCGCATGGAGCAACAGAAGGAGCCCGAAACTAAGATGCATGACGTGTTGATTGAGCCAAGCTGCGCACATGTGCATTAAAGGCAGAATACTTGTGCGCAAAGAAGAAAGTGCCAGGAATTGGCACATCGTATCTGACAGCGAAGGCCCCCATTTCTGAAGCTCTGATCCAAATTTAAGGCGCACAAAACTTTGAATTACAGCTTGACAGTGTGGACAAAGTACCTGCCAGCTCCCAGGCTTCCCCGAGGGGTGAGGAAAGGGTTGTCCCCCCTTCACCCAAAACCTGCTGGGGATTGTTCAGAGATTTAGGAATCGTCAGTATTCAGCAACATGCTGTGTTTTTGCTATTCACCCAAGATGACAACATGAGAAGCAAGGGAGACAGTGACAGTGCGTTCACACACACACACACACACACACACACACACACAACACACACACACATAATAAGCGAAAAATTCCGTATGCCATGCCCTGCGGCGGCCAAAGAGTCAAACCCTTGCTGGTACATGCAGGCAAGTAAAGAATTAGCTGAACCTTGGGAAACACAAAGTCAGGATCTGCATTGATGCTACCAGTGTTTTTAATTGTTTGGTACTGTGTGAGTGAGTGTGTGTGTGTGAGTGTGTGTGTGTGTGTGTGTGTGTGTGTGAAGCACGACTTATTGTGTTCAACACGGTGAATTCCTACCTTATTCAACCTTTTGATACAACATAACTCCTGGTAGCTTGCTATTTGAAAGCAGAAAGACAAACAGCTGGTTACTCACCCCAGCTGCGGCTTTGGTAAATGCATCCAGGTCTGCCTGAGTGTACTGGCCTCCACCCAACAAACCGACCACTTGCTTGGGTTGGATGCTCACTTGGCGCCCACTCTACACGGAGGAGTGTGTGTGTGTGTGTGTGTGTGTGTATGTGTGTGTGTGTGTGTGTGTGTGTGTGTGTGAGTGTGTGTATGAGTGTGTGTGCGTGTGTGTGTGTGTTTGAGTGTATGTGTGCGCAAACGTGTGTGTGTGTGTGTGTGTGTGTGTGTGTGTGAATTTTAAGA
>Ga0307974_1001333_pt1 | contig 16938 bp, 15 predicted proteins | sample OrgLakmetagen784_FD_201812 | JGI IMG/M metagenome (GOLD analysis project Ga0307974, IMG submission 201812) | Saline water microbial communities from Organic Lake, Antarctica - #784 | ecosystem: Environmental > Aquatic > Non-marine Saline and Alkaline > Saline | place: Antarctica: Organic Lake... | reverse complement strand
ACACACACACACACACACACACACACACACACACACACACACACACACACACACTCACACACACACACACACACAAGCACACACGCACACGCACACGCACACACACACACACACACACACACACACACAAACACGCATACACATACGCATGCAAACACAAACACTCATACAGGCACCACACTCAAGAGCGCATTTTTTGATCTGCACTGGGCACACGCGACATTGTCATGCAGTTGCCGCATTCCTTGTCCTTCAGCTCTGTCCATTGCCACCCGCAGATTGGCAACGGCAATAAACGCCTGTCTTATCGCATCAGTGCCAACACATCATCAATTCCACAAATGTCAGCCCTAAGTCCTCGGAGCCTGCCCTTTTCATCATCATGGCTTCCCCTTTGAATGCACGGCCTGCACGGTCTGTCAGCTGCTCAGATTCCATGGGTGGTGAGGTGAGCAAGGTTTGGGGTCTTTCAGGCTTCTATGTGCAGGTTTCTAAAACGTGTGTAATCGATCCGTTTATGAGATGTACATCGCTCAATGCTATTTCACGTTGCTATTTTTATGTCCTCCTGCTCTTTGTTCAATGCAACAGTATCTGAGGTGGAGAATGGTGAACAAAAACACCATTTACAGTTGTCCATCAAACTGCGATAACAAAAACTGTGCAAGGAACAATTGCTGCTTCTCTTTAGCCTGTGGAATTAAGCAACTCTATTGCATGTGTTCAAATATCTGTTTAAAGAGCTGGCCTCGGTCACATGACCTATCTATGCTCCTGTCTCTCGTGTTATCTATCATTCTCTATTGGGTAGGGTTGGCCAGAACCGTATATATACGCCGTATATGACCGTGTATCTGATGAAATTCCAGCCTGAGTTAGCAGAGGGGACTGTCTGGGGAAATGTCCAAATGCTCCGTATTTGCACCCAGAAGGCAGCCATTCACTGATCCTTCATCCAATTGGGACATTCTTTGACTTAAATTGATGCTGGCATTATAAGCTACACGAGGATGTGCTTGGACTTATGTGGGTTGCTCTGTGTTCAAATTGGCAGGGCTTTAAGCTCACACTGATTACCAAAAACCCTAACAGGGTAACTTTCCATGGGAAAACAGCATGTGTTGGCCTACATCCCCAACCACTTCACCGTCTCACTCCATTTCTTTTGCAATGATCTTATTACTTATAAGGACTCTAAAACACCAAGCATCACTCAATCCGGTGCTCTGGCCGGTCAGGTACAGCATATGGCTGCTCGAAAAGCAGGGTTCATGCCACAGCCGATTCAGCATGGGCCCCCCAATTGGCAACTATAAACCTATAAAACTGAACTGCTATGGATACATTTGGGAACCAAGTTTGACAGTTGCCAATGAGGGGGACCACACTCTGGGAACATTTGAAAAACACCCCCATTTGGGGGGTCAGATAGACCCCTCTACAAAATTACTGTTTATACACCGTACATAGGCTAATACAATTATCCCATTCCCTGGGTGATGCTTTACACTCTATCCTTTTCTCCCATAGCACAGCCAACCTGGATGCATGCCGGCCTGTGCTGATTGCTTTTGTGTTTCTTCCGATTGTCATGCAGAAGCCCAACTTGGCAGCAGCGATGCACTCCCTCGCCAAGACAGCACACGGTGAGGATGGGCTGTGTGACAGCATTGATGAGGCCATGCCGCAACTTCGGCAACAAGGAGTGGCAGTTTAAACTCCAGAAGTCATCACTACTTCAGGCTCACAAGCCACGACAAGCGCCTCTCACTTCATCAAGTGCTTGAGATCCTTGGGCTGCAGGTAAAAGCAGAATTGTGGCTGGATTCCGTTGGGTGTGAGCAATACTACACGTACCGGATGTTAGAAAGTCACCGCCCCTAGTTAACTTTTTGGAGGGGGCGTCGATCAATTCGCCCTAAACTCCCCATAATTCTCAGACCCAGAATTGACTCAAAATATACCAATCAATAGCTTTCAACCTCAATGTTTATTCGAATTGACACGAGGCGCCAAGTTATGATGCTTGACGCCTCCTGTCCCAGCAAAAAAATAACACACAGAAGGTCAGGCCACCATTCCTGTTTGATATAACGAACCTGCACACTTTCCCACATTTAAGCAGTCAGGGGCCTTAGCTTTAAGCACTTTGCACACTCACATTGTGCAGACAAGTGCCAAGGTGGGCAGAGGAGATTTTCCTGCCAGAAAGTCCTGCTCGATTTATAAAAGGTCCTCCCTGGCGCTAGCAAAACACACAAACAAGAATACCGTTCTGACTAGTTTTCTTGATCTGATGGTCTGAGGCAAGGGTCTGGACTTTTGACCCCCCTTTAACCCCGCTTTTGACAGGATGCACGGATTGAGGAGCTAATTTATGTGATATTTTTAAACCTCTAAAGCGTGACTTGCTCATGGTCTGGAAGGGGTGAGCCTGTCAGTGTCTCTATACTTTTTGCAAGTCACCTTAGCTGGTCGGGTCAGCACAGATCCTTGTCCCAGCTGCGCGTGGAGTGGTCGCCGTGCTGACAGTACCTGTGTCTGCGTGTTCGCGTTTCTTGGCTGTGCAGACAGGAGTGTGCGCCTTAAGTAAGACGTGTGCCCGTTTTTTTTGTCTTGTTGCTTACCTTAAGTGTATGTGGAGTGGTTACTACTGTGCGTGGAGTGTGCAGGATGACGTGCGTATGTGTTTGCGTGTCTGTGTCTGTAAGCGAAGGTGACACTACTGTGCGTGGAGTGTGGGGAGCCATTGTGCGTTTGTGCTCTGTTCACACGCCTGACGCTGTGCGTGGAGTGTGCAGCAGGGCATGTGCCTGTAGTATGATGTGCAGCTGCTTTGTCTCGGTGCGTGAAGTGTGCGCCTGCTCTAGTAGGACGTGCATCTGTGTGCCCACTGTGCGTGGAGTGGGCAGAAGGTTGTGCGCCTATGTGTTCTCCTGTCATTTTGCTGACACTGCGCGTGGAGTGTGTCGCAGTACCTGTGTCCGCGTGTCTGCGTCTGCAAGATGTGCTAACACGAAGCGCGGAGGTGACACTGTGCATGGAGTGTGTGGGGCTACTCATTGCATGTATGCCAATATCCATCTCGTCATCACCGTGTGTTACTCTTTAAATACTATTATGTACTTAAACACACTGTGCGTGGAGTGTGCATCCATAGTCGTACCTCGCGCGTTAAACTCACCGAGCTCGATGCGCTGTGCGAGGAGTGTGTAAATTGAGTTGCCGAGTTTTGTGACAGATGGTGATGTTATAAGGGTAGGGTTGGCCAGAACCGTATATATACACCGTATATGACCGTATATTTGGTGATTTCCCTGCCAAAAATACCGTATATTAACCGTATATATATGGTTCTGGCCAACCCTATATAAGGGTTTTTAAGAATGCACCTTTTTACCAATAAATAGGCACACGCACTGTCTTTTGGGGGCAAATTCCCCCCCTTTTTTGCTCTAATAAGCATTGATTGACCCAAAGCCTACCTGGGAACCAAACAAATAATGAGATTTGAACCAGGTCACATTTATATACCCATGCATGCGTACAACCACTTTACTGGGCAGGGGATTGGCAAAAAACAAGCCTAGATGCACACCTTGGAACCCGGTTTCTTATGTTCCTTTGTACTACCTGGAATCACTAGAAGTGTGAAGTTTGTGAGGTTTGCTTTGGACGAAACTTGGCTGGGAATGGTGGACCTGGACAAGGAGGGGAAAGAGTTTCTGTCGGGTGTACGGCTTAATGACGAAGCTGAGCACTCTTGTCCCATGTCCAGGTGGGCAGAGCACTTTTTGCCCCTGCAGCATCATATTTGTTAATCACTAGGGCTGTTAGTCTATTCCAAGCAACGGATTGATTTTCTTTTACCCTCTTGCTTCCATTAATCCTTTTCAAACCGTGCCGGTCATTGTGTGGTACCACTGGTACCATTTTGCTCTGCATATTTCATATTTGTGAAGAGTTGTGTATGCCCAGTGCCACCGTGTAGACCAGTACCACCGTTAATGCCCAGTGCCATGAGGGGCTGTGTTATGACTTGCACCAGCTTAAAGAATGAGGAGAAGGAGCTGTGCCACCCAAGGGATATTCTGCTGCTGATAAGCTTAATTTGTACATTGAGCAAAGGCATTTAATTTGTGCCCTTGACCAGGCGCACATGGCCCAGGAGTCTTGTCTGCGAGCTGTACTTGAGCTGAATTCTTGTGTGAAGCAAGGGAGGCCCTACTCTCTCGTTTGTGAGCTGTGTCAGAGAGCTCGTCTGCTTTTCCAGCATACCTAGCGATATCCTGCTGTGCCTTGACTTTGTAACGTAGGACTGTCAATTAGAGCATTTGGAGATCGTGAAATGTTTTTAATATCAGACTGATGCTCAAGTCGTTTTACCACTCCTTTGCCTTCCAGGTGCCTTCCCTCTGAAACAGGGTCACACCCGCTATCCTCTATCCAGTATGCACGTCCAGGGGTATCCTTAGATGACTACCTTAGCTTACCTTACCTAATCCAGCACGCACGTCCAGGGGTATCTTTAGATGATTACCTCACCTTGCCTTACCTTTACAGGACCTTGAACATGGCTAAGTTTGCTGAACATGCATCCCGTCCTTTCCTTGCCTTTGCCTATAGCATACGTAGATTTGTGCGTGAACATGCTTTGGCAGACAGACCGCACACTTCCTCTTTGTGGCTCGCTTGCTAAGATATATGACGAGTGTCATTCCTGCTGGCATGCATGGTTGTCAAGTATGGGCCCCGGGGTACTGGATTTTTGCAGATAGGCAGGGAGTCTCAATAGCTTCCCTAGTCTTTATGTTGAGTGCCTCGCGGTTGTATGGCTAGACGTGCCCTCGGCCCGTTGCCTTTTTACTCTTTACTAGCCCTGCCTTCCTAAACTTTGTTTTTATGTAGGCACCAAAGTACGCAGGCTTTCCTTCTTTCTTTCCTGGTGTGCTTGACCTTCTCGTATACGTTTTGCCCTTTTTTTCTTCAACCTGGTTGCCCCCCTTACTTTCTTTTGTTTCTGCCAGCCTGCCCCCCTGCTCCCTTTTTATTTATCAACTTTCGGTTCAATTCAACCTCGTAGTAGGGAGTTTGCTATCTCCCTTAGACCTATAAAATTCGTCAACAACAAGTAGCTGTCTACGCTTGCACCTTTTGAAGGGCGTGTTGGGTTTTAAGCGGACTACCACAAACAGGGCTGTACAATGAGAGTGAGTCTTTGCAGTTTAACTGGTTTTGATCCGCTGTCAAGCTTTCAATAGCATGCTTAACACCATTATTGTCACTTTGCAGAAGGTAGTCCACGCTGATCTAAGTTTGCAGCCCCTTTCAAGTGTCTGCTGAACTGCTCAATTGCTAAGCGCGCGATTTTCAAGGACTGCGATATGTAAGAGCTGTTCAAACTGGGCGTGCTATTCCCGTACAGATAGTTTCTGCGGATTTGAAGCATAGAGGTTACAGAGGTTACAGATTTTGAAGCATAGGATGAGAAGTGTTCGGAGGGATGCTCAGTTGGTGGATCCTCACATGCACTACTACAAACTGGCCACGTCTCTTTCATTTTTTAGACAAGGTTTACTGATACAACACACACTTTTCACAATTTTCTACTATGTTTCACATACGCAGCCTAGCAGTCACACTTTTTGACTGGTGGCTTTACCTTCTTTAACTTTTATCACTTTATACCTGAGCTTAAAGATTTTGTTTGTGGCTGGCCGAGACCAGTCAGCAGCTGATTAGCCAAACAACCTGGCTGGGGGTCACCTACCACTGTAATTATTGTAACCATTGAACGAGATGTAGTATTTCATATAGACTTTGAATGCTAAAGGCCCTGCTACAGTATTGTGTGCTGCCTTTACTTTCTATAACAAGAGTATTGAGCCGAATTAAATTATCATGTCTTCCCAAATCAGTAGCCTGCGTGCTTGTCGACGATATTAAGCAAAGGCTCCTGACGGGCCCAGCGCTTGCAGTTTGAGACAAAGAACTCGAGGGATTCCAGCTGGAACTCCTGCACCGCACAACACAGGCAAGCCAATAATGTCCTAGTACTAGTCAGGAAGGTTCTGTAGCATGTAAATGCATCAAAGGTGGATGAACTTAGTAACCTTGATTTCATCATGTGCTCTCTCTCTCTCTCTCTCTCTCTCTCCCTCTCTTGCTGCCCCATAGATAGCATACCATACAAGCCAAGTAGCCACATAAACCCAGTACACCACATAAAGCAAGCTTCCTTGGGGTTTATGACGTAATTTTCAGTGCTACATTGCATTGTGTCGAGAAATATGTCACCAAAAAATACTGGAGCAACCTACCCTTAAAATTCACAAGGTTTACAAGGTTTACAAGGATGCAAGGCCTTCAGTCAAAGCGTGCGATTAAAATTTACAAATTTACATTTGAAACAGTACCCCTCTTCTTGCAGCTTTAAATATGCAACAGCAACGCAAGCACACAGCATAAGTGTGCACCTTGGTCCTGTCCGCAATTTGCGCTATATATATGCGCAATATGCGCAGGTCCTTATATATCGTACAAGCATATGCAAGGGTCTGAGGGGCACAAAATTATTTAGTTGACCCAATGCAAGCATACGCGAGGGTCTCGGAGCTGCACATGTATGCGTATGCACTCGTGTGCTCGCGTTTATGTATGTGAATGTAAGAGGAGTTGAGGCACCCTCCTGAAAATGTAGTTATTGCTGCTCCCATTAGGCAAAGCCTTCTTCCCCAAAAGAGGCCCAGCCCCCCTGCTGCTGATGCCGGAAGTTAGCCTAGGCTTATTTCTTCATTGCTACTGTCCCCCGCAAAATGCTCTGCATGTGCCTTTGCTACCTTCCCCTCTGCTGCCTTCTTATCACTTGCTGTCCAATTACTAGGCTTAAAGAAGTCTGCAACCCCGAGGCGTTTAATCCCCTCGGGGGCCTTAGGGGGCGGCTTGGGAGGCCTTCCCAGCCTGTCCGATTCATGCATAAAAACTATAAGTTAACCCCAATACGAGCCTCGTGAGGCCCTTGTAAACTATTAAAATGCTCCCGACACTCCGTGAGGGGGTCGAAAACGTTCGCAGTGACATACCGCCTGTACGGAATGCGCACCTTGGTCCTGTCAGCACAGTGAGGTGACATGAGCACATTCTCCAACTGCCACAGCTCACTGTCTTCAGGGAGTGGCTCGGTGGCGAAAACGTCCAGGCCAGCACCACGGATCTTTTTGGACTTGAGAGCTATGAGAGCAATGAAATCAGAGTATACAGTGTGTAACTCATCATTAGTATTCTTGACACAATCTCTCTTGTGACACAATACCCATTTGTCCGCTTGCACAATCCTTATCAATTGGCTAGATGATAAGCCCTCCCCCCTAAGCCCTCAAATCATTACCAGGAAAGGCCTCGCTTGCTTGCTGGTGTGTTCCAGTGGAAATTGAGGCAAATTGTGGTGTGACAACATGGCAGGTGCCTTGCCCAGTACATCTAGAAAGCATTACCTTGAATCAGAGCTTGCTCATCAACACATTTTCCACGCCCCACATTGATGAACACGCTGTTGGGCTTCATGGCCGCAATTGCATCAGCTGTAAGCATCTGCATACAATAAAGGAAATAAATATTTGACTACATTTGTGAATTTGTGGCTCATGTCCAAAAAAGCTGAGTGGTAAGGCCTGCTTGTGACAGGAGTCTACCTGCTGTCAATGTTGTAAGTGCATAGATAAGGAGGGGAAAGTACCCTGCAACACGTCTGTGTGTGTGTCTGTGTGTGTGTCTGTGTCTGTGTCTGTGTCTGTGTCTGTGCTTGTGCATGTATGTGTGTGTGTGTTTGTGTGTGTGCGTGTGTGTGTCTACAACACGACGGACACTCCTGAGTTATCCCAACCTTATGATGCTCTATAACACTAAATTGCTTTCATGGCGACAATGAACATAAAACCACGCACCTTGTCTGTTTGCGGTGTGTAAGGTGTGGACATGACCACGTAGTTGGAAACAGACATGAGCTCTTTTAGCTGATCAGGGGTGTACATGGCATCCTGTATGGAAGGGCACACACAACACACAAATGGCATGCATGTGCATCTGCCTCTCTGAAACCTGAGCCTACACTGAGTGCAAGTGGTGCAGAGCTAGCTAGGAACCACACGCGCCACAACCATATCGCAAAAGCAACATTCTCACATTAGTACATGCAGCTCTGAAAACCTCCCCACCACATTTCAGCCCGCCCTCACCACAAGTCCTTCCTCCTTTTCCTTCTGAGACAGCTCTGCTCTCCTTCTCAGCCCCACCACACGCATCTTAAAGGCACGAGCCAGGCGAGCTGTCGCCTGTCCGATGTCGCCATAACTGTGCAGGGCACACACGTTTCTTATGCATGAATGACTGTTGCGCTGCACAGTGTTAGGCTCTGTATTGCCTTAAACTTCACTTTAAATTGCAAGGCCTCAGAGGAAAGCTTAAAACTTACCCCACCACCCCCATCGTCTTGCCCCGCAACTCTTCCACCTATGTTGCACAGGCAGGGAGACCAAGGGCAGCTCTTGGTTCAAGACTACATAAACCTCCACTGGTGGAAATGAGAAAAAAAGACGAGAGGAGGAAAAGAACAGGGCTGCACCCTGAGCTTCTTTCTATTTGTACCCCTTTGTTTTAGCCTGGCTCCTAGTATTTCATGCAAGCTGATTTAGCCGAAATGCCCACCACACAGGTCTCGTTGAAGCCATCACAACCATGCCCACATAAGAGGCACACCACAAAATTTATATGTTGCACCTGCCTTTTCCAAATACGCACGCAGTTGAGAGCATCAGTTATCTGCAACCCTACCCTCGATGAATCCACCGCAAGAAGCAGCAACAAGTGGCTTTGGTGTCATGAATCTCTGTGGTGCACAAAGTAGCTGTGCCTGTCATTCACCTCTTCCGTGCACGTCATTTATCGCTTTGGTGACTTTGGTGCGTCTCTTTGGTGCATATTGTCTATCCCCGTGATATTTTTTGATCCCTGTGGTGCACGCTGGTGGTGCAGCCACTCCTATTTGTCCATTCTCATCAAACAAATGTATTTACCTCGTACGGCTCCCATTTCCTTTCTGCTTTGGCTCGTTGCAAGCGTGGGAGGTCTTTGGCGAACCAATTGCATACTGTCACCGCATACTCAGCGAGGCTGTTGCTGTACACGCCCTGCAAAGGACAGCTTCACATGCGTGTTAGCACGATGTAGCAGGGAAGTTGTGCACTGCCAACAAGCTGGCATGCACACGCACGCATACACACACACTCACACACACAAGTGGTTTTTTTTTAGCTTGCTGGGACTCAAACCCTGGTCTCTGGGTGACCAGCCAAATAAGCTACACAGGGTACCCTGGGTCGCCCTGGTGTGCCGCTGTATAACCACTAAAAAGCAACACAAATGCTTGAAAGCGACGCGTCGCCATTACAAAAAACACTGACACACACTTGCAAGTACTGGATGGGTACAGGCATACACATTAAGAAGCAACGGAAGAGCAAGCCCTGAACAATCCTTGAGAGGGATCACCTCCTTGCCCTTCCCCCGCGACTTTTAAGCAGATGTTTTCTTTTCAATTATTTTAGTCTGTGTATTCGACCCAGTGGGTTTCTGGAGCCGTCATTTCGGGTAGTTGGGAGGGAAACCACGCAAACAGTCCAAAGAAGGGCCTACCATCAGAGTTGGCAACGACTGTACATCATGTGCTCAATGATGCTCAATGAAGATTGTACATCATGTGCTCAATCACCCCCCCAACATTTTACAAGAAGAAATTATCCTGTCACCCCCAAGATCTTGTAAAATCTCTGTGATATCTGGGAAATGACGTAAACTAAATACTTTGTTAGTCAATTTTGATCACCGGCACCCACCAAAAACATTAATTCGGGGCAGTGATTTTATTTACATACAGTGCACACTCCATACATAACCGTACACCATAGATGCGCACACCATATATAATTATATAAGCGATATGGTAACTGTAGTGCTAAATTTACTATACGCACGCTGTTTACGTGTTTGTGGGCATGGTTCTGGTCAACTTTGCTTCTTCTTGAATATATAAGCACAGTCCTATCATACCATTGAGCCATCCGGTCAATGATGGGCCTCCTATTGACCGGATGAGGGGGTGTTTGGAGGAGTGGCCCTCTTGACAGAATTTAAGTAACGTGCAAATAGAAATGGCATGCATTCCCTGCCACTCATGAAGTACATCACGCACAAGACTGCTTTTAATTGATATAAGACAAGCTTTTCCTCACCTTGGCATTCGTGACCAGCACGTGGCTTTGCACAAGTTCAGGGAAAAGCAGCCCCTCCAGACCAGCAGATGAGCTGTAAAGCCACTTCAGGCTCTTGAGGCTGGGCCAAATCTCCTGCAGCAACACACAACACTCAGCATGACGGGCGTTTTGCTTGCAGACTCGGAGATAGGATTAAGATGCAGACAGGCAACGCCTTGCACAGGGTCAGAATCCCGCTTGGTTATGGACGTGCATACATTAATAACAGGAAACGCTTACAAACAACACACACCTGGATATCAGCTTTCTTTGCTGCATTTGCTCCCACTCCGCAAATCAGTAAGATGTCCACTGTTGCAAGCTGCGCATCTGTTCAGGTAGTTCAGAAAGCAAAGCCAGTCATTTGCAGTCACAGCGCCATGCAACACACACAAAACATAATTAAATATGCCATACCTGCCCTAGAAACTTGTTGGGGTAAGAAAATTTGTTGACACATGACACACCTGTGAGGCCGATTTCTGCCCTCGTCCTTCCACAGCCTGCTACTTCGGCTGCACAAAAACGCAGCAGTGCAACAATGGCGACCAATTGTGTGCAGCGTGACATGACCATCATCTACTCATACAGCTATAAAACTCTGAATTGTACACAACTGTGACGATTGTAACAGCACACCACAAAGAGCTTACAGGAGAGTGCGCTGAAGTGGTAATTGGGTAGAGTATTGAGTTGCACTGTTATTTCCTTACCGTCGCCTGGTGCTAGCTGGTCAAGGACAGCCAGTTCGGGAGAAGAAGGATGCGACATAATTAAAACACTGGCATGGCGGGACATGCTTGCAGCGATATCCATGAGCACACGCCGTTCAACTTTGCACTTTAAAGGTGCACGTGCACGAAGCGATTGCGGCAAAGGCCTCTGGAGCGGTGCCTTGAATGATGTTGCCTGTGTCCTGCAAAAAAAAAACGTTTGACTTGTGTGTGCTTTGTTGTGTGTACTTCTGTGTGTGTGTGTGTGTGTGTGTGTGTGTGTGTGTGTGTGCAATTGTGTGTTGTTGTGTATGTGTGTTACGTGTGTGTGTGTATGCGTGTGTGTAATATGTGGTGGTTGGTGGTCGTGTGTTTGTGTGAGCGTGTGTGTTTGTGTAAGCGTGTGTAAGTGTATGTTTGTGTATGCATGTGTGTGCGTGTTTGCGTGTGCATGTGTGTCTGTGTCTGTGTGTGTCTATGTGTGTGTGTGTGTGTGTGTGTTTGTGTGTGCGTGCGTGCGTGGGTGCGTGGGTGTGCGTGCGTGGGTGTGTGAGTGCGTGGGTGCGTGCGTGCGTGCGTGCACGTGTGTGTGTGTGTGTGTGCGTGTGTGTGGGTGCGTGTGCGTGGGTGCATGTGCATCTCTGTGCGTGTGCATGTGGGGAAGTTGCACATTCTTACCTCGATGCAAGCATGCACGAAAGAAAAAACACTCAGGCGACCCTGATATATTTATATAAAAAATAATATTGTTCGATCCATGTTTTTGACATGTAGTGACACACACACGTGCACACACACACACATACACACACACACACTCACGCACGCACGCACGCACGCACGCACGCACACACACACATACACACACACACACACACAGAGGTACACACACACGCATACACGTACACATACACAGTACGCACACTTATTACACGTCAATAGTTAGCTATCAATCTGAGTAAATCCATGATCGGACCCCGGTTTTTTGCTGAGTCCTAGTTAACGTGTCATTAGAGATCTTTAAGTTGTTCTTCGTCACAAGTAGTACCGTTGATGTACCAGCTTAAAAAGAAAAATGCTACACAAGTACTGGAAAGGTACTTCCCACTCTATTTGATTAGGGAAAGGAGGCTTCATATGGATTTCAGGCATAAGCTGAAAAGAAAGAAAAAGAATTACCACGCAGGCAGTGAAACCACTCCCCACATTAATTAAGGAAAAGGAGCCACTTTGGTAACGAGTACCGTAAAGCTCCTCCACCGCGAAAAGGAAGTGAAAAATAAATGGGGATCAGGAGGGTTGCAGGCTTGGCCTGAAACCGGCTCCTGATGACAGTTGATAATAGTACTGGAAAGGGCACGTCTGGTATGGACAAGTTTAGCAGCAAAGTTTAAAGAGTGCACATGGAGCTTGGAGGCAAGCTTCTTAACTCTTTGAGAATCGAGACCCAGTTCCTTGAAAGCTTCAGAGTGTGAGTGTTGTAGATGGTGCCGCCCACACCTAGAAGGATGATGTGGAGAGTAACAGAGGCTCCTTGGAGAATGTTGCACAGGTCTTTGTGCTGTTCCTTTGTGGCGTTCAGCTGGTTCTGAGGTCTGGTGTCCTCACAGTACTTGATCTCGACAAGGTGGATGTCACGCCGAGGTTTGCTGAGGTCTTTAGGTCGGTGCTGTATGGGGTTGGTGGCTCTACTGGAAGCTGGCGGTGCTGCTGAGGTGCTCCACCAAGGCTTAAGCTGCTACACCAACATGAAGTTTTATTACTGGCAACTAGTTAACTCCAGTACTGGATGGTAAATAGCTATTGCTATTGCAATTGAACAGAATAAAAAAACACCAGGCCAAAGTGGCACCTTGTCCTTGATCGACGTGGAAGTGGTTGCTTAGTACTTTCTATACTCCTGTTTTCATTTCAGCCTAAGCCAAAATTCTATCAATTCTCCATCGTGCCACTCCAGTGGAAGTTAGCGGTGCAAAATACATATAGTAAGTCAAACCTCTGTTAGGCAACATAGACTAACTAAGAGTTATTGCAATCGCTGCTTCCCTGTACAGGCACATAAACTAGATCACACATAGGGGGGGGGTCCCCTTCTGTGAAGTCCGCCTTGAACTGCTCCCAAGAGACAAACTTGAGAGAACAGCCACCAAGAAGGCTTTGCCAATCAAGGCACACTCAATGAGCTGTATGTTGTCCACGTCGCCAGTGGCCCACAAGGCTTTGTAGCGCGTGCACATATTCTCCAGCCGTAAGAAAAGGAGTGCGATGTTATTTTGGTCTCACCTGAGAGCACCACAGAGTGGGTGTGAAAGCCTGTTGGCAGGGAACCAACTACTTAGTTGGTGCAGAGGCCCTCAGCCTCAATCACGAGCGTGCTGATAGTTAAAGAAAGCAATAAAAATAACCAGTCCGAAAATCTGGCAAGGATGAACAATAACAAACCCAGATACATCCTTACTGCAAACCAAACGTTGCAGAAAAAATTCGTCGTGGTTACAACATTCTCCTACTTACTTCTAACATCCTTACGATACCTAAGCATCTTTCTATCCAGCTTGTTTTGGTGGTGGGAGGATAAGCGGGGTGGAGATGAATCTGGCATGGTATCATGGTGTAGAACGAACAAGACCTCTGTCGTTTACTCAAGCTGACTCTAAAGTTGACTTTAAAGTTGACTAAAGTTGACTCTAAAGTCTGCCAAACAATCGGTGCAGACTTTTGTGAAGACAGACACTAGGGGGATGTGTTCCACAACACGATGCTCATCGATGGATTTTCTTTTGTTGTTGAGAGGTCTGCTGACTGCTACTCAGTGACTGGACTTACGTCATGAGGAGAGAGAGACGCGGATTAGTGAGGAACGGTGGTCTTTAGGGTGATGCAGTGCTACAGAGTTGGGAGAAGAGAGATTATTATATTATAAAGGCCAGCAGGCATCCGTTTAATAGTAAATTTTAGCAACCCACCAATTAGGCGAACACTCTTTCTTATACTCACGGGAATATTCTCATCATATGACACGAATAGAGTTCACACCTGACAGGAACAAGGGCGCACGTGGGTGCCAGAGAGGCCTTCAAAGTTCTAAGAAGGTCCATGAAGGTAACGTATTACGTATCACATGACGCACACAACGAACTTCTCACAGAAGAAAGTTGTGCTCACATCTTATCCAGTACCTAGGCTATTTGCTACTTGCAAAACCTTCGCTTCACTACATGATGTAGCTCAGCCCAAAACTCAGATACATGATCATACCAGCGTATTACAACAAGCATAATTTCTGCCTGAACAAGTTCGCAGTGCTACACCTGCAAGCCAGACTTATCCAAGCTATTATGGCTGGATAGCTACTTGAGTGCCCTCATGGGTTGCAGCCTTTGATCTGAAAAGCCTTTCTGAGTTGTAGGATGTTGATCTGAGAATCACAAAAATTTATATGTTACAACAAGCATAATTTACAGCGACCACACAACAATTCCACTGCACAGCCTAAATTAAAGGATCTACATGCCATCATATCCGCAACAAGAAGCATACAGATTACAGATGAGATGAGACATTGAACACAACCCCCACGAATGTCTGAGCAATACTCCAGGTGGTGTGCATAATTCTGCCTCCCAACCATCTGATCCCCATTCAAAAGCTTCTCGTATTTGATCCTCCAGGTGGGATGTTGTGTGTCTCTGCATCCATGGGTTTGTGCAGGACACAAAACAATATCTTTTTTCTAATCCATGCCAGTGATGTTTAAACCATCTGCACTCTTTCTTCTTTTTATCAAGATGAAAAAGGCGGAGAATATCAGTAAACACAGTATGCAAAACAAATGTCGGGACACAATTAAAGCAAAGGTCTGAGGTGTTACGTGCCGTAACCCATATGTTCATATGTTACATAGGAGAGCAATGGTACCGTTCTGGGTGATTTTGGAAATCACCGCTCAACTTTTGTCAGTATTTGCAACTCACTTCAGTCTAGAGCCTTGTTTTTTGGCCTATAGGCTATAGGCACACAGCTAGCTAGCTAGGCACACAGCCTTGGTGATAAATAGAAAAGGGCGACCTTGCCTCGTGATTGTTTTCCGTATCACCCGCTGTACACCCTCATTTTCCTATACGTAAGCGTTGCTCACCAGTGGCCTCTTTGGCTGTGCTGCTCTTGGGGGGCCAGGTCTTTTGAGTTGCGTAATTGGACTTTTTTATCAAACAACCGTGTTGTTTGAGGTGCCTTTGTAATTTCAAACTTGGAAAGCCAGCATGTTTCGACAAAGCTTGGCCATAAAAATTAGCAGAGTTGTGAAAGATGAAGTTGACTAGGCAAGCAAACTTAAAAAGTTGCCTTCTGTCTTTCCCTCTTTTCCCGTTCAGCTGCATAACAGTTTTTGATACGCAATTGCTTGCAATGCTTTGACTCAAAGTCTAAGGGAATTGATCAGATTTTAAAAGGAGTTTGTAAATATAAGGGGCTCCCTTGGTGGACTATAAATGAACTGTACACAAAGACGCTTTGCTACAGCTGTACACTGACAAAAATGTTCGCACTTAAAAAAACTTAAACAGGTGAAAATTTGGTTACTCTAAATTGGCAAGCTACAGCGTACAAAATAAAGCTGTACAAAATAAATATAATAAATGTCCTGCTGCATGTGGGCTTCAAGCAAAAACACAAAACACAAAACACAAAATATCCGGGCTCATCCATAAGGAGGCTAAAAAAGATCTACTCCACATATCCGAGTCGCAACAGTCCATCGTTTATATAATAGGACAGAACTTCCGCTGGTCACGCATGCTGCCAACGCAATCCTCTTACATCTTCGTTCATAAAATGCACGTACAACTTCCAATCACAGCATCTGCACTCCAGTTAATAATACAGGTTCAAAAGCAACTGCGTCCCACTTACGTGAATGCTCTTTTGTGATCAACACCTAACAAGTCCATAGTTTTCCATTTTATTTGTATGTCCCTGAAACTATACAGGGAAGGTGGTCAAAAAGAGACGGGAAGAGGTCCAGGGGCAACAGCAGCGCCTGTGTGCTGGTGAGCAACGCTCTCCTGAAACGTCCCGCTTGCACCAAAATGGTCGATCAGGCACTGCAGGTACAAGAGGTATTTAGGATTAAAATTCCATTTATTCTCATCTGCACATGCTGATGCAGGATATTGTGCCGACGATGACCAACACATATGGAACAAATGCTGCGCACTAATAGAGCAGCTCTATTTCTCCGAGAGTGCAAGCATACCTGCAAGTAGTCCGGGGAGGAGGGGTCTGAGCTTCCTCCTGTGGTCCTGAAAAGCAAAGGGGGTAAAACTGGAAACGATGACTTCTACGTTTAAAGGTGCGCTGTCTCTAAATTCGAGGTTACAATTGCAAATCGCTATCACACAGAGCAGGACAGTTTGCATATGCAATAAGCAGCACTTTGGGCATAGAAATAGTAGCACCGACCTGCTGAGCCTACTCTTGTTGAGGTGGGTGGGCGACACTGCAAGTGCGTAGAGCGTTTGGAATAAATTTGTACATAGGCTGTTTTTGAAACAGGCTACGTGCAGAGGAACGACATACACAAGTTTGGTTTTTTACGTTTTGAGATGAATTTGTTGAGGTGGGTGGGCGACACTGCAAGTGCGTAGAGCGTTTGGAATAAATTTGTACATAGGCTGTTTTTCAAACAGGCTACATGCAGAGGAACAATATACATAAGTTTGGCTTTATACGTGAATTTAATGCTTTAAAACTAAATCAGTTGCAGTTCACCCACCAGACGTGCCTGCAACAATGAGACGGGCACAAGCACCAGGGGGCATGGGCCTGGGCATAAGACAAATGATTTGGAAAAAGGTGATGAATGATGGGGTGCAAAGAAACATGGCAACGTACGAGCTCTGTTCTATTCTGTTTGCATT
>Ga0307974_1001328_pt1 | contig 16962 bp, 14 predicted proteins | sample OrgLakmetagen784_FD_201812 | JGI IMG/M metagenome (GOLD analysis project Ga0307974, IMG submission 201812) | Saline water microbial communities from Organic Lake, Antarctica - #784 | ecosystem: Environmental > Aquatic > Non-marine Saline and Alkaline > Saline | place: Antarctica: Organic Lake... | reverse complement strand
CAAGCCCACCACCCAGTCCACCTCCAAGCCCACCCCTGAGCCCACCACCCAGTCCGTCTCCTTCTCCATCTCCTTCTCCATCTCCTAGTCCTAGCCCACCACCAAGTAGGTTGCTGTCATGACATTGAGATTGATCGACATTGAATTTGTGCTCTTCCTCAGCTTTACGTTTCAAACAAAAGGTTGACGTTCAGACACACCCGAAAGAAAATGCATACACCAGACACGAGAAATAATTTAAAGGCTAATGTGACATACCTATTTTGACCTTAAGTTGCCAAGACGATCAAAGGAGGGACATATAAAAGAGCCCCACCTTATTTTTAATGTCAATAATTCAGCAGACGTTTGTGTTCTTAGAGCTGTTATTGGGAAGTTGAGTAAGTAGTTGCAGGTATGGCTCTCAGGTTCCAGCATTCCCATTACACCCTGCCAGTCCCCCGACAGGTGGTGCAAGAAATAAGGCGAAAGGAGATTGTGGGAAACTGTTTACGAGGGCTAATGCGGCTCTCCCATTTCCCTCTGATTAGATTGAGCTTTTGAAGGAAGAGCGCAATGCACAGGTCACACACCTTGAATGCACTCATTCAGAGCCAATTGTGTGACCCTCGTTTTCTTCCTCAACAGGTCCATGTGCTGATCCATGTGAAACTTCTACGATCAATGTTTTTACGGACGGAAACTTCCGCGCCTCAGCTCGCCAAACTAGCATCAATTCCTTCCGGTGCGTGGTTTTGTGTGGCACTTGTGGCTTTGTGTGGCATGCGTGGATTTGTTGTGGCACGCGTGGCTTTGTGTGGCACAGAGCTGAACTGCGTGCCAGTAAGAAAGCAATGTCCTCTCCTTTGTGCAGAGACTTGCAGATGGCAAGGCTTCTAATCAATTATCACATACTTGTTTTGCTGCTGTGACATTCTTCAGGTGCCAAGGCGATTGTGAGCAGCAAGGCTTTCAAGATCAAGGCTTTGATATTTCAGGTTGAGATGTGTAGATAACTTTTTGTCGGTTTGACTCAGAAGAAACACTTGTTTTGAAGAGCAGAGTATTAAGCAGATGCGGTTAGCAACAACATGTTGTCCTTGGATGCCTGGAAGGTTGCTAGCATCCCAGAGTAGAAATTACATTTCCCAATACCCTTGCAAAGCAAAGTCAAGCAGATTGTCAGAATTGAAGAATGTTACGGTAACAGCCTAAACTAGATTTTTGAATTGGTTGAATTGTATGGTGCTTGTATAATTTGGTAGGCTATTTTTGGCTGTTTTCCGAGTCAAGTCACTGTCACAACAATTCAGCATATCTGCTAATAGAATCCCTATGCAAGTTAGCCTTAAACATTTTCACGCACGCAAACTCTGAAATTAAGGCAGCACTTTATAATTAAACATCGCCAGTCCACCCAAGGCATCACTCCCAAAATTAAGAAACCAAGGTGAAATGCATGTGACCTCTCTCTTATTGCCACTCGGTTAAGCACTCCACACATTATTAGGCAGGAAAAGGGGCCCTCAGTAGAGGAAGTTAGGTTTTGCCCAGAGATTCACTCGATTGCAAGCCGTAATGTGCCTGTTGAAAAAGTGGTGTTTTACGTAAGCGCAAGGCCACGCTTGCGTCTATATAAATGTTACCGCTTGCGTGTGCACGTGCTTCATTTTACAATGTGCGCTTTACAGGACTTCAAAACTCTGGCCACACACCACACACACACAATAGCACTCCTGAATTTGTGCTGGGGGCACCCAGAAAAGAGCTGATTTCCTGGCCTGCAAACTGAGCGGAAAATTCTCAAAAGTGAAGCCAGCTCAAACGGACGCAACAGGCGCACTCCTGAGGGTCGAGAACGGGGGATAAAATGTGTGCTACCCGTCCACGTATATGTTCCAGTGTGCTTGTAACATATAGAAGGAATACAATTCCTTATCCTGACATCTCGAGTATGCCTTTTACAACGTGCGCTGCTACAGTGCTTTAACAATTTCATTTGTTTTGCTTTTACTCCTCTCCCTCTTTTGCTCCCTGCGCTTCTGCTCTGTGGCGCTCCCCCCTTCCGTATGTGGCCGGCCTTTACTCTTTGCCCCTGCAGACATGGCACAAGGGATAAGAAGGGTATGCTTCAGGGGGCAATCAACAATTAGAGAAGCAAAGAAGTGGTGCTCAGAAGACCTCAGCCGGTGCTGAATTGGCGTGCAGGATGGGGAATCACTAGAGAAATCAAGCGGTGATAATCTTTCTCATCAATAAGTAGGAAACCGCATGAGCACACCCACCTCCCGCAGGCATGCCTGGTGCACCAATGTTCGCATTTCCAGGCCGCCCCTGGCGTACATGGTTTGCTGCGCACCTGCAGACCAGTTGCAGAATTTATCACCAGTATAAAAAGAGATCACGTTCACAATGATAACCCTGCTGAAACAGCTTAATATGCACGTGCTGCTTTTCACAACCTGACCCCGTTCCGACCTCCTTTTAGACCTCCTTCCCGACCATTTTTGGCGCACAGCTTCAGCCACCCCACGCAATCCACCTCGCCCTCGTCGTTGAGGGAAGCGCCAGGTCCAGACAACAGCAACTCTGCGGGCGCACCCAGGAGGTAATTAAACATGCATTACTAACAAAGCTAGCAATATTGCAGTGAAGCTGGCAAAAGTGTTCAGTCTAAGAGGACAAGAAATTGCGCACTGCCAAAAGCATACGCGCTTGATGAGAGGGTGTGTGTGCGTGTGTTTGTGTGTGACTTCATTTCTCCAGAAAACAATCTATGGCAGCACTTCATTTTAAAAACATTGGGGGGTATTCGCAGGCTCTCATGTAACACACCTGTGTAGGGGGCGAACTCACGGTGCATGTCTGCCTCCAGCGTGGTTGCCAGGGCCTTGATGATGCCGCTCGCAATGCCGCTAGCGCTAGGCGGGGGTAAGTATGTGACCTCTACGTCACCAGCCTAGGAACAGCGTAACAATAAACACCAGTGGTGCAGCATGGGGGAGGCAACCATATTTTGGCAAGCGGACGCAAGTGTACTAGGTCTCAAGCCTCTCAGTTTACGCAATAGAATGCTTAGCTAATGGCATTGCTTTAATCTCACCTTGTGGCTGACAAAAGGATCATACCAAGGGGATTCTCACTGACCTGCTTGCACAACATTGGCAGAGAATTCTTTCAGCCAAACACTGCTAATGCAGTAAGGATAGGCATCAACTACGCGCAGTAACTAATTTGTGTTAAACAAGCACGCCAATATGCAGCTCTTCAATCTCACCTCCTCTTCTGCTGATGAGCAGCCCTCTTCTTCCGCCTCCTCTTCACCTTAGATCGCAAAGTATTGGTGGTGTCTTTCGCAGGGAATACATAGGTTCAAGGGACACGTACCGCAGTTATTTTGCAAGGACACAAGAATATGATAAGTATGTCTTGAAGGAGCGATGGTGATAAGACTGCTCGTGTGCATCCTACTCGTGGGGCCAAACAGGGTTGCCCCCTGTCCTCCCTCTTTTTTTCCCCCACACTAACGATATTAGCGACATTGCTGAGGGGGTAACAGGGGCAGTCACCGGAGAACCACGTCTCACACATGTTGTATGGAGATGGTCTGACTTTGCCGACTAAGCAATGAGCCCCGTGCTATTCAAATCATGCTGAGTCGGTTGGCTGTGTACGCCAGAAATAAACATCTGATTGTCAGCAATTTTAAGTCCGAGGTTGTGCACTTCAACTCTGCGGGTGAAAATGCCACCCTTCATCACAAATATTTCTTTAGGTACCTGGACATGGTTTCTTCAGGACTTTGAATGGCTAAGTCTGCTAAACATGCATCCCGTACATTCCTTGCTTCTGCCTACAGGTTACGTTAATTTGTGCGTGAACATGCTTGGGCTCACAGACCACACACTTCTTTGCGGCTCACTAAGACGTATGTTATTCCTGCTGGCATGTAAAGAACAAAAGAAAAGAAAAGAAAAAGAAAAGACTCCACTGGTAGTGATGACACAGCCAGCATGGTTAAGGGAGGGGGTTACTTAGGTGCCCGCACCAGGTAACCCCACCGCGCAAATATTTAAAAAGAAATTAATGTGGGTCAGGGGGGTTGTGTGCTGTAGCACCCAGACCCAATCTTTGACTGTTGTTGCTTGTGTTATATTGCAGTGCATACCTTGTTTTTATGAGTGCAGATGCATGTCTGATAGAGTGTTCATTCAGTTTGTGTGTCAATTGTTTAATCTTATGGTAATTCAGATTAAGGTCTGCCAGAGGTTTGTCTGTATAGTCTTTGTAGATAGTCCCCATAGCTCCAACGAGGATCACGTGAAGCTTGACTTTCCTATATCCTTGTCTGTTTAGGTTGGCCATAAGCATGCTGTGCTGTGCTTTTGCTTTTTGGAGTTGGGGATCAGGCCTAGTGTCTTCACAGAATTTAAACTCAATCAGGTGAATTTCCCACTGGTTTGGATTCAGTTTCTTGTCTTCAGCAAGCTGTTAGTTTTGGTAGCAACCAAGAGGGCAGTGTTTTGTTGGCAGTGTTTCTCAGATCTTGCTCTGATAGTTTATCTGCGTATCTGCTCTGATAGTTTATCTGCGGCATGCCACAGTGTATGGTGTAGTCAACTATGGGGAATTAGATTTATGCATGCAGGCAGGGAGTTCTCTAGCTTGCTGTCTACGCTTCATCTGCATTTTCTAAAGGGCATGTTAGGTGTGAAGCAATCCACCACTGAATGGGCTATACTTCGAGAGTGTGGATATGAATTGCTGCAGTTTTACTGGTTTCAATCCGCTGTCAATCAGCTTTCGAATAGGTGGCATGCTCAATAACAATAGTGCCACTTTGCGGAGGGTGGTCCAGGCTGATCTCAATATACAACCCCCACCAAAAAAAAAAAAAATGTTTAAGTGCCTGCTGGACTGCTCAATTGCTGAGTGCTGAGTGCTTTTGAAGGACTGCGTGGGTGTAAGTCGTATTTACGAGCTGTTCAAACTGGGCGTGCTAATCCCATGCAAGAGCTTACTGCGGATTTAAAGGATAGGATGAGAGGCAGGTGTTTGGAGAGAGGCTGGCTGATTTGGAGGACCCCAACACGCACAACAACAAACTGGCCACTTATCATTCTTGATTTGCCATCCCTTTTTCTAGTAATGGACGTATGCCGGCTATTGTACCGCGTGTAATCTGTCAAAACATATTATGCGCAATGTCAGTAAAATCCGCTTGCGTGTGCATACTTTGAAAGTTGAGGCACAATTTTACATTCTTAGCCAGGCAAGTGCTGGTTCATAATTCATCTAGCAGCAGGGCCCGCAGCAAAAAAAGTAATGAACCAGACCATGTTAGCAGATGTACCAAAACCTCTCGTTGTGCATGTGCTGCTCCTCACATATGAGTTTTAAGTATGATAAGTTAGCTTTGCATTGCTTGCATTTTGCCAGTTTGCAAGGCACATTACACAGCTTGCAAGTCTGTAAGTTATATACAGGTGCAACTTGTGCACAAGTTGTCCACCATGTTTCCATCGTCTCCATGGTGGCGAGGAGAAGGAGTGATTGCCCAGCAAAAAACTAATGGTTGGTGCCTCAATTTAACAACATCTCCAATAGGTAAATCACCACCGCTTACTGGAATCAGCAGGCTGATTATCAGCAAGCGCGTTGCAGCGCGTCGTAACAGCATTCTGAAATGTAAGGTTTGGATTAGAATTTCTATACGAAAAGCTACAAAGCCATCTGGATCTTTGTTTTTTTTGGTGCAGATTGTCACTAACAACGTTGTGCCTTTTTCCTTTTCCAAACTGTTACAAGGTTTTATTTTGTAGGTACAAGCCTGGTGCTCCTACAACATGAGCTACAACAAACATTTCTCACAATTCTTACATGTAAAACATGCGCACCAAGCAGTCGCACTTCTTGACTGAAGGCCTTCTTTGTTTGTTACCCTTGTAACCATTGTAACTTTTGGCTTCCCACCCGACATGCATATTTCCCATAGATTGTGTTTCCCATAAAAAAGGCTCTCAGCAAATCAGTGCATTGGTGAACCAGAACCCAGTCCACAAAATCGAAAATTGTATAGTATAATAGACAGTTATGGCAGTAAAAAATTTGGCCTTCAAACAGCAATCACTAGTCCTACTGCGATCCTGAAGCAGTGGTTTCTTTCTTTTCGTCCTCCTGTGCAGTGGGTGCTGGACTGCTACTGCTGCCGTTTCCGTCGGTAGTGGTGCTATTGGTGGTGGCAGTCCCTGCGTGTACGTGCGAGCGTGTGTGTGTGTGTGTGCGTGCATGTGTGTGTGTGTATGTATGTGTGTGTGTGTGTGTGTGCATGTGTGTGTGTATGTGTGTGTGTGTGCACGTGTGTGTTTGTTGTTCACACGCATGCCAGTGTCACTGAGGTGACAGGCTGTCCCAATGAGCCCAAGATTGAAGATACAAAAGCAAACAAAAGCATGTCAACAGTCGCCCAGCTCGCGTGGGCTCTCACCATTGGTGGTAGCAGGGGAGGGGGGAGGAGAGGAGCTTCCATTCTGAGCGGCAGCCTGCGCTGCCTTGGATGCAGCCTCGCGAGCTTGCCTGGCCCTGAACTTCTCGCCCTTGCCACTCTTTCTTGAGCCCGCCTGCAAAGAAAAGGTCAAGACAGGAAATCAATTGAAGGCAGACTGATCAAGATAAGAGGGTTGAAACTGAGAGGGTTTTAGCTGATGACCTAGGACTACTCAGACCTGCCATCCTTCCTAGCTGGTTTAGCTGGAACCAGCTAGAGGAAACCTACAACACGGGTTGCAAGGATGTCTCAATGTTTTTAGCTGCAAAAAACACTTATAATTGAGCCTGTAAGCAAGCGACAAGCTAAGAGCTTCCGCAGCAACGGAAATGGAACATATGCAGGAAGAAAAGTATGCTGTGGCATGTGACTTGAGGAGGTCATGAAAAAGGTGTGGCAGGATATGATAAAAGTGGGAGACACAAAAAGTTGCAAAACCGAATGCCAGTGGAAAAATTATGACCTCAGGAATAGATTGAAATCCAGGCCACAAGGGCTCATTTCGCACGCGAACTATCAAGAGTTTTAAATCATCGGTCGTGATTTGATTTCAAAGCCAAGAGGCGCTGAAGCTTACTGATAACAAAAAGAGGTTCAGGCGTGCTTGCTGCGTCAGTATGAAAAGAGTACAGACCTCAGGGATAGGCTGAAATCCAGGCCACAAGGGCTCATTTCGCACGCGAACTATCAAAAGTTTATATCATCGGTTGTTATGATGGTGAACACAAAGGCTTGTGCTTGGACAAGAGTTCTGAACCACAATGAAAACAAGATGCTTATTGGCGTTCCTCCAGACCTCTGAAAGCGGATCAAAATCCTGGCCGTGAGGACTAACTAAGAATGTTTGAATCATGGGTCGTCATACAGAGGCCAGGCCGTTGCACAAGACCAAAGACTGCATGCAGGGCAGACAAGCTGCGGACACAGACTAAATTAAACACATGTTATACCACCAACACTGGAAAGTAAACTTGGAAACAGACCTCAGGGATAGATTGAAATCCAGGCCACAAGGGCTCATTTCGCACGCGAACTATCAAAAGTTTTAAATCATTGGTCACGATCTGAATTCAAAGGCAAGGGCGCTAAAGCGATTGATAACTAAGAGCATTTTAAAACGTGCTGCGTCGGTATGAAAGAGTATAGACCTCAGGGATAGATTGAAATCCATGCCACGAGGGCTCATTTCGCACGCGAACTATCAAAAGTTTAAATTATTGGTCACGATCTGAATTCAAAGGCAAGGGCGCTAAAGCGATTGATAACTAATAGCATTTAAAACGTGCTGCAACATATGAAAAAGTACAGACCTCAGGGATAGATTGAAATCCAGGCCACGAGGGCTCATTTCGCACGCGAACTATCAAAAGTTTTAAATCATTGGTCACGATTTGAAATCAAAGGCAAGGGCGCTAAAGCGATTGATAACTAAGAGCATTTAAAGCGTGTTGCGTCAATTTGAGAGAAGACCTCAGGGATAGGTTGAAATCCGGGCCACGAGGGCTCATTTCGCACGCGAACTATCAAAAGTTTTAAATCATTGGTCACAATCTGCATTCAAAGCCAAGGGCGCTAAAGCGATTGATAACTAAGAGCATTTAAAGCGTGTTGCGTCAGTATGAAAGAGTACAGACCTCAGGGATAGGTTGAAATCCGGGCCACGAGGGCTCATTTCGCACGCGAACTATCAAAAGTTTATATCATTGGTCATACATGCGAAGGCCAAGACAAAGTGGATAAATATGCATGTAATCAAGGACAGAGGGGAAAGGCAAATGAGTTGGCATGATATAGAGAGTGCAAAAGAGGATTGTGATGCTTGTTGCTGCATTTATATCGCATGTACCTGGGCAAGGGAGCAGAATGAACGCGGCTGGTGCCGAAGGGAGGGTCAAAATTGATGAGGGGACGTGCAGAATGAACGTGGCTGGTGCTAAGGGAGAGGGTTGAATTTATGTGAGGGCACGCTTTATGGAGCCCAATACTCAAAACCTCTCATGAGATGAGCACGTTTTTAATGTAGATAAGTAAGCACGTCGCTCACTCAGCCAGCGCTAAAATCAAGCAAGCCCAACAAACACCAATGCCAACATTAACACACATGCCCACACTGACACCATGCTCCTTTGACACTGTCCATCACTGTCGGCCTCCAGATTGCAACCTATCATAAAAGCAAACCAGACCCACATTGCTGGGCTCGGGCGAAAGGGAGCTTCTTCCACTCGAGCTGCTCACGGACTCCGCCTCAACATCAATGTAGCTGCCGTCACTCTGTCGCTTCTTCCGGGCGTTCACGTCCTTGCCTGTGGGTGCAGGGTGCGCAGTGAAAGACGAAATGGGTCGTGATTGTTGAGGGAAGTCCAGCCTCCATTACCTAGCCACTTTTTTTCCGGGCGGTCACGTCGTGGCATGGGTTGCCGCACAGCGAGTCAGCATGAAGGCCAGTGATAACAAGGGGGAAACACAGCTGCTATTTCACCACGTCGTTTCTTCCAATTGTTCACGTCCTTGCCTGCATTGCGTACACAACTGGGTTGCACAACGGGATGCGATTACGCCAAGAGACAGTCACCGTCACCTCACGTTTTTCTGTCCTTGCCCGTGTGCACAGCAAGTACACTCAACGCACTCACTGAACACAGGCTTGCCTAGGCAGCAATACAGCAAGTACACCCAATGCGCTCACTGAACACAGGCTTGCCTAGGCAGCAAAGCATCTTGCAATTTACAGAGGAACACTGCGGAATTGGACGGTATGCTCGACTGCGAGACTACAAGGTGAGCAGCAGGAAGCTGGTGGGCGTCTCAATGCACTTGCCTCTTGCGGCCTTAAGCGGGTGGCAAGGATTTTGCAAACTCACAAGGTGGATGAAACACATGGAGGCGTGTGTTTCAACTTCTCCACAAAAAACCGCTCCTAAATGCCATTTTTGATTAAAGACTGCTGCTTGTGCCTGCACACTCGTTTTGCGCCAAACAGGTGTGAGGCAGGAGCCTGTTAAGCATTCCACTTCCTTGAATCGTGGGTTCACACGCAGATCTTGACTTCTTCACTGCTCTTGTTGTCACACTCCTTTCGCAACAGAGCTACACAGATGGATTCACACAGGTCCCAACTTCTTCTCCCCATTCTTTGTCACACTTCTTCTGCAACAATACAAATGCAAATCTTCAATCTTTCACTGCCCTTCATCACATCACACTTCTTTTGCAGCAGAGCACGGCAGACGAAGGCTGAGCTTCTTCAGCCAGCCTGTCTTATACTGTGCTACCAACCAAGAAGCAAGCTCTTAACAGCCAGCTAATTTGCTGGCCGAGCATTTTGCTTCCTGGGGCATTGTGAAATGACCGTTTTCATAAAAGTTACCTAGAAGAACAGAGCCACAAAGGCCAGTGAAACCGCCAATCGGTCTTGAGAATGGATACTGACATTGCAGACGCTTCATCATCTGCCCTCTGTCTTAGTTTGCCCTGTCACAACGAGAGCTACGCACCAACAGCCCTGTCACACCAAGAGATACGCACCTGCCACGCGCTTGACTTTCTCTTCTTTGGGGGCAATGTACGGCGTGTTGGCGGCCTTGGCGCCCGGTAAATCTGGGATATTTACTTTAGTGGTGGATTTCAGGTACACCTATGTGTGAGTATGTGTGTATAAATTTGTGTATATGTAAGTGTGCGTGTGTGTATGTGTATGTGTGTGTATGTGTGTGTGTGTGTGTGTGTGTGTGTGTGTGTGTGTGTGCCAGGCTTCAGTTACACTTGAGTGCGAGCGTATATTAATGTAAGCGAATTGCACGTGGAATACAGGAATGCATGATCTAGGTACAGAAACATTGTAGCCCTTAAAGTGGCCAGATACTGCTGTGATTCAGAAGGCCCTTTCTCAACCTGATGCGCAGGACTTCCGGGTCGACAACACACACACAATCACATACACAATCACACACACATGATGCGCAGGACTTCCGGGTCAACAACCAGACACGTAAAAAACTCCAGGATGTAAGCTTCAGCATGCGGAAAGGCTTAGGAGATTGTGCGGTTTGATGCCTTGGCCTGGTGTCAAACCGTGGAACACTAGCAAAGATGTACACCTTCAATATGCATACCAGGGCATACATGGAAGAGCCTTCATAGTAAATGCTGAGCTTAAACATGTGCGCTTAAACCTACCTACTCACTCACAACCCCACACATGCACACGAATACACACACACATACACGCACACACACGTACCTGTTGCGCTGTGCTGAGGATGTTGTTGACAAACCAGTACAGCGTGAGGCCAGCGGGGACGTTGAGAGAGAACCAGCCTGCAGGATTAGATTGTATTAAGTCATATGATTTCAACAAGCTTGAACGGCACTGATTATAATGTAGGTCAATGAGGGCACCTACATCCATGTGTGGCCTATAGCAATCACAGGGAACATGCCTAGGCGATTGATAAACTGGCGAGCCCTGCAAAATCCCCTCTCGCACTGAAGTGCTTGAAATATGGCACGTTTGAACAGTAATGCACGTTTGAACAGTTATGCAAGCGCAGGTATGGATGTGTGAGTGAGGGCAGGACGCCACAACATACTCGTCAGCCTTGCTCCTATTGCTTAAACACGCACACACACATATACACACATGCACACGCACACAGGGCAGCTGCTCACCAATCATAAGGGGCAAAAACTTGAGGATAGTCTGTGTCTGGTTCTGGGCGGGGTCATTGGTGGAGGGAGGAGAGATGATCTTTTGGCTCAAATATTGGGAGGCAACCTGAGAGAGGGATTGGTTCAAAACATGCAGCGTATTGAAACAGAACGCACAAAGTGAAAATGCCAGCACAGCAGAGAACACGCTTGCCAGCAAACGTACGAGACACACACACACACACACGCACACACAAACAGTAAGCTGTTGCTTATGCCCCGCTCAACACGGCATGCGTGTCAAGCTGGTGATATACACTGGCACTAGTATAACCACCCCACCCAACTCACCAAAAGGACAGGCATCACGAGGTACGCCCCTGCGGTGGCCCATCCAATGGGCGGGTGGCCATCGATAAACGGAAACAACCATTGCAGGCCTGTACCCTGCGCGTGGTAATTCCACAGAACATTGTCAGACTAAGCATTCCTACCAATTCTTTAGGGCTGGCCTAAACCATACATATGGAAACACGGCGTATTTTGGTACTAAGCATACCTGCCAATTCATTAGATCTGGCCTAAACCATACATATGGAAACACAGCGTATTTTGATATGCCGTATAACCGTATTTTTTGGAAATTCCCGACCGTATCTGTATCTGTTCGACAAACAGCTTTTAACCGACCGTATATGGACCAAATATCACCGTATATGGACCGTATTTGCAGGTGGTACACTCCAGACTCGGGTTCGATTCCCAGCAGAGTCTCTTTTTCGCTCTCTTTGGTCAAAATCCCTTGGTCAAAACTTTATTTCTCGCGCCTCTTCTTCCTCAGCATTTTTTCTGCTTCCCTCTTCTACATTATCATGTATTTGCATTATAGGAATAGTTCTACTGGTGGTTATGGAAATTGAGCCCTTTTCTGCACTGACAAAGGCAAAATTTGGGGGTCCTAACTCATGACTGGCCTAGCTCCCCAACCTTTCATCTTTTGGGAATAAAAAAGTCATGCGTGCTCAGCTCTTCTTAAGAGCTGCAAAATGAACCCCTTTTGGATTTATTTTGAGTGACTCAAAATATTCCCTATACACGCGTATATTTAAATATGGCGTATATACGGTCATATACGGTGTACAAACGGTATATGGAAATCCCATGTACGGTTTGGGCCAACCCTACAAATGATCAATCGAGGGCATCAGCCATTGCAATCCTTTACCCTGCGCATTGCATAATTCACTGAGCATTGGCATCTCGACAAACACAGGATTTAGAAGGCCTGGGTACCGTCAAAATAAGCCCTGACTGTAAAGTCACTGCAGTACGGTACGCAAAGAGGCTTGTCACAACGTCCGGTGGATTGAGAAACGACCCAATCTAGAAGCCTTTATGGAACAGGCTTTCAAGGAACAAAAAAACGACTCACCGCTCTCTGGTCTGCTAATGAGGCAGGGCCTGCCAATGATGGGATCCAGAAGAAGGCGTCGTTCAGCAGATTGTCCTGGGCGGCCAGGGTCAAGGCTCGGTACAGGCCTGCGCAGTTAGATAAAGAACAAAGCGTCTGAGATACAAGAAAGTGGTCATAAGGGTTGCCCTGGGCGGCCAGGCTCGGTACAGGCCTGCGCAAAGTGAATATAGGCCAAGAAAGGCGTCTATGGCAATTCATGTTGGTCGTCCCCGTGCCAAAAGTCACCGCAAACAGGGCCAAAAAGCCTTCCACTCAATACAAAGCCTCCTGTACCTCATCGGAATGCAAGATACTTGATGGTATATCTGATCAATTGACATATGCTGAATACTTGGAATTCTGGGGGTTCTTTGGGGCCCGGTGCGTTCTTTGCACCCACTTTGGCAGGGATGAGGTGCTTTACTGAAGTTGCCCCTATCGACCTCTGCTTCAGGATATAAGCATTACAAATGTTATATAACAAAGTGGTGTCGAATTTGGGGTAGAAGTACTGGGAATGCCTGCTAGTGGGAGGCACTCACACAAGGGGCACAGGGGGAAAAGAGAGAAATGGTTGCTCCATACTGAAACCGGGAAATCAAGCATACCAAATCCCTGGGCTCCTGCCTCGAGGCTGCTAGAAGTGCAGGCTTTGTAAGGGCAGGCACACACGACTTCTTATTAGGGCCTGCACTCACAACTTCTTATAAGGGTGAAGACGCACAGCTCTCACGCAGCTGCGTTCTCACCCTTGTAATAAGTTGTGAGTGCAGGCAAGCTGCGTTACCTTACCGCATTTCCGCATTGATTTTCACACACAACACCCAGCCTGCTTTTTTAACACCGACAACCAAAAACAGTTGTCAATTGCCTGCATCTCAACCCCTCCAAACAGGTACAATCAAGATTTGGTGGGCAATCAAGCACATTGGCTCGCGCTAAGCAGCAGCAGAGCAACTTTTCCTTATTTGTAAACTATAACCTGCAGCCAAGCAGCAGCATCAGCAGTATCATGGATTTAAACCACCTGCTCTCCCTACCCACCAATGAAGACAGGGATGGTGGCGAGGGTGGGCAGGCATCCTGCAAGGGGGTTCACCCCTGCCTCTTTGTACAGGCGTGCTGTCTCTAGTTGCAGGGCCTGCTGGTCGTTAGCAAACTTGGCCTGCAGCTCCTTTACTCGCGGCTGGAGGGCTTGCAACGAAACAGTGGACTGGACCTGTCAGGGTTTGTGTGTATGTGTGTGCGTGTGTGTGCGTGTGTGTTTGTATGTGTGTGTGTGTGTGTGTGTGTGTGTGTGTGTGTGTGCGTGTGTGTGTGTGTGTGTGTGTGTGTGTGTGTGTGAGTCAAGCATGTGGACATTTACATGTGCGGTTCAGTGCATATGTCTGTGATAAGTGCGTGTATACATCTGTGAATGTGTGCACATGTGCATCATTGCATGAAGGAGTATGCAAACTGCATGTGCTTGTGTGCGCCTGCTCACCTGCTTCTGTGTCAGCGGGAAGGCTGCCACTTTAACAAGAACGGTGAGGAGGATGATGGCGAAACCGTAAGAGTAAGGTACATGGGCCTTAACCAGAACTCCGTCCAGTGCCTGCAAAAAAAGAGGACAGGGTGAGTGTTTGTGTGCACGCGCGCATGTGTGTGTGTGTGTGTGTGTGTGTGTGTGCGTATTCGTGTGTGTATGTGTGTGTGTGTGTGTGTGTGTGTGTGTGTGTGTGTGTGTGTGTGTGTTGCTACAATCCACCCCCACCACTGCTGTCCCACAGCCCACACACACACCGTCAGGAGAGACTCAAACACATGGGCAAGCCCATCAAATGGGCCAGCTCCCTGATCCTGGGCAGGGGCAGCGTCAGCCACGGCAGGCGCTCCGCTGCTGGACACTGCAGCGGCTGTCTGAAGGGCTGCATCCTCAGCCACCGAGGCCAGCAGGTTGTAGTGGTGGGCAAACACGTCCACGGCGCTGGAGAGAAGAGTTCAGAGCAAGTGCGTCCCGTCGTCGGTGGGTGGTTTCGGGCGCACCATATTTGTTTGAGGCGTGTAAATATTACCGTGGACGAACCTGACAAGCACCCTTCCCACCATATACATACCTCTGGGCAGCCTGGGAGCTCTGGTCGATTTCCAGCAGGGCCCGGCAGATTGCTGGCCGTCTAGAGTTGGGCAGTCTCCTCCCTAACCCTGTTTTATGTGGGCAGAGGTGTGTGTGTGTGTGTGTGTGTGTGTGACTTTGTGCATTGTGGAAGTTTACCAAACTGCAGCGGAGGGTGCACCTCCTGCCTGTCCTGCAATATTCTGGGCCACAGCAGCGCACCTCGCACGGGATGCCCCCTCCTTTGCTGCTGTCCAGCTAGAAACCTGTAGAAGTTGTAAAGCGGGGCAGGCTGCTTGATCGGTACTTCAAGGAGGGAAGTATGGCCACACACAACCAAACACACACAAACCTGGATCCATGGCTTCTATTTGCGAGCATCTTTCTTCACTTTGGATGAGCTTTACAATAATATGAATGCTGTAACGAGCTGAACAGTTGAAACTAAATAGTGCTGCCTCAAATACGATTGGAATAATGAACAATAATATATAGTAAGGGCACGGCGCCAATGCGGTTCGGATTCTAACAATTTCTGGTTGGCACCTCTTTACAGTTTTGACGATTAGAAAGTCGGCATTACAGGAGCAGTTCTCGTTAAACATTGGAAACCAAAAAAAATGGAATCAAATTCATCCTCAATGCCAACCACAATTAACCCTATAATAAGACCATGAGCTCGAAAAGGAATGATTGCGGCCACTATGTAACGTATAATTAACAGAATGACAACTCGTATGCATGAATAATGAAATAAAGGCGATTAAGGGTGAGAAAAAGAAGCAATCTCACGACCTGGCAACCCTGAACATGAGTCCAATGACCAACCTAGCTAGCTACCTATGTTAAACTCAGCAATCCAAGGAACAAGTTACCGCTGTACTAGGTGATCAACGCACATCCTATTCACTAAAGAACATACCAAAACTTCTACCTGGCTTTTAAAGTTGCAAACTAGTTATCAATTGTGATTGGCCTACATATCTGCGCCAAACTTGAGTGTCCACGCCTGATTTCTGCTGACACAGAGGTCCTTGACGACTTTATGGTACAGCGCGTCTGTCACAGGCAGGTTCTGCAGCAGGAGCAGGAGCGGGAAATTTGATTGGTATAGGCTTGCAACCTTGCAATATCTGAAGATTATAGAGTACCACCATCCTGCTCTCCCACTCACAAATGTTTTGATTCCTTTCAGGGTAACAGTACGCTGCGTAAAGGCATTCCCTCTCCACGAGCTTCTGTCCCCAAGTCTGACGCTTCTTTTGTTGCAAAGCTTGCCCCACTGACTTGTGTGTACATTGCTATTCACTAACAAATAGCTGGCAGTAAATTAAGGAGGGAGACAACACTGAGTCCGTCTCATGACTAGAAGAAAAACATTAAATTTACGTGCAGACAAGCCCTGTCAGCCAGGAACAAACAAAAAACAGACAGCTGCACCCCTCACCTCATGGCTGGCAGCATCCATGATCTCTTGCCGCTTCAGGCTCTCTTTTTCTTGCAGGAGCTCAACGATGATTTTGCGGAATGGGTCCTGTGAAAGCAGAAGGGATGGAGTGCGAGTACTCTCAGGCACATATGGCAAAGCACGTAATGATCACGGCAGCTTAAGGTATTGCATCTATTGATCACTGCTTGACGTGCCTGATGTTGTGATGGCCAAAGATGATGGACCAGCCAAAAGTCTCAAGAGTAATAAGCACAAATGAGACAGAAGCAGGTAAGATAACAGCACGTGGGATGACAGTAACTCAAACAGCGGGTTTGTGCACAGCAGACTGTTATCCAACACACCGTCTAGTGGCTATTGCTCAAAGGATACATGACACACAATTACACAACGCGTCTGCTTATAAGTGAAATGCATTGCATCTGACAGCACCTTATTTTCTGCCTTGGTAAAAGACACACAACTCCTCTATCTGGATTACCTCACAGACGTACAGGGCTGAGTCACTCCGCAACATTCGTAGAATAAAAATGCGTCCACCTATGCACCCCTACATACCTGCTCAGGCTTGCCGGTGGCTTTCAGCACGTACATCCGTCGTATACACACAAGGGGAAGGCCAGACATATTGAGCACCATGTTGTTCAAGGCCTGGTCTGTCAAGGTGGCAGCTTCCTTTGCTGCTCCGCTACCCCCTCCTCTCGGGTCCAGAAGCCACTGCCGTACATTGGCCATGCTGCGTGCCGACACATTTGCGTGCGTATTTGTGTCGGCACGCAGCATGG
>Ga0307974_1001325_pt1 | contig 16989 bp, 21 predicted proteins | sample OrgLakmetagen784_FD_201812 | JGI IMG/M metagenome (GOLD analysis project Ga0307974, IMG submission 201812) | Saline water microbial communities from Organic Lake, Antarctica - #784 | ecosystem: Environmental > Aquatic > Non-marine Saline and Alkaline > Saline | place: Antarctica: Organic Lake... | reverse complement strand
CGCCCCCCCCCCCCTGGATAGAGATTGATGCAAATTAATCCGCATTTATTCATTAATCCGTCCGTTAATCCACCCGTTGTAAATGCAAAAGTGGATTAATGATTTTTCGTTAATCCAAGAATCCGTTATGGCGCATTTACAATGGGTGGATTAACGAATTCCTACAGAAAACGCAGCTGCACCAACACGTCACTCTCAACATTGCGAGCCCATACTAGGGAGACGAAAGGAGTACAGTGAGCCAAAGGTTTAGATAAAAAGAGTCAGGTTGTTCTACTAGGAGCCGAGAGCAAGGGGAAGCTGGCCAACCTGTACCTAGATCAAGGCGGTAGACACGCTAGTATACATAATCACATTTATTGTTATATATATAAGCTAAACAATCCTTGACAAACACATATACCTACTAGTGCAGTAACCATCAGCACACTTCCCTGGTTTAGTTTGCTGATCAGCTTCTGTTCCGGCACAATCTGCTGAGTTCAGTGTGTAACACTTGAACTTCAGTTCTTGTAGAGCAGCAAAGTGATCACTAAATCACTCTTGCTTTTTATCTGCGGCAGCCTAAAATATCTGCGGCAGCCTAAATTCCGCTGCCACATGGCGTCGCCACGCCCTTCGATTCAACCTACCCACAGTTGTATCAAGTAGGTCGGACTGCTGAATGAGAGAGTTGCATTTTTGAGTCTGCCCCACCGTCAGGATAATAAAGGGTGGGGCCTTGCCTCAGTGAATATTGGCTAAGGCGAGACTTGATGAGGCTCGTCAAATTCCTCATAGACCTTATTATTTCCCCATGCTTGAGCATAACGCTGGTCCTTCCTTGATGCACAGCAAAGGCCCAGATCCTAGATGTGAAATAGAGGTAGATGTCTGCAATACATAGCAAATTCAGACTTGATTGACTACTGAACCCAGCAAAGGACCACTTAATTTTGCGCTCCGACTCCCCCGTTCGTGCCCCTGTGCTCTTCCCAGCTGCTGAGGATAGATGCTGTAACAATACTTACGCTATGGTTGCTGTCAGCCTGCAAACTTCAGATCAGAAATCTCAGTGCAAATTGCATTTGTTTTTAGACAAGTGGGTGTGATCCTGCGGATCACAAAAATGGGGCGTTTTTTTGTAGTCTTAGGCATGTATGCATCTCTGCCAACATGTAAGTACATGTGTTGTGCGTGTGTTTGTGTGCGTATATGTGTGTCCATGTGTGTGTGTATGTGTGTGTGTACGCTTGTGCACATGTACATGTGTGTGTCTGCGCGTGTGTGCATGCATACGTATGCGTCAGAGTGTGTGTCCACGCGTGTGTGTTTGTGCATGCACGTGTCTGTGCATGTGTGCCTGTGTGTACATGCGTGTGCGTCTGCGCATTAGTGCATGTATGTGTGCATGCATGTGTGTGCCTGTGTTCACCCAAATGCGTGCCCGCATTGCTTGTGCCAGCGTGTGCATGTATGTGTGTGTGTGCGTGCATGCGTGCATCGCACGTGCGTGAACGCATGTGTGTGTATGAGTGTATATGTGCACACGTGTGTGTAAGTGCATGTGTGTGCTGCATGTACGCACTAGGATGGATAGTGGCCTCTTTGAGCACTCTGCACACTTGCAACTCTACAACGTTGCATCAAAGGTGTTCAAGCAGAAGGTGCTCTGGGCCCTTTTTGTTTAGACCTGCAGGTCAGCTGACACCGTATATGCGTGGATGGCGTTGAAAATACTGTATATGCACTACGTACATGGTAAATGTGTATATGTGTGTGAACCTGGCAAACCCTATGCCAACACTGATGTGCAAAAGAAAGGGCATGCATTTTAGCTGTCTGGAAGTGGACAGAATCAGCAGTTCTTGAACTAATTTATTTTACCTTCAGACTTGAGCCTCTGTCAAGATATATCTTACTTTGTCTGCAATGATCCTGTAATTGAGCATAATTTCTAGTAGCCCTGCAAAACGTAGCATATGCCTGGGACTGCCATTTAAAGAAACGGCCTTAACGTCTTAATAAAAAAGTCCCCATCTTTCTTTTGCCTTTGCCCCCCAATCATCTCCATCTCATCCACACACATGCCCACCCACATGCACACGTACATGTGCACAGGCGTTGGGCGTTGTAGAGGCTGTTTAAAGATGCGCATAGGGCAATACATGATTTCAGTTGTTTGATTAAACACACAGATTTCTCTCAGTTTGCAGAAAGCTGGTTGAAATTCTTACAACAGTGATTTGAGAAGCAGTTTCCAGCCCTAAACTACTTCAGACAACTGAGGACAACTGCAGTGTGTTCTTCCATTGGTAGCGCAGGTAAGGGCGTGATAGCATGCTATGTAATATATATGTGATATATGTCACATATGTCATTACGGTAATGCGACGGTTGCAAGCTGTATAAGACCCAAGAGCTGCCTTGATGTCTTATGTGTGCACTGACGGCTCACACATGGTGGCCCAGCTACTTATGTTTTTTACACTGAGACCCAGTTAATAAAAATCATCAGTTCTCTGCTTCAGCTGTAGAACTGGAGTTCTTGCGTAGTGAGCGTAGGCTGGGATCTGGCAGGCACTTTGCATAAAGTGCTGTGTACTCTCGTTTTAGGCATTCTTTTTATGCCTTGCTTTTGCTCGGGTTGTTTTCCCGCCCCCCCCCCCCTCAGCTTGTGCTTTAACTTGTGAGTGTTCCCATCTGAGCTCGCTTGGATCTGACTTACGGACTTGCCGCTTGCTTCTTTGCGTTGTTTTGCTTTTATGCAGCCCATTTTTGGTTCCAGCGTGTCTTTGGTTTTGATCTCCCTCCACGGCACCTTGGTGTAATGACGAAGCCTACAGCGAACTGTAGCATAGAACTGAATCACCTGTTACTTGTATGGTTATACATATGTGTGTCTTGACCTCAAGCAAAACCACTTCTACATAGGGTTAAGAAAGTAACCGGCAGCCATACATGGTTCGTCATAAATTACTGCTAATTCAGTGGCATGGACAAATGTGTAAGGTTAGCCAGAACTGTATATATACGCAGTTAAAACCAGATGAGGATAGATTGGCAGAAAGTGATGAATTAGAGAATGACGGCTCCAATGATAGTGAAGATAGGGGGGGAAAGACCAATTAAATGATGAATTTGATGATTTACATGAAACTGTGTTTGTGTTGCGTGAACAAAAACTAATTGACGATGATTACATTCAAAGCTTGAGACTCAAAAGGGTTTAAGGGTTTCTTTCTGCCATAGATACGATGGTCTGACACAATAATATATCTTCAAAAATCAAAGAAAATATACGCAAGGGGTGATAACACCACAAGCATGGATTAGGGAAACGGAGACGGAGCTGTCGGACAGCAAAGTACTCACGCTACCAGGCGGATTCGAATCCGCGACCCCGAAGAGTCTGGCCTGACCACAGGCCAGTAGGATTTCAGGGCAGCTACCCAGTCTAACAGAAGCTGCGAAACTGTGAACCCATCATGATCTCAGCCGTTTTGTCGTGCACCTCAGGGAGAGACAGTTGGAGTACTGGACATGTCACGCCCAATTAGTGGCAGCGGCGAATCGTGTGACAGAGCAGTTGGTTGGTTGACAGTTGATGGTTTCTGTATCTCTTGTAATAAGCTGTATGTGCCAGTCTTATTGATAACCTTACTCTTCTGGATTTGATAGTTTTGTTAATCAATTGACAACTTGTGAACAGTCACCATTTGAGGGGATCCTTAAGAGACCCTGTACCGTGTAAGGCCTCTGATACTATTCTTCGCCTAGTCCTGTGTACCATGATGAGACCAAGAATGTCTGGGTCCCTTATCCGGGAAGGGACAGTGGTGTGGCAGCCAACCAATGATGAGAAGTAGCACAAGTAGACACATACGTGTGTGCAGAGAGCGCACAGGCGTGGTGCATGCAGGCTCTCGTATGCCTCGCACCATTTGAATGTATTAGTAGATGTGCTGAGTCTTATACCTTGCACTTGGATACCTTATTTTGAAACTCATCCGAGAGAACACAACAGCAAACACTACTTATCACCAATGGTGTGCTCTTCCTACCAAAAGGGCTCTGGTCACTCTTTCGCCCTATATCCTTCCCAAGTACATGTTTCTCAACCTGCCTCGTGATGTCATTCGCAGTACAGCGCATTTCAGACTTCGCGTCCACACCCTACGTTTTGAGACAGCAACATGGAATCAAAGTAATTCCCCCACCTGTGACCTGTGTGATACTGATGATGACCAAGATGAGCAGCATACATGTTCTATTCCACTGTGCCAATCCCCACGTGATTTCTCTCCGCAGGAAATATGCATCTCTATTTCCCCCAACAGGAGCTCACGATGTGTTTAATTTCTTGAGCCAGAACAATAACAAGCTTTATTTTTTCCTCCATGAACTAATTGCGTTTTATGAGCAGGTTAGTAGTCGCACTTCTTGACTGAAGGCCTTTTTTTGTAAACCTTGTAAACCTTGTAAACCTTATACCTTGCAGTGACGTTAATTTGATCTGACAGACACCTTATTCTGAAACCATCAGAGAGAACACATAAGCAAACGCTCTATTTATCACCAATGGTGTGCTCTTCTTACAAGAAGGGCTCTGGTCACTCATTCGCCTTCCCAAATACATGTTTCTCAACCTGCCTCGTGGTGTCATCCGTAGTACAGCTCGTTTCAGACTTTGTATCCACACCCTACGTTTTGAGACAGCGACATGGAGTCAAAGTAATTCCCCCACGTGTGACCTGTGTGATGCTGATGATATCCAAGATGAGCAGCGTGTCTTTTTCCACTGCGCCAATCCCCACATGATTTCTCTACGCAAAAAAAAAACATCTCTGTTTCCCCCAACAGGAGCCCACAATGTGCTACTTTTTAAGCCATAACAAGCGTTGTTTTTTCCTCCATGAACTAATTGCGTTGTATGAGCAATCGCACTTCTTGACTGAAGTTATTTATATAAACCTTATAAACCTTGTAGGAAGGGTTTAGGGTTTAGGGTCCCGTCATTCACACATGGAGCATACTCACAGGTAGCTGAGAAGAAGTCCTTCCAACAGAGCAAATTTCACAGACATCCATAAAGGTTGGGGGCTTGGAATGTGAGAAATGTGTGATCTGAGAGTGATCTGAAATTTTAGGGGCTCTCTGCCCACCCCCTGGGTCAAATTTCAGGATTCCAAGTTTGCAGCCCACCATCTTAGACAAAAGTGCACACATTCTTGGATTTTCAGGAAAGTCGGTTTGGGGGTGAACACCACAACCCGAAAATTAAAAGTGGATTTTTACCCTTTATTAATGCAAGGAGTGGTTTTCGTGGTTTTTGATGCAGGGTAAAATACAGGCATTTGTTGCAAAAGCAGCGTATGGCTCAATTGTGCGTCATTTTTGCCTGATTAAAACAGAGACTAGAGCCATGCCAGAATGGATGCCCCATTTCAGCTCCAAGTGTCCTTTGCATACCACATGATCTGGCCAAATAGAAAGTACAAGGCCATGAATTCTTCAGACAAAATAAGCAAGAGGCTATGAACTCTTCAGACAAAATAAGCAAGAGCTCCTAGTCCATGCTCCTGGCATCTCTTCAGATCATGTCCACTAAATTTTTCATCCATAATAAGACATGAGCGCTGATGGGCTCTCCTCCATAGTAAAATGAATGCAGTGCAAATATACAGAAAGGTGTGACATACAAACAAGGAGCATAACACAATGTACTAGAACGACGTCAACGCGCAATGGGTGCACACGTGCCTAGCACATTAATATGGTGATGCTCCGAAAAAGTATGCCACAACCTTGAGGTTGTCGTCATGGCAGAGATATAATATGCCAAAAACATGTGAGCCAGGAGACAGGAGGTGCCAGCACAATCACAAACGTCCAGCACACCTGCACAAGCGCATCTACAGGTAATCCAAACAGGCGTCATTATTGAGCATGAATGGTGACTCCAGCACATACGTTGTGACATAAAACACTGAGGTTGGGTCAGTGGAGTGAATGATTGGCAGAGGTCACTCCGCTATGATGGAAATTAAGCAAAACTTCACATGTCCACAGAGCAAAAGAAGCGGACGCTCTGATTTGCTCCAAACTTTTTTGTGCACTTTGTACATCACAACGAAGGCACGGATTGGGGCCAAGTCCTTCCAGCTCGTGAAACACACACACACACTCATAGGGTTGGCGAAACACGTACACACACACTCATAGGGTCGGCAACACACGGAGATGGCTGTGCACGAATGACACCGTCTGTCATAACGCGCAGCTGATAACTTGAAAAGGAATGAGCGCCAGCGTACTTGCAAAAAAGTGCTGGTGCAAACATACAATGTACATGCATACAATTGCTGTGAGCACTTCAGTGTGCACGCACACCTGCATGTGTATGCACAACAACTGATGCACCCTCAAACATGGCATGATGAAAGGCAAACACACATGTGACACGACACGCACACACAAGCACTGGTCACTTGACATATGAGAACGATTGAGCCAATCCTGCACACAGCATGCGCTGATTGGGCAAATAAGCCGCACTCAGAAGCTTGCTCTAGATTAGGGTTTACCTCCCCTCCACCCCCCCACACTCACACGCACGAACAAGCACACACACACACACACACGTGCATCCTCCCTCGCCTTATTTAGCAAAATGAGCCACAAAGTTGCCTGAGCTTGGCAAACTAAACAAGAGCTTTACAGCGCTACCCACGCCTGCAGTCACTAGGAAGACTGCCCATTAGAAGCTCAATTGCAGCACGTCTCAATGCACACACACACATACACACACAACACACACACACACAACACACACACTCGTACATGCGCAGCAGTTGCACATATACCAGCCCTGATCCATAACAATACGTGAAAGCGTTTGCAGCATGCAGCGCCTGAAGGGGACGTCCACCAGAAAGTGCTAGCAGATAGCAGGGTTTTTAATACGTGGGGGCGTTTGCAGCATGCAGCTCTGGGGGGAAGTCCAGGAAGTGTATGTGCCCCGCCACGTCCCCCAGCACCAGGACGTCAGGGCATGGGGCGCCCGCAAAGCACACCGTGCGCAGCCCAGTGTCTGTCACCACAAATGCGATTTGGCGACCGGTGCGGGTGTCCCAAACGCGTGCAGAGCAGTCCTGAGTGTGCATGCATGTGTGAATGCGTGCATGTGTGTGTGAATGCGTGCATGTGTGTGTGTGTGTGTATGTGTGTGTGTGTGTGTGTGTGTGTGTATGAACGAGTGCGTGTTTGTGTGTCAAATTGTTTCAGCCTAGGACCCGGAAACTCCGCACCTCCGCAAAACCCCCTAGTGTAAATCCCAAAAAATTTGGTGTGGGTACCTACGCCCCCTCCTGCCAAACTCATGCACCTTTTATTACTTGTGCTTTGTATTCTCGTTCTTGAGCTTCTAAGATACAACAAAAGGTGTGCCTCAAACTAGATGCATTGGCCACAAGGGGTTTCTCACTCACTCTATCTAGGCTACACGTTGCCAGAAAGGTCACACTAGCTCACATGAACAAACACAATACACATGCACGCACACACACAGTTCTTCCACATAATACAGAAGTTGGACACTCACCAGGCTACACGTTGCCAGAAAGGTCACACTAGCTCACATGAAAACACACAACACATATGCACGCACACACACACAGTTATTCCACATAATTACAGAAGTTGGGCACTCACCAGGCTACACGTTGCCAGAAAGGTCACACTAGCTCACATGAAAACACACAATACACATGCACACACACAGTTCTTCCACAATCACAGAAGTTGGGCACTCACCAGGCTACACGTTGCCAGCAAGGTCACACTAGCTCACATGAACACACACAATACACATGCACGCACACACACATTTCTTCCACATAATTACAGAAGTTGGGCACTCACCAGGCTACACGTTGCCAGCATGGTACTGTCAGGAGAGAAGGCCGCCCCTGCAATGCTGGCTTTGTGAGCTTGCAGTGGGGACAGACAGTCATTGGCTGACAGGTTCCACACAACGACCTGCAAACACGCACCAACGAAGTTTGTGTGGCGTGTGTGTGTGTGTGTTTCTGTGTGTGTGTGTTTCTGTATGTGTGTGTGCGTTTTTCTGTGTGTGTGTGTGTGTGTGTGTGTGTGTGTGTGTGTGTGTGTGTGCGCACGCGTGTGTTTGTGTTCTAAACCCTAAGTATGTATTCGATAAGAAGTCAGTCAAACGATGCCACACAACTATACCTGTACCAACAGTCCAGGCAAGCACCAATTAGTGTAATGAGGTACTTAATGAGGAAGCGTGTTGCTGCATGGTGCCATCCTTGTGAGAATCTAAGTCTAGGCTTTTATCAGAATGCTCGGCACCTATAGAAATGCTTGGCACTAAAATGTATGAAAATGTTCTCCTTGCAAGCCTTTGATAGTGCGTGTGGGTGTGGGTCACTCTGAAAATGATTGCTTGCCATGATTGTGATCCAATGGTCACAAATTTGGCAAGCAATCATTTTAGGAGTGACCCACACCCACACACACACTCAAAATCACAATCATGGCAAGCAATCATTTTCAGAGTGACCCACACCCACACGTACACTCAAACACACAATCAACACACCTTAACCCTACCCCCGCACCCAGGGCCATATACCCACATCCACACCCACACCGACGCACAAGCACACAACATGTACACGCACCTGCATACAAATTAAACACACAAGCACGCGTACACGCATACGCATACGCATACACACACAAACAGACACAACATGTACACGCACCTGCACAAAATAAAAACACGCACGTGCACACGCATACGCATACACACACAAACAGACACAACATGCACACGCACCTGAATACACACATAAATACACACGCACGCACACACAACATGTACACATACATGCATACACAAGAAAATACACGCACACACACACACACGAAGACACATACACAACATGTACACGCCCCTGCACACATAATTAAACACACACGCACATGCACACGCACGCACACACATACACACTCAAACAGACACACACACCCTCACCTGGTGGTTTTACACACTCAAACAGACACACACCCTCACCTGGTGGTTTTCCAGGATTGCAGCCAGCAGGTTGCTGTCTGGAGAAAAGGCCAGAATGGAAGCAGGGGCCTCATGGTCTAGGATAGCTAGCGGAGAGGCGTCAGACATATGGTGGATGTGCACGGTGGGGGCGTAGGAGGCAGTGGCTAGGAGGGCCTGAACAGAGTGAGTGTGTATGTGTGCGTGCTTGCGTGTGTGTGCATGCTTGTGCGTGTGTGTATGTGCGGTGTGTATGTGTGCGTGTGTGTGCATGGGTGTGCTAGTGTTTTGTGTTGGAATGTGCGTGCATGTGTGTGCGCGAGCTTGCGCATCTGTGTTTGTGTGTGGAGCGCACCATTGTGTGTGTATACGTGCTTGTAATTGTGATTGTGTGTGTACATTATTTGTGTGCACGTGCTCAAACAGTCCCAAAGCTCACTGTATTAAGTATTAAGCAATAGGAGACGTAGTGGTAGTGGCATTATCGCTTACACTCACTTAAGGGCATTGGCATCTCAGCTATGCTTAACTCACCAACACTGTAAATTGTGAATTGTGACATATACATAGGGTTGGCCAGAACCGTGTATATGTACCGTACGTGACATATAACGTATATTTGATGATTTCCCTGCCAAAAATACCGTATATATACATTGTATATGTATATATATGGTTCTGGCCAACACTGCTTTTACTCACAAAGAGGCATAACACAAGATTAAAGCTCCAGTCATCACGATAGCCATGAGTAAAAAACGCATTCCACATTCCCAAAGGCAGGACACACGCAGGCACACACACACGCACAGCACACACAGACACACACACACACACACACACACACACACACACACGCGCGCGCACACACACATGCACACGAGCGTCTGTACAAGCTCAGATGCACACGCACACACGCATACCCACACACACACTCGCACATACAAATGCACGTCAAAACATGCGCACAACAACACGCACATGTACACACACACCTCATCAGGGCTCAGTGCAGCAGTACAGATGCCATCTGTGTGTCCAGCAATGACATGCAGGACCGAGTTGCTGGAAACGCTCCAAATGCGTGCAGTGCAGTCCTGCAATTGTGTGTGTGTGTGTGCACATGTATGTGAGTGCGCGTGCGTGCGTATGTGTAAGTGCAGTGCAGTTCTGTGAGTGTGTGTGTGTGTGTGGTGTGTGTGTGTTAATGTGTAGACGTGTGTGAGTTGGTGCATAGATACCAGGACTGAGTTGTTGAAACGCTCCAAATGTGTGCAATACATCCCTGCAAGTGTCTGTAAAGTAGTGTGTAGTTATTGACGAGAGTGTGTGGATAGCAGTCCTGAGGCGCCCCACTCCGAGCAGTCCAGCCATATTGCCAGAACATCAAGTCACGGCAATGGCAAAGTTGTGTGCTTATATTGTGTGTGCCCTCAACATCAGCACACACACACACACACACAGATATGCACCACATGGTTCAGTTGCGCAGGGCCAAACAATTTGTTTTGCGTTTCTCAGTATCAATGGCACCAAACAGGTGTCACGTGCCACTCAGCCTCTACCCATGTAAAGACAGCGGACTCAACGATTTTCGAGTCTGTACGAGCTCACCTCACATCATACGTGAACGCGCATGTCCATGCTGTGTAGCCCTTGACTCAAAAACATAGCATTTGCTTTATCAGCTAATCGAGCAAGAAAGCAGATCTACACCCCCCCCCCTCACACACACACACAAGCAATCACACATAGCACCTTAGCGTAGGTCACTGCCAGGGCGCCGTCCTTTGTGAGAAGCACCCCGTTCACCCCGCCAGTATGCACATTGCGGCCCACGCGTTCGCCACGCCCCATCAGTTGTGCAGCCACCTCCCCTGTGTGAATGTGTGTGTGTACGTGTGTGTGTGTGTCTGCACATGCTTAGGTGCAGTACATTGCGGCCACACGCTCTCCACACCCACACATTTACAAACCTGCACCAACACTTGCCCTATGCCCCACACGTCTTTAGGTGCATGTACCAAAGCAATACCAGTCCATGTTCCAAAGCATTAACAGCATGCACACATAGAACTACATGCCCTCTCTCACTTACAATTGCACGTCCCACACAGATCAGTAGTATTTAAAATATGAGCAACAACAGAGCACAAGCACTGCAACGTTAAAACCCACACGCAAACATGCACCACCACCTTAAACACACATACACACACGCAGGCACGCAAACATGCACCAACACTTTTCACACACACACGCACACGCACACGTGCACACACACAAACACACCCAGACACCTGAATTCATGTCCCACACGGCAATGGAGGAGTCGTACAGTACAAGTGCGGCAAAGCGGCCCCCCTTTGAGAAAGCCATGTCCTTGACCCTTGACCCCTGTTGGGGAGGCCAGCTGGACAGCTTAACGCCTCTCTGCGCATCCCACAGCACAGTGCTGCGATCGCTGCTGCCGGTCATGACCTGCGCCGTGTGGGTACGTATGCGCGTGTGTGTGTGTGTGTGTGTGTGTGTGTGTGTGTGTGTGTGTGTGTGTGTGTGTGTGTGTGTGTGTGTGAATAAATGTGCGCGTGCAATTAAGACAGCTAAGTCCCATGCTGCGCATCCCACAGCACAGTGCTGCGATCGCTGCTGCCGGTCATGACCTGCGCCATGTGCGTACGTATGCGTGTGTATTTGTGTGTGTGTACAATATTGCGCGCGTGCAATTGAGACAGCTAAGTCCCTCTCTGTGCATCCCACAGCACAGTGCTGTGATTGCTGCTGCCGGTCATGACCTGCGCCATGTGCGTACGTATGCGTGAGTGTGTGTTAAAAAAAGTGCGCGTGCAATTGATACAGCTAATTCCCATGCTGCGCATCCCACGACACAGTGCTGCGATCAATGCTGCCGGTCATGACCTGCGCCATGTGCGTACATGTGCATATGTGTAAACTAATATGTGCACACATGCCGTTGAGACAGCTTAAGTCCCCTTTGTACACTAATTAGCACAATACCATGCCAAATCACTGCTGCAGTGCACGACTGTGTGTGTGTTTGTGTGTGTGTGTGTGTGTGTGTGTATGTGTGTGTGACTGGAAACCACAAGCATCTGAATACTTCAACACATTTTTACGATGCTTTTTTTTCAGCCTGACCTTCATTTCAACCCTTAATTGTGCTATACGAGGCCCCTCAACCACTTGCTGCTTCATGGCATTTGCTAGCAAATAAGCCAAACACGCGTAACGTGTAACACACCCACACCCACACACTTGTACTCACACTCACACCCACACACAATCAACCCCCAACCCACGCCCACATCCACATCCACACAACTACTACCATATACCCAAACCCACCCACGCACCCACACCCATGCCTACACCCACACCCACCCACCTTTGTGCCATCTTCTGTGATACCAAAATAGGTCTGTCCAGGCACATGCCCTTCAAGCACGTGGCGTTTCTTGCCCTCTGACACATCCCAAATGATGAGGGTGCCAGCATCATCCACTGAGGCCACGGACGCACCACCAGCCAGCGGACCGGCCTGGGAAGAGTGTGTGTGCGTGTGCGTGTGTCTGTGTGTGTGTGGAGTAACAAACTGTGCGCACCAGCCAGCGGACCGGCCTGGTGGAAGAAGCACAGGGTTGCAAACACACAGTACTGTCACACTGCGCAGATCCACAAGCCCAATTACATACACTGCACATACAGGAGCACCACATCCCATCCAGCGTACAAAAACAGGACACAAAGGTGCTGTGGCTGTTCAGCTACGTTTCTTGCCCAGTGACGCATCCCAATGATAAGGGTGCCTGCATCATCCTCGGCCATGCCACGCCTATGCCGTCATCTAACCGGCCTGCATGCAAAAACCCACGTATACGCAAACACACACACACACACACTCACACACTTTCACACACACACTCACACTCACATGCACGCACTCACACTCACACGCACACACTCACACACACTCACACTCACGCTCACACAGACGCACACAAACACGCATGCACATGCGCATGCAAACACACACACATACACACACACGCTTGCACTAGCATCATCAGCAGCACCCTGCGTCATCATCATCATCACCACCATCGTGCTGCATCACTCACCGCCCTGATGCGTGAGGTGTGGCAGTCCACGGCATGCGTGCTCATGTCCGCGTGCAGGTCCCACACACGAGCGGTGCAATCGTCACTGGCCGTCACGACAAAGCGGCCCTTGTTGGTCATGACCTGAATCACACACACACACACACACACACAGGAAGAGGTGTGGGAAGTGTGTGTGTGTGTGTGTGTGTGTGTGTTATACTCGTATTTTGCGTGGCATTCTCTCCAGATATTACATAAATCCTGTTGGTCAAGACCTGCCGCAGGAAGAGGTACAAGATACACGTTCTCTCCATATTTACGACACATTTATTGCTCATCTCTAAATTTCAGTTAATTATCTCATGTCTCTATCTTGGGCCCCATGCGAAGCACAACAACAGACTCAAAATGACACCACAGCTAAAATTCACATCTCTGAGGAAATGGTTCTGCAGGGGGCCGTAAGCTAAAAAGTGTTTGTCTGCAAAAACAAAATAACGTAACCTGAACAAGTCGTTTTTGTTTTTGGGGTGGAAGTTGGATACACATATGCACGGCAACAATTAAGTGTGCACAAAACTGCATACCCCAATTGAACACACAGACACAGACACACACATACCACACTGCGCATGATGTTGCTGCGGCCCTCAAGACAGCAGATCAGCTTGCATGACCTGCTGGAACATAACGCACACACCCACGCACACAACTACGCACGCACGCACACACACACGTACCACGCTGCGTATGTTGTCGCTGTGGCCCTCAAGACAGCAGTCCAGCTTTCCGGTGCTGACATCCCACACACGTGCTAGCGCATCGCCCGCCACGGTCACGGCCCGGGATCCATCGCGTGTGATGACGGCATCATTAACCCATGCTGCACACAAATCACACACGAAATATAAACAATTCACGCACGAAATGTAAACAATTCACACATGAAATATAAACATTTCACGCACGAAATGTAAACATTTCACACACAAAGTATAAACATTTCACGCACAAAATATAAACAATTGACAGACGTAATATAAACATTTCACACACAAAATATAAGCGATGCACGGATTGTGAGGGACACAGGAAACATGAGTGTGAGGTTACGCTGGGTTGCCAGCGTACGTGAGCCTGCGTGCAGTTGTGCGTTTGTGTGTATGTATGTGCATATGTTGTGGTTGTTAGAATGGTCAAGCTTCAACCATGACGTATGATAACAATGGCATCCTCAACCCGTGCTGCACATGTTCGTTACACACGATTTGGGTGTGGAGCTATATTGCCCTCTGTGTATGGAGCATCATCGTCCTGTGTGTATAGAAGCTTGCGAGTAATGAGCATTGGCGAATGCGTGAACACGCGCGAGCGTGTGTGCATGTGCCTGTGTTTGTGTGTTGCCAAGGCATGGGCATCATGGAGCACATGTACAACATTTTTAACAGCACGTGACTCTATCACCCTTGCTGAATGTAAAATTTTGGATCCTATTCCCACCAACCCACAACACACACGCACAGACACGACACACCCTTGTCCGCCTGAACACGATCAGAGTGCTCCACAGACCACAACACACACACACACACAAACCCACACACACATGCTTATTCTACCTGAACACATGAAAACCGCCTTGCAGACGCTCACACACACACACACACCTGTGTGACCCAACAAAGTGGCCAGCCGTTTGCCTGTGTCCAAATCCCACACCATCGCTGCGTTGTCGTCGCCGCACGTGATGGCAAACTTGCCACTCGTGTCCACCCGAACCTTGTTCAGCCGCCCTGTGAGGCGTGTGTGTGTATGTGTGTGTGCGTGCGTGCGTGTGTGTGTGTGTTTGTGTGTGTATGCATGTGCACATGCACGCGTGTGTCTGTGTTTGTTTATGTTGCGCGCCAGTGCACCTGTGCGCATGTGTGTGTCTGTGTGTGCGTAGTTGTGTGCGTGTGTGCGTGTGTTTTCGTCCGTGTGTGTGTAGTTGTAATACCATGCAGATGGCAAAGAGGCAAGCGCAGATGAGCTAGGTGTAGACATCCAAGGAAATCAATTGAGTATTTACTCGCGGTGGCCTTGACCCATGTGTGCATGTGCGCACGATGCTTTAGTTAAATACGGTGTGTGCCGACCGTTATTTGCACAGCAGTTCTACTTTTTGGACAGCAGTGCCACTTTTGGACAGCAGTGCCACTCTTTGGACAGCAGTGCCACTCTTTGGACAGCAGTGCTACTTTTTTGGACAGCAGTGCCGCTTATTTAGACAGCAGTGCTACTTTTTGGACAGCAGTGCTACCAGGGCTTTCAGTCCTTTTGCTGTGCCAGCACGAAATATTCCCAGCAACCACGAGGCCACACACATAACTGAACAGAAAGTTTTCAACTTGGTACACAAAAAACATACGTGTATCCTGTTACACACACCCTCAAAGGAGCACACTCACTTCCTTCGTTCCGATTTCCACCCCACCTCAAACCTCTGCCTACATACACACACACACACGTACGGACACACACACTCATTCACACATACACACACGCATGCACCTACGTACGCAAGCACACTGATATGCACACACGGGCATGCATTCAGGAACGCACATACATAATGCACGTACACACACAACCACACACACACACACACACACACAATCACACACACACATACACACACACACACACACAATCACAAACCTGTGTGGCCAGCCAAGACATGGGTGCACTTTCCGCTCTCCCCATCCCACACACGAGCAGTGCCATCATGAGAGGCGGTGACCAGGTCCAGCGTGTTGCCCATGAAGCTCACACTCACAACCCTGGCAGCAAAAAATTGTGTGTGTGCGTATGTGCGTGTGTGTACAGTCTATACATGTGCGTGTAGTCTAAAGATGTGCGTGTGTAAATGTATGTCCACGTGTGAATGTGAAAGTGTGTTGCCCTTGAAGCTCACGCTCACAACCCAGGCAGCAAGAAAATGTGTGGGTAAGTGGGTGTGTATGCGTGTGTGTGTAGTCTATACATGTGCGTGTGTACATGTATGTGCACGTGTGTAACACTAGGTGTATGCGTAACACTGTGTGTGTATGCATGTGTGTATGTGCGTGTTTGCGCACGTAAGATTGTGTGTGCATGTGTGTGCGTGTGTGTCGGTATACGTGTGCTTGCCATCATTGCGAGAGGCGGCAACTGGGCCAACAATGTCAAGGAAAAACAACCTTAAGTTCATCGCACGTTACGTACCGCACCCTCTTGACGCGCTCGGTAGGAGAAGCACGCACGCCTCCTTTTTCAATCCTGCCCCCTCCCCACAGAACAAAAACCAGATCACAAATCCAAATTCAAGCACGCACCAGCCGTACGCTCCAATCCTTCTCCCAAAGTAAAAAAACAAATTCACAAATCCAAGAACGCACCAGCTGCTGTGTCCCTCCAAGACGTGCGCGCTCCAATCCTACCCCCACAGTAAATAAAACAGATGGAAAAATCACGAATTCCAGCACGCACCAGCCGCTATGCCCCTCCAAGACGTGCGCGCATGCCTCTTCGTCTAAATCCCAAATTCGGCACGTGAAGTCCTCAGAGGCTGTGGCCGCCATGGTGCCATCAAAACTGATGGCCACGTCAAAAATAGTGCCAAGCCCCCCACCTACGTGTACCCGTATGCGTGTGTGTGTGCACCAGTTTAAACCAGAATGTGTGTGTGTGTGTGTGTGTTTGCATGTGTGTGTGAGTGTGTGGGGGAAGATTTAATATTTCATCCACACCCGATGGTGTGCACATACACACACCCAGACCCCCCCCCAC
>Ga0307974_1001323_pt1 | contig 16995 bp, 12 predicted proteins | sample OrgLakmetagen784_FD_201812 | JGI IMG/M metagenome (GOLD analysis project Ga0307974, IMG submission 201812) | Saline water microbial communities from Organic Lake, Antarctica - #784 | ecosystem: Environmental > Aquatic > Non-marine Saline and Alkaline > Saline | place: Antarctica: Organic Lake... | reverse complement strand
GGGGCAGGGATGCGCACGGGCGGGCTCTGTGCTGGGTGGAGGTTGTTGGGCGGGAGCACGCTGGGCGAGAGGGGGGTTGGCTGGGGTGCATTGTTGCCTAGGGATTGGACCTGTACAAATGTGTGTCCGAGAGCACTCAAAAGCGCTGCATTTAAGCGCCTTTAGGCGATGCGATGTAAGCATGTTTCGTGAATGGCGCTTAGTGCGTGCATGCATGCACGCATGCTCAGCAGAGCATGAAGTCTGTGCAAGAAAGGTTGTTACCTGGTACAGAATGGTGAGGCGTGCCAAAGGGGCGGTGGCAGTCTTTGAGAACACACCGGAGATCCCCCCCGCGAGCATGTTGACGTACACTGCCTCATCCGGCTTTTGAGTTGGTGGGTCCAAAAGTAATGTCTCTGGCTCTTCAGACACTTCCATTTTTAAATGTCTTTGACTATCTGATTATTTTATTCGCCAGTTGGAACAATAGATAAATATTGTTATAATTATTACTATAATTATTTTTTACAATTATGATGCTCTCCATGCATGCAAACTGTTTTACCAAACGTTTAGTGGTCAGCCCTGCCCCAGCTGTTAAACCTAGAGTTCCTCCTGTGCCGTGCAAGAAAAGGACAGCGCTTCAATTGATCAAAGCAGGGGGCCAATGCACGGGACCAAGCGTGCTCGCGCCCAGAAGGAAAAACAGAACAAAGGTGTGTAAAACAGAACAAAGGTATAGACCAATATTAGTCCCAGCATGCCAGTTGGTTTCTGGAACAACCGTTAGAGGTTAGCTGTGTTGCAATCTGAGCCAACCAATTGCTGCATGCGTCTGTCTAACATCTCGGTCTAGCTCGCCATCAAAGCAACGCTGGTATAGAGATCCACATGCACAAGATTCAAATTTGAGCAAAAGAAAGTTCATCGCCTGAAATCATCACGATCCAACTGATGCATGTCACAACGTCTACATCTCAATCAAACACGCATGCAAGGACCTTCAGTTCACGCTTCTTTCTCACACAATCTTAATTTGCTAAAGGCCATGCACGCTCCTAAGGTGCTCCACTATCTAGCATTTTCCCTTGCTCCTTCCTTATGCAAGTGCGCAGCAAGCGCTGCTGAGGGTGGTGAAGCGCCGGTCTACTTAATGCCGCGCATTGCAGATGTGGCTCAAGAAAAAGAATGTGAGTACGGCAAGACTGTGCCAGGAATCCATACGCGTGGATTGTGTTGATGTCTGACCGGGTGTTTCAGATACACTACATCTGCTGTTAGGCCTCGGAGACTATTTGTTCCCGTTTGAAAACTTGACAAAACTGAGCTGTTGCCCAAAGTCAAATGCAAGGGCATGGGTAACGCTGGAGGTTTGTTGTGAATTCTGTAATCTTGTTGCTTATCTAACCAGCAACTTGCAGCGTTGCTTCTACAATTACAAGAATCCAGTCTGAATGTCTAAATTGAAAACGACTGGCTCAACTTGTGTATGTATTATACGTCTAAGAATGTGTGGACCATGTCAGATGCAGATGACGTTTTCACTATCAGCAAATTGTTTTGTCGTTGCAGGGCTCACTATGCAAATGCGGGAGTGGTTGAATGAGGAATGGCCTGCAGCTGAGTTGCTTGAAGTGCACGACAGGTGGGTTGGTGAGAAGGAAATGATGGTGAGTTGCTTGAATTACGCGACAGGTGGGTTGGTGAGAAGGAAACGATGGTGAGTTGCTTGAAGTGCACGACAGCTGAGTTGGTGAGAAGGAAATGATGGTGAGTTGCTTGGAGCGCACGACAGGTGGGTTGGTGAGAAGGAAATGATGGTGAGTTTCTTGGAGTGCACAACAGCTGAGTTGCTTGAAGTCCTCGGCAGCTGGGTTGGTGAGAAGAAAATGAAGGTGCAGGAAAATTTGCATCATGTAACGTACATAAATCATGTTGTTTAGGGAAAGAGGGGGAGCACGGCAGAGGTCAGCTCTGTAGAGGAAAGGGAAAATTGAGGTGCAGGGAAAGGGGCGTGGGTGAATAGCATGGGAGTGGGACCTGTTGTTTGACACCTGAGTGGGACCTGCAAATGCAAGGAATAGAAGAAAGGGGGGGTTGGAATGACAACCAGATCGAGGCAAGGGGGAGCAGGTGAAAATTATGGACACACTTGTGGGTGTACCTAACACGTTAGCGCAACCCTAAATCCTGGGGGGCTGGACTGATTACCAAAGTAGAGTAGGAATGATCACCATAGAGGGGCTGGACTGATCACCAAAGTAGAGTGGGAATGATCACCAGAGAGGGGCTGGACTGATCACCAAAGTAGAGTAGGAATGATCACCAGAGAGGGGCTGGAATGATCTTAAAGGGGGCTGGAATGACCACCAGAGTAAGGCAGGGGGGAGCAGGTGTGGCTGACTGGCATTTTTGGATGCAAGGGAGAAGGGTTCAAGTCAGTTGACAGACGGTATATGGGTCGGGTTGGCCAGAACCGTATATATGCACCGTATATGACCGTATATTTAGTGATCTCCCAGCCAAGTCTACCGTATATATATGGTTCTGGCCAACTCTATACACGGCAAGTGTTGCGACTTCAAAAGCATGGCTGGGTTGGCCACGTGCTCTTTTGTCGGCTCAGACCGGCTCAGATCAGAGCGTGAAAAGAAAAACGATAGGCGACGTGATCTCCTTCGTCATTGTGGCGTGATCTCCTTTGTCATTGTGGCCTAATGACGTGATCTCCTTCGTCATTGTGGCAAGAAAGTAGAATGGGCGTAAAAACAGCATTTGCTACTTTTGCCCCTAACCTCACCTTGCTCTTAGTTTCCTATCAGCTTTTCCTTCATTTTTTGTTCTGGTGTTATTTATAACGAGTAAGCATTGCTTTGGATCTCAAACTTCTCCTTCGCCTTGCCTGAAACGAGATGCACAGCTCTTCTTCTTTCTTGGCGTTGCTGATGAGCACGGTAGCTGAGCAGTTTCTTCACTGCCTGCCTATATGTGTTCAGTTGTTCATTGCATGCTCGACATGTGTTCATGTTCATTGCATGCTCGACAGTTGTTCATTGCGTGCTCGACATGTGTTCAGTTGTTCATTGCATGCTCGACAGTTGTTCATTGCATGCTCGACATGTGTTCAGTTGTTCATTGCATGCTCGATATGTGTTCAGTTGTTCATTGCATGCTCGACATGTGTTCAGTTGTTCATTGCATGCTCGACAGTACACCCCTATTCCCTCCCTGCAACCCTCTTGATCCTTTGCAACCCTCTTGATCTTTTACACTTGATCCCACTCGATCCCACTTGATCCTTTTGATCCTTTTGATCCCACCCGATCTTGATTCTTTACTCGATCCTTTTGATCCTTTACTTGAATTATTATACAGGCTAGCAGAGGCCGTGGCTACCGTGTACCTTAAGGTGAGTCTGGTAGCTTGCAGCACGAGTGTGGATCGGTGGCATGTGTGCTTGAAATGCATATCGTTATATAAGTACATCGTCATATAAGTACATCAAGTGGAGCATATCATAGCAGTACATCTTCATATAAGTCACTTGCAGCATATCGTCTCCTAGGAGGGTGCTGCTAGGATAGGTGATATGACATCCAGTCCTCTCTACCATAACTGCACGGCCAAAATGCCACGGGTCACGTGTTTGTGCCTTGGATCAAAAAAGCACTCTGACGGTTCAGTAGCTGACATGCATGCAGCGTCACCTTGCTTCTATGTGTGTGTGTGTGTTTGTGTGTGTGTGTGTGTGTGTGTGTTTGGGTGTGGGTGGGTGGGTGCAACTCTAACGACTGCATGATGAGGTCACTGCAGTGGTCTGACCTTTTGCCATCAGCAACAGACAACTCTTGCGACTGAATGTGCCATCAGCAGCAGATAGCTCTTGCGACTGAATGTGCCATCAGCAGCAGAGCAGACAACTCTTGCGACTGAATGTGCCATCAGCAGCAGACAACTCTTGCGACTGAATGTGCCATCAGCAGCAGAGCAGACAACTCTTGCGACTGAATGTGCCATCAGCAGCAGAGCAGACAACTCTCGCAACTGAATGTGCCATCAGCAGCAGACAACTCTTGCGACTGAATGCTTAGGTAACACAGATTTCTCAAAGAGGGTAGCTTCCAGCCAAGCATGGGCGCATACGGCGCAAAATAATGTACAACGTAAATGTACAACGTAATTGTAATGTATGGCGCAAAGTAATGTACAACGTAAATGTACAACGTAAATGTTATGTACGGCGCAAAGTAATGTACAACGTAAATGTACAACGTAAATGTAATGTATGGCGCAAAGTAATGTACAACGTAAATGTACAACGTAAATGTAATGTATGGCGCAAAGTAATGTACAACGTAAATGAACAACATTGGATGCAGTTGTCCCCTACCTTATGCCTCACACCTCTCACTTATGATGCGCTCCTGTACTGCGGTGTCCTGAATGTAATGCAGAAACAGAAGACACACACACACACACATGCACGTGCAGCTACGCAGGCCTGACGTCCACTCCTTACATTGATTAAAGAAAATGTGTACTGCACAAAGAAGACGGATATTAAAAACACAGGCAGGCAGTGAAACCAACCCCCACATTAATAAAAAAGAAGCCTCTTTTTTACCAGTATTGTAACACTCTTCTGTACAATGAATAATGTGTCCTGCAAGAATGTGCCCCCAACAGGGTGTGAGCTGCTGTGACACATAGAGCGAGGCGGGAATGACCAGTTACAGCATATCGTCTCCTAGTTTAGTTTGAATTACAAAGTCTCCTACACTCTGCAAATGGTTACCATCATGATGGGGGCTCGCACACTTATGTGTGTGGCAGATTGGGGATAGACTGTTGCAAATGCTGGTCTCTGCCAGACACTATAAAACGTGTAAGCCTAGGCAAGAGAGATTCGGACAGCTGAAAAATGAACTGTGCTTCATTAGCAAAATAGGCTCCCAAATAATTTGCACGCGCTACAATGGTTACGATGGTCACAATGATTACAATGGTTGCAAATGGTTGCAATGGTTACAATGGTTGCAATGGTTACAAATGGTTACAATGTTTACAATGGGGGGTGACCTTCAGCCAGGTTGTTTGGCTGGTCGGCTGCTGACTGGTCTTGGCCAGCCACAAATAAATTCATAAGATCAGTCAAAGAGTGTGACTGCTAGGCTGCGTATGTATAACATTGTAAAAAATTGTGAGAAAAGTGTTTGTTGTCAATGGAGAGTCTCAAATTAGTTCCTGATGTTCTTGAATCATCTGTGCGCCAAAAACACACTATGCAGTAGACAGCTTTTGCACGTTCATTCTTTTACCTCTTCCTTGTGAAGCTCTGCTTGGCAATCGAAGTCACAAGCATTAGACAGCTTTTGCACGTTCATTCTGTTACCTCTTCCTTATGAAGCTCTGCTTGGCAATCAAAGTCACAAGCATCTGCCTGCAAACAAAGGCCGTAGCCATTTCTGCTTGCTCCTTCCACATGCTGTTTTTACAGCTGTGCACAGCACATGGAAAAGGCTATCTGCTTGGCAACCAAAGTCACAGGCACCTGCCTGCAAACAAAGGCCTTAGCCATTTCTGCTTGCTCCTTAAACATGCTGTTTTTAAGTTTAGTTTAGTTTGGATTACAAAGGCATCCAGCCTGGCATGGCTGCTCAACCTATAGGTCCCAACAAATAAATCAATTGAAAAGATCGACAGCTGCACTAATAAATTTGTAAACTTCTGAGTTATGTTGAAAAACAAAACCTTTGATAGCTGTTTATAAAGCTGTGTACAGCACATGGAAAAGGTAAGGTAAGGTAAGGTAAGGTTACATCACTATATATGCCTCAAAGGGCATCTCAGTGGAAGTTTAGAAAAGGCCTGAAACTACACCTGGCTAAACAAAAGAAACAGAAGCTAAAGGAAACATGAAACAGATGGATGGAAAAGGCTGTCTGTTTGGCATCAACCAAGACAATGATGGTGGCCTTTTCTCTATCGGTATAGCCAGCCACATACTAGTAGAGTGTGCCAGGACCGTGCATATACACCATATATGATCGTATATTTGGTGATTTCCCTGCTGAAACATGCCGTATATACACCGTCTAAATATGGGTATGGCCAACCCTACAAACTTGCTGTGCCCTAATCTATAGTGCTTGATTTTGCTAAAAAGTATGTTACCCTCTATTTGAAAAGCTTTTGCACTGTTTTTCCACTGCCATTATTCCAATGTTTTGCCTCTCTTGCCTCAGAATTTGAAGCATTGCCCCCTTACTCTGTTAGCATTCACTCAAACTCACTCAAACTTGAACTCACTGGAACTCACCCGAAATTGAAACCTTTCCCCTTACTCTGTTAGCATCCACTCGAACTCACTCAAACTTGAATTCACTGGAACTCACCCGAAGTTGAAACCTTTCCCCTTACTCTGTTAGCATCCACTCGAACTCACTCAAACTTGAACTCACTGGAACTCACCCGAAATTGAAACCTTTCCCCTTACTCTGTAAGCATTCACTCGAACTCATTTAAACTTGAACTCACTGGAACTCACCCGGAATTGAAACCTTTCCCCTTAACCTTTCCCCTTACTCGGTAAGCTTTCATGATGCTCTTGTTTTCACCTGGATTGATCTGACCTCATCTTTCGCAGGCAAGAGCAAGCAACCAAAACGACTTGTCGGATGTGCTGCTGGCGTTAAGCACTGACCTGAGTACATCCTTTGATTTCTTCCCTACATTCACAGACCCTTTCGAGGTGTCAAACAAGGTGGGAGTGTTTACGTCGCACTCGGTGCCAAGATATGAGCAGTTCCCCTTGGTTCGTGCTGATTTAGATTTACGTGGGGGGACCTTCAGCCAGACTGTTTGGCTGATCGGCCTGCGACTGGTCCTCACCAGTTAACAATAAATCCATAAGCTCAGACACAAAAGAGGTGGGAGCTGTTATGTGGCACTCAGTGCCAAGATATAATAATCAGTTTCCCCTGTTACAAAAAGTTTAAAAAGGGTTTGCAAAAAAAGGCCTTCGGTTGAGAGGTGCGACTGCTAGCCTGCTAAGATAAGAAAATTGCCCCTGTCCCGCATGGACAATGACCACTCTGCCTGAGAGGATCTTTTTTCATCTAGCAACAGTTTTCGTCTAGTCTAGTCTGGCAACAGTTTAGTCTAGTCTAGTCTAGTCTGCTCTAGTGTATTCTGGTCTGGTCTAGTCTGGCCTATTCTAGTCTAGTCTAGTCTGCTCTAGTGTATTCTGGTCTGGTCTAGTCTAGTCTGGTCTGGTCTACTCTAGTCTAGTCTAGTTCAGTCTAGTACAGTCTGATCTAGTCTAGTCTAGCAACAGCAAACGAAAGAGCCTCTCGAGGAACGTCGTGTTGTCGAAACGATCTCGAGGAACGTCGTGATGTCAAAACGATCCTTTGCACAGAGGTTGGATGTTTGGGCGGTGCACCTTGTTTAAGTCGTTGGGCCTTTTGTTACATGCGGCCAAAACCCATGACGTGTCAACAACGTGCAACCCCCTTTGTCCTATGTGGGCTTATCACAGCCTTGATCATGGCTAAATAACAAGTTTAGTTTAGTTTGGATTACATTAAATAACAAGGCTGTGATCATGCTGTCTGAATTGCCTCCGCCAGCTCTTCACCATATTATTACACCTTCGTCACTTGTGTGACAGGTAAAAGAGATCACACAATCCCCCCCTTACCGTGTTATTCAACCTTTGTCACTTGTGACAGGCCAAAGAGATCACACACTCCCCCCCTTGCCGTGTTATTCAACCTTTGTCACTTGTTACAGGCCAAAGAGATCACACAATTTCCCCCTTGCCGTCAGCTCTTCACCATTGCCTAATCTTGCCCTTCAGGCCACTGAGGCCTTTGAGATGGATCTCTGTGTGTGTCTGTGTCTATGTGTGTGTCTGTGTGTGACAGCTGTTGTGCACGAGGAGCATACAGTTCACCATTTCATTTTTTGCTCCTCAGGCCACTGAGGTGCTCATGCTTCGAGATGGCGCTGACATCTGCTGCGCACAAGAGGCAGACAGGGCGCGTGTTGAAAGAGTGAGCGGCACGTTTCGTGCTCAGCATGCCAGCTGACGAGGAGAACAAGATTACTGTGTGTGTGGGGGGGTGGGGGGGGGGTTACCTCTCAAGGGGGAAGGGGAGAACAAAAGATTGATTTGACATGGTTATATAGGAAGTCTTAGAACACTTGTGTGTAGGTAATTGCCATGAACTAATTGCATTTTATGAGCAGGTTAGCACTCACACTTCTTGACTGAAGGTGAAGGCCTTTTTTTGTAAATCTTGGAGCACTTGTGTGTATGTAGTTGTCCACTAAGCCTCCAAATAGACAGCGCACTACATCTGCTTTCAGGCTGTAAATATACTGGTTACAGTGGGGGATGACCTTCAGCCAGGTAGTTTGGCTGATCGGCTGCTGACTTGTCTCAGCCGGCCACACATGAATCCATAAATCAGGCTTAAAATACAAAGAGATCAAGAGTGTGACTAAAGATCATCGTGACGTTGCTTAGAAACAAGCAGGAGGCGTTGTCCCGGAAACGGTACATCTACAGAACGCTGCCATCATGTGAGGTCAGTGAGGTTCAGTAATTGTAATTATACAGCATGATGATTTCTGAACCTCCCAGCACAGGAACTGAAAGCCTCCTCGTATCCCCACATTATTGTCGTTATACTTACCAGAAATGGTTAAATACGACTTGCGAGGCTGGGAAGAATTGGGAAACCTAGCAAAAATCAGGCCTTCGATTTTGGACCAAAATTAGAGCACTCAATCTTGGACCACGAATTTGTACCACAATCTTGGACCACAATTCAGAGGATACAGAGGACCACGATACAGAGTGTACAGATAAAGCCATCAGTCAAAACGTGCGACTGCTGGGCTGCATATGTAAAACATTGTAAAGTTTGTGAGATGTTTATTGTAGCACCACCAGACTTGTAGCACCTACAAAAAAACCCTGGAAAGGGAAAAAAGGCACAACGCTGTTTATTCCATTGCAGCACTCAATAAAATCAGAAAACAATCAAACATCTGCCAGGACCAACCGACCGCAATAGGTAAATTCAAGAGGGGAATCAATATGTGAGTTTTGGGCACATAAAAACTGGACTGTCACACCGAGGGTATTAAAAATGAGGGAGGCAGTTAAAAGTGTATTTTAAGCACAAGGCTGTGCAATAGTACGAAGTAAAAAAACGTCCCTTTCTTTACAAGTGCCCCGGTACAGCATAGGGAAGTTGATCACTTAAGTGCTCACTACAAGCATTCCAACACTGCCCAGCAAAGCGCAGACATACAGACAATGTACTCTAGACACCTTGAGCGCCCCAGCACTGCCCAGCAAGAAACGAAATCCTGGCCCCTGGACGCCCCCTCAAATACTCTAGACACTGCAAGCAATTAACTTGGACCACAATGCAACCACCGAGGAGTGACTGTGTTGGTGGAGTAGCACGGCAGGTTCAGGTTGTAGGGCTGGCTATGTGACCCGGTTTTTGTGAGGCTGGCAGTGGCCAAGACGGGTGGTCATCCCTGGAAGACCCTCAGCTTAGCTCTGCAGTTTCTGTGCCTGGTGCTCTTGCTTGTTTGAGGCTGGTACTCCAGTCTCTTCAAAGTTGTGATTTATTTTCTCCTTCTGGTACTCTGTTGGAGCCATCATCGCATGATAGTCGTAGGTGTAAGATCTGTGGCTAGATCGATCACTTTCCAAAAATGTGGCGTTCATGTCCCCCATTATAAGGGGAATGCAGGAAGGATAATGGTCAAATATGTCAAACTTGCCCCCTCTGCCCACAAGTAGACAGTGCCCTGCACATCCTTTCTGGGTGCCAACACACGCAAATAAGGAACATGATCACCGAAAGACACAACTTAGCATGCCGCATAATCCTTAAGGCTATCAGCAAAACAGGCTCCTTAGGATCATGCGTTGTCTCCATGGATATAGGCAGCAACGAACGGATGATTATACAAAATCTCCAAATTGCTGAAACAGCTCAAAGCAGAATTGTTCCCAAATGGCTCTTCCCACCCCGTTTCCCAGATAAAGACAGATTTACCTCCAGGCGCCCAGATTTTGTGCTGGTTACTCCCATCGCTGCAAAAACACAAAACAACAAACTAATGTAGGGGGGTGGGTTCTTCGATGTGGCAGGGGGCATTTGAGGAAGACTGGGAGCATCTCAGCAGCACCGCCAGCCACCAACCCCAGACAGCATTGACCTTAAGACCTCAGCAAACCTCGGCGTGACATTGACCTGGTTGAGATAAAGTTTTGTGAGGACACCAGACTTCAGAACCAGCTAACGCCGCTAAGGAACAGCACAAAGACCTTTCCAACATTCTCCAAGGAGCCTCGCCGTTACTCTCCACATCATCCTTCTGGGTGTGGGCGGCACCATCTTCAACACTCACATTCTAGAGCTGAAGCCTTTCAAAGAACTGGGTCTCGATTCTCAAAGAGATAAAAAGCTTGCCTCTAAGCTCCATGTGCACTCCGTGAACTCTGCTGCTAAACTTGTCCATACCAGACGTGCCCTTTCCAGTACTATTATCAACTCTCATCAGGAGCCGGTTTCAGGCCAAGCCTGCAACCTGTCACGACGAATCATGGTACCAGCTTAAGCATGGATTGCAAGTATGAGCCATAATAACCATAAAATCGTTGCTCACATTATAAATCCAGGGAAAATCACACGATTCGTCCATGCCACTGATTTAGCATGACAAACCCTTCTGATCCCCATTAATTTTTCCTTTCTTTTTTGTGGTGGAGGAGCTTTACGGTACTCGGTACCAAAGTGGCTTCTTTTCCTTAATAATGTGGGGAGTGGCTTTCACTGCCTGCGTAGTTTTTTTTTTTGACGGTTGATTTCAACCGTTTCATCTGCCACGGTTATTTCAACCGTTTCATCTGCCACGGTTGATTTCAACCGTTTCAAATGCAATTCAACCGAGGCCTGAAATCTGACGGCTGGACACATCTGGTTGGTTCAAAAAGGTCATCAAACGAGTTGGGCTATTCTCATACATACATAACAATGCTTACAGCCAAGGCACTTATGCAAACAACCCACCCCCTGACCCTCATTAAGTGGCCTACACCTTTCTTTTATTTTTATATATCTTTTTATAGCTTTGAGGTGACAGAACCCGAACGCTCTTTCCCTTGATCACGCTGGATGTGCTAGCAATACCAGCGTATCCTTTATTTTTTTTTTTTTGAGCTTTCGGAGGTCAGAGCAAGTGCAAGTGTTTGTTATCCCGAAATTAGCTGTTGGCTGGGAAATAGGCAGATCGGATTCTAGTTCACGTGGAACAGGGCTATCCAGAAGCACAGTTTCTGTATTGGACGCCCTTCAACAGGGCTATCCAGAATCACGTGGAACAGGGCTATCCAGAAGCACAGTTTCTGTATTGGACGCCCTTCAGTGGACTAGAAAAGAGAAAACCCACGCCAGCAGTGAAAAACCACTCCCAACATTAATCAAAGAAAAGGAGCCACTTTAGTCCTGGGTACCGTAAAGCTTCCTCACCAATGGTAGATAAGACAGTACAAAGTAGGAATGATAGTACCAAAAGAAAGGAAACAAATAAATCGTGACTGGATGACGACTCTAGCCAAATTCCACTGCAGCAGCCAGAAGGTTCTAGCATGCGGTGGCTGGCTATAGCCGAGATGCATCTCTGTAGCAGCCAAAAATTATAGCATGCAGTAACTGGATGACGGCTCTAGCTGAGATCATACGTGCTGCGAGACATCGCAATCAAATGCACAAGACAGCGTCCCGAGGAGGCTGGCACACACACACACACTCACAACAACATCAAGAGGCAACAGCGAGAGCAACAAAGTAGCTGAGAAGGGAGAGAGCAAAAGTGGGGGAAGCAATTCAACGCCAAAAGGCATACAACTTCAAACAGTCTATGCCCTGCTTTCGTGCTGTCTGCCATGCAAGCACGCACACAGGCACACACACACACAGGCACACACACACAAACAGCTCCAACTATGCCTTATTACAGTTGCGCAGGTTAGCTGCACACAGGCAGATACACAGGCAGACACACACAGCTCCGACCATGCCTTACTACAGTCGCGCAGGTTAGCCGCACACACACACACCCCTACAGGACCTACAGGCAGACACACAAACACAGCTGCTACAAAAGCTCACTACAGCAGCACGGGTTAACCGGACACACACACACCTACAGGAGCACACAGGCACACACACACACCTACAGGAGCACACAGACACACACACACACACATACAAACAGCTCCAACTATGCCTCACCAGCTGCACACAAAGATTATTACTGTAGAAACAGATCAGTGCAGTTTAACCCTTGTTCGCCACTCAACCCAGTCTGCTGCCGCCGCGGCTCGTAGCCACGCTAGCAGATTGCAGGGTGGGCTCGAGCGAGCGCACGACGGAGCGTGTGCGTGAGTAGGGAGGGCGCTGCGACAGCTGGTGTACACTGCCCCCTTCGATGCTGCTGCCTCCTGCACAGGGTGGATGCACGTGCTGTGTGTGTGGATGCTCGTGTTGTGTGTGTGGATGCTCGTGCTGTGTGTGGATGCTCGTGCTGTGTGTGGATGCTCGTGCTGTGTGTGGATGCTCGTGCTGTGTGTGGATGCGCATTGTAGATGCTCGTGCTGTGTGTGGATGCTCGTGTTGTGCTGTGTGTGGATGCACATTGTGGACGTGCGTGCTGTGTGTAGATGTTGTGTTGAGTGTGGATGCGCATTGTAGACGTACGTGCTGTGTGTGGATGATTGTGCTGTGTGTGGATGCTCATGTTATGTGTAAATACGCATTGTAGGTGCACGTGCTTTGTGTGGATGCTCGTGCTGTGTGTGGATGCGCATTGTAGACGCACATGCTGTGTGTGGATGCTCGTGCTGTGTGTGGATGCGCATTGTGAAAACCCGTGCTGTGTGTGAATGTTCGTGCCATGTGTGGATGCGCATTGTGGACGTACGTGCTGTGTGTGGATGCTCGTGCTGTGTGTGGATGCGCATTGTGGACGTACGTGCTGTGTGTGGATGCTCGTGTTGTGTGTGGATGCGCATTGTAGACGCACGTGCTGTGTGTGGATGCGCATTGTGGACGTACGTGCTGTGTGTGGATGCTTGTGTTGTGTGTGGATGTGCATTGTGAACGTACATGCTGTGTGTGGATGCTCGTGCTGTGTGTGGATGCGCATTGTGGACTTACATGCTGTGTGTGGATGCTCGTGCTGTGTGTGGATGCTTGTGCTGTTTGTGGATGCTCGTGCTGTGTGTGGATGCGCATTGTAGACGTACATGCTGTGTGTGGATGCTCGTGCTGTGTGTGGATGCTCCTGCTGTGTGTGGATGTGCATTGTGGACGTACATGCTGTGTGTGGATGCTCGTGCTGTGTGTGGATGCTTGTGCTGTGTGTGGATGCACGTGCTGTGTGTGGAAGTACATGCTGTGTGTGGATGCTTGTGCTGTACAAATTGTTGTGTGGGTGCAACTATGGCAGATAGATAGTAGGGTCGGCTTGAACTGTATATATGCACTGTATATGGTGATTTCCCTGCCAGCAATACCGTATATATAGTTCTGGCCAACCCTACAGGTAGGGCCCTCCAACACAGCACGTGCATCCACACACAGCACGTGCATCCACACACAGCTGTGACAGGTAATGGGGGGAGCACACCCACACCCACACCCACACCCACACCCACACCCACACCCACACCCACACTCACACTCACACCCACACCTCCACCCACACCCACACCCACACCCACACCTCCACCCACACCCACACCCACACCCACATCTCCACCTCCACCCACACCCACACCCACACCCACACCCATACCTACACCCATACCCACACCCACACCCACACCCACACCCACACCTACACTTACACCCACACCTTTACCACCAACTCACCTAAACTGCTGCGCACACTTTGCTCTGTAACTGAGCCTAAATCCCCCCAAGGGGGTAAAGCTCCTCTGCCTCCTGCTCCATCGTTTAGGGTGCTCCCTGTAGTGTGCATGTGTGTGTGTGTATGTGTGTGTGTGTGTGTTTGTGTGTGTGTGTGTGTGCACGTGTGAGTGCGTGTGTGTGTGTACCATTTGCTCTGCAAAACGCTTGTGTGCTTTATTTTCCACACTGCAGGGAATTGGTATAAAATGGAAACAGGAATTGGCCCAAACCATGTGTAAACATACATATGCTGTGTTATAAATACACAGTGCTGCGCATATACTGTGTTATAAATACACAGTGTTGCATATATAATCCGTGTTAAATACACAGTGTTGCATACATCCTGTGTTATAAATACACAGTGTTGCATATATACTGTGTTATAAATACACAGTGTTGCATATATATTGTGTTATAAATACACAGTGTTGCATATATGCTGTGTTATAAATACAGTGTTGCATATATATACCGCATTGTACATACAGTGATGCATATATTATTCCGTGTTATATAAATGCAGTGTTGCATATATTCCGTGTCATATATATACAGTGTTGCATACATTAATCCATGTTATATATACACAGTGTTGCATACATAACGTGTTGTACATACAGTGATGCATATATTATTCCGTGTTATATACATACATTGTAACATACATATATACCGTGCATTTACAGTGTTTTGAGCAGATACGTCACACCACAGGTGCGGTCATATAATGGAATGCGGTCATATAATGAAAGTAGGCAGAGAATAATAATGAGAACGTAGGTAGGTATACGGTATTTTGAGCAGGTGAGTCACACCAAAAGTGCGGTCATATAACGGAAACAGGCATTGGCCAAAATCACGTGTGAGAACGTAGGTATACTTTAATTTGAGCAAATACGTCACACCACCGGTGCGTCCACGATAACAGTGGATATTAATAATATTTGGCAAAAAACGAACGGTCGTCACATCCAGTGTGCGCATGTACGCATGTGTGGTTCTGCTCAGACTAGAGATGCGTGTGGCACAAGGTGCGCCGAGCCATAAGTGCAATCTTGTTGGGTTTTCAAAGGCTTGCGTTTGTGAACAAACGCAGAAAAACCTGCTGTGCGGATCTGTGGCACGCACGGTATAGGGCAACAAACAATGCAATGTGTGTTTTTCTGCGTCTGAGGGGCGGCAGAGGTCGTCCACCCGCGACCAGCGATAAAGAAAGCCAGTTGGGTCGCCATCGAAAAGTTTAGAGGAGGGGAGAATGTAACGTTGTAGAGTTGCAAAAAGTGTGCAGAGTGCGCAAAGAGGCCACTAGGATGCGGTGCAAGTCCCCCCGGTCCTTACATAGGAATAGGAAGGTGCCAAAGTTCTGTAACAAATACAGACAATGCGCGAAGAGTACAGAATTGGAAGCAGGGTCAGTGCTCACAACCTGGCACCCCTGACCCTCATGACATGGCCTCAGACAGTGCGCGAAGAGTACAGAATCGGAAGCAGGGTCAGTCAGTGCTCACAACCTGGCACCCCCTGACCCTCACAACATGGCCTCAGACAGTGCGCAAAGAGTACAGAATCGGAAGCAGGGTCAGTCAGTGCTCACAACCTGGCACCCCCTGGCCCTCTTGACGTGGCCTCAGACTTATTTTTGTCGGTGAGGGGCTTCTGGGTGACGGCGCCTGAGTGCCCCTGCCCTAACGATGGACGCATTAATATTGCCAGTGTATAGGGTTGGCAAGAACCATATATATACGGTGTATACACGGTATTTTTTGCAGGGGAATCACCAAATATACGGTCATATACGGTGTATACATACGGTCCTGGCCAACCCTACCGGTGTAGCTTTTTCCCCCCATGTATTTTCCCTTTTCTAGGTCCTGGCTACAGTTCCTAAAAAGTGCACATCTATCAAGAAACGCACGCCTGCCAAGTAAAGCACGCTTGTTAGTAATACGCACATACACACACCTACCAAGTAATGTGCGCACCTACCGAGCAACACACACTTTCTTAGTAACACACGCACACGCTTACCAAGCAGCGCACACACCTGCCAAGCAACACACACCTGTCAAATAACACGCACACCTACCAAGCGACACGCACACACCTGCCAAGCAACACACCTGTCAATTAACACGCACCTCTACCAAGCGACACGCACACCCCTACCAACTAACACACACCTCTACCAAGCGACACGCACACCCCTACCAAGCAACACACCCCTACCAACTAACACACACCCCTACCAAGCGACACGCACACCCCTACCAAGCAACACACCCCTACCAACTAACACACACCTCTATTAAGCGACACGCACACCCCTACCAAGCAACACGCACACCCTACCAAGCAACACACCCCTACCAAGCAGCGCACACACCTGCCAAGCAACGCACACCTGTCAATTAACACGCACACCTACCAAGCGACACGCACACACCTGCCAAGCAACACACACCTGTCAAGTAACACGCACACCTACCAAGCAATACACCCCTACCAACTAACACACACCTCTACCAAACGACACACACACCGTACCTGCAAGCACACACACACCGTACCTGCAAGCACACACACACCGTACCTGCCAGCACGCTTTCAAAGCCAGCAAGGCTCGGAGCCACAGAGCTCTTAGGAGGCCCTTGTGCAACCAACCCCTCACCCCCACCCCCGACCCCACCCCCGTACGCAGGGTAGCTTGTTGTCGTGGTTGGAGCACGTGTGTGCGCGTGTGCGTGTGCGTGAGCGTGTGCGTGTGTGTACGTGGTTGAAGGGGGCATCATTGAGGGTTGGGGTTGGGGGGGTGCTGCGGTTTTAGAAGACCCGCCGTAAGGGGCGTGGGGAGGGGGGGGCTCCACGTGCAGCATCTGCTCTCTGTACCTGTGTGTGTGTGTATGTGTGTGTGTGTGTGTGTGTGTGTGTGTGTGTGTGTGTGTGTGTGTGTGTGTGTATGTGTGTGTATATGTGTGTGTGTCTCTGTGTGTGTGTGAGTTTG
>Ga0307974_1001320_pt1 | contig 17007 bp, 16 predicted proteins | sample OrgLakmetagen784_FD_201812 | JGI IMG/M metagenome (GOLD analysis project Ga0307974, IMG submission 201812) | Saline water microbial communities from Organic Lake, Antarctica - #784 | ecosystem: Environmental > Aquatic > Non-marine Saline and Alkaline > Saline | place: Antarctica: Organic Lake... | reverse complement strand
GGGGAGCCTCTTGCTTGGGATGGCTCCCTCTCCCCTTGCTGGCTGACCTTTCCCTCTTCTTCCCATTCTCACAATGTCATTCTCACTGTCATTTCCAAAATTCACTGCAAATCACCCGGAACTACATTTATAATTTTACCGGGTACACCGGAATCGCAGGGGCCGTCGTCCCTGCAAATTTCCGGGGTACCCGGACCAGCTTTGGGCTACCCCTCTGGGGCAGCCCAAAATTTTGTTATTTTTCCGGGCCCCGGACGGGTTGTACATCCCTGGGGGGGACCCAGAAACTACCGCATTAAAAAGTCAGTGTTGCAAGGTCTAAAAAGACTATTATTTTCCGGCCTCACTTATTGAGAGGGGCCTCATAACCTCATAACTTATATTTACTTGCAAAACAACAGCGCAATACGGTATATATATGGTCTTTGCCGACCCTACTAGCATGCACTCTTGCACTGGTACCTGCCTCATATGTTTAATTTTGCACTTGTGTACACGCAGAGGGCAATGAGGATCCAGGCCTAACGCAATTGCCTGGGTATCGCAACGTCCAGTTCTTAATAACAACCGGCCCAGGCAAGGAAGTTCTGTCAGCTTAAGGGGAATTGGTGGTGGTTTGGCATTGCAGCAGAGTCATTTGTTATCAGCTGAATTTGCATGTCAGAAAAATACGCAGCTGCAAGTTGCGTGTTGAAAACTTGTCTATACGTTCATTGAGGGATCCTTTTGCCCTCTTAAGCTCTAGCAGCCCTAACCCTAAGCCTAAACCCAATGAGCATTCTTAAGTTAAAACACCCTGCCTGTCATGACGGAGCTCTGGCTTCTAAACAAGTTATGATTCCCGAAATAAAAAGCTTATATGAACCTTCCACTGATTCCCTTCTGACAACTGCCCCTGACATAATTGACAGAACTCACACACTAGTCCATTTTAGTCAGTTTAAGTGAATGCACACACTGCTCATTCAATGACCTAGCGTGTCCCTGTTAATTGCATTGTTCATACAGGCCCTGTACCACGACTGGATGGACAGAACATTGTCTTTGGAAGGGTGTTGGAAGGCTTAAATGTAGTGAACACCATTTCTAAGGTGTGGGCTTCCTCCTTTGCTTTGCATTCCTATCGTAGTACCTATATCATGCTCCGTAGCTGTGTCATTTGCGCACCAATCACAAGGAAATTGTATAGACGAGCATGATGGCCAGCATAGACGACTAGGTCCACAATTTGCAAGCAAACCCTTTGCCAAATGTTTTGGTGGTGTCGCAACGACTATTCCATTCAAACCTACAGGTGCCGACGTTCAAGCCAAGTGATACAGGGGGTATGAACAAGTTTGCTCAATCGTGAGTGAAAAGGAACCCGGTAACAAGCTTGACTGCAGAAGTACCCTTTCTCCTTCTTTCCTTGTATTACTTTTTTTCTTCTTTGAAGTTTTGTAGCACGAGTAAAATGGTGTCTTTTGATCATTATGTTCATGTCTCCATATGCAGGATTGGTGACGATCGAGCTGCTCGTGTCCGGAGGAAGTACGGTAAACCTCTAAAAGCCGTCATCATCATGCAGGTGAATAAAGGTTGAGAGAGCTGCTATATCCTAGGAGTCAGGGTGAAATCTAGGTGTGAGAGGGCTATATGGTGTCAAGAGCTCGCTTGCGATGCTCCCTGGTTGAAGCTGCTGGGTTTAGGTGGATGGCAGGGTTGTGAAAACTTGCCATGTCCCAATTTCATACCTTTTACATGGTACAGTAACTGTACAGTACAGTCAAAAGATGTACTTGATGGTCAGGATAAACATGGCCATAACTACATAGGTGAGCTCTGACTGTATTTTTCCTTTTCACAGGAGTTAAGGAGGTCCAGGGGAGCACTCCTTGATCTGAGCTGTTTTGCTTTGCCCCTCATTATTTTGGTTGCTTGTAAAGTGTATAACATTATTTTAGTTGCAAGTAGAGTGTATCACATTGCATGCATGGATATCGAAATACCTGCATTTTAGTACAATGAGCCAAAGACCCTCTTATTGGGGGGAACAGCTGTTACACCATACTCTGATATTGTAAAATGCTGTTGTACGCCGTATATCCGTATATCTTCACGACCACGATAGGCAGTGTGCTTTTCCTTTTGGTTTTGCACCAGATGTTAACTACACTTCACGCACCGCACTTTTTATAAGCATGTCCCTTTTGTGGCTGCTGCTGTCTTTTTATTTTTAACAGCATCAAAGGAAGGCAAAATCATGATTAATTGGAACCCAGCGTGTCCATGACACTTTTCCCTCCGATAAATGCTCCCTTCTTGTGCACTCATGATTCCTTGTAACAACACACCTTGTAGGCAAAGGAGCTACCATTGGAGAGCTTGTAAGGAAGGATCGAGCCTTTTCCAGCTGTCCGTGGAGAGGCCTTGCTAGTTTTATTGAAGCAATCTGATGGCACGCAATTTGTTGCTTTGGCCGGGTTGTTTAGAGGGAAATGGACGAACACGCATTGGATATATTTCCCACATGTTGCAACGACGACTCAACAAAGAGCATACATGCACGAATGAGAGCACCATATGTACATTAGAGCAACACTCTTGGTGTGCAGGAAGATAAGAAACGAAATTCACGTACTGACCACTCGTCTGTCAAGTCTCTACTGGCTTAGAAGTGAAAATAAATGAAATGCCGTGGTGTGAACGCTTCTAGCATGGGCTAGCTTGTTTTTGCCTCTCACAGTGCTTGTGTGTTTCGAACTTATGACACAGACTCTCACAGACTGCTTGACTTGTTCAGCTGCGTTTGATCTGATAAAACCTACTGAAACTGAGCAAGTAGGGCTGGGTTATGACAAACTGGGGACTTGAAGTTGTGTTGTGGTGCCACCATCTCCTCACATACTGTGTCAACCGAAGTCTGGTAGATGTTGCTCCGCCGTATGAGTCTTAGCCGCTCCCGAGTATTTCCGGGCGCGTGCACAAAAGCACATGAGGGCGTTTACCCGGAGGCAAGGTACTGCGCCAATGTTGAGTGTCTAGTGTCTAGCCTTACTGCAGCCCTCTTCTTGAGCCACAAATACCTTGGTATAGGAGAGGGACATTTTGGAAAGTTTGGAGCACTTCACACCCAAAAAAGAATGCACGATTGCTCCGCAACCGCGCACAAAACAGATCACTCGTGCGCGATTGCAGAGCCATATGAATAAGTATACGTTGAGCTCGGTTATCGGCATGGCTGACGTGAGTAGGGCCTCCCAGTTTGCTCCCTCGAGTTCCGTGGGGGCGGAGTTTTTGTACGTTTTATATACGCAGCCTAGCAGTCGCACGTTTTGACTGACGGCTTAACTTGTAAACCTTGTAAACCTTAATATATCTGGGTGTGGTCTTGCACTCTTTGCGTAGTTTTCAGTCTCAACTTTGATGGGATTCCCGCAGTTTTGCACGTGGTGTGGCCAAGCTCCTATTCGCCCCATTCTTCCCGTGCATATATACGGGGAGCAGGACTCAAGCCTTGTCCTTCCCTTGTTACCTTTCTCATTCTAAACTTTCTTGGCTGTATGTACAAGCAAATGATTTCAAATGCTGCAGAACTGCTCAAGAATGGCAGAAGAAGCTCTTTGGCTTTCCTTTACAGGTAATGCTCAACAGGAGCCAGCACACACACTTTTTACAAATCTGCCTATTAAAACACGTGCCTGCTATCAGGTGCAAAATAGGGAAAAAGAAATAAATAGCAGCAGAAAAAGCAAAAAAGACGTATTTGGTTTTTTAAAGTACAACAAGGTGTTCAATCTTCGTCGACCTGACTGTATTGTAGCGTAGCTATGACTACTATTTATTGCAACGAACGAAAAGGGCCAACAAACAGGAAAATGTCACATCATTACATAGCTTGTTAAAATTTACGGCTGGAGTTATGAACAAAATGTCACACCCATGAACCTGTCAGGTGCCCTGGCATTCAGCTATTGGAGGTGTTGGCAAAAGGAGAGCCTCGGTTGCTCTGTGGCATTGCTGGCTGCACGGTGGCTGCTGATGCATCGGCAAATGGAGATTTAGGGCTTCGATCATCTTGAAAGCAAGGACGAGCTGTGTTGGCAAACGGAGAGTCTGGGTTGCTCTGCAGCGTTGCTGGCTGCACGATGGCTGCTGATGTGTCGGCAGTGTTGGCAAAGGGAGAGCCAGGGATGCTCTGCGGCGTTGCTGCCTGGACGGTTACTGCAGAGTTGCTCAAAAACGGAGAAGCTGATTTCTGCCTTGCGGGAGCAGCGGCCAGGGCGTCTGGGTACGTGCACTGCTGCTGACTAAGGTCAAAGGAGAACGAGCGCCGACAGGTGCTGCCCTGCTGTAGGTCTTGATTCTGCTCCTGCTGCTGCTCTTGTTGCTCCTCCTGCTGCTGCTCTTGCTGCTCCTGTTGCTGCTCCTGCTGCTGCCGTGACAGGGACAGGACACAGAACTCAGGGGATAAACATCACAACGTCAGAGCGCTCAAAAGCCTGCAACTCCTATATTTTACTTACCTTAGCTTCACTCTCCTTGGCCTTTGCGTGCTGCACAGGCTTTGCATGAATTAGATCTGAAGAAGGGCAGCGAGGCAAGGTAGCTGTAGGGGCTTGAGCACGGGTGGGGGGAGTAGTGCTGGCCTGCGTGTGTGTGTGTGTGTGTGTGTGTGTGTGCATGTCTGAATTTGTGAAATATACAGGTGTGGCGGGGTTTCGCATTAGAGCTAATTTGCATACGTTTGCGCAAGGTGGGACTAGAAAAACATGTGGTTCATTACCCTCAAGCTTAAGGTATTCTTGAGAATGTTCGTCAACTCCAGACAGCTTGGCTGCCAACAAAGGTAATGCAGCATAATGAGAAGTTTGGAATAATTGTTTCTGCCTATGAAGCAACAAGGTATTGCAGCAGGATGTGCTTTGATATCTGCACTGATCCATCTCTTACAAACGGCAGCATTATAAAACCTGTGCGAGTCACAACTAATAATAATGTACCGTACAAGATGCAACTCTACAGCAACAGGTTGGCGTGCATCATTCAAAGTGTGCACACAAAACCCCCTTGGTTTGCCTGCTAGCCTTACCTCCGCAGAACATGTCTCTTGCTGCAAGGCCTGCAGCTGCTTGCGCGCGATGCTGGACTGTTGCTGCTGCTGAGGTTGCTGCTCAGGAGCAAGAGCTGGGGGGAAGGACATGGCGTCATCAAAGTCAGGGAGGATGGCAAACTTGCTGTACTGGGATGTCTGGAACAGGAAACAACACACGTGATCAGAGGTGCTTTAGGTAAGCCGTTGTAAGTGCTGGATGATCTGGCTATTGTTGCTGGTACTGATGCTGTTGTTTCAGCGACAAGACACAACATGGGCAAGGGAAGTGATAATTGGTCCACCAATTGATTTACTTCCTATCATGGCCTACAAGTAGTCGTGTGGCGCACATTGAGGGAAGAGTGATATAAATCAACATGCTAGGAGGTATGCTTAGCATAACTTGACCCCTCTGACTCAAACCTTGTCTGCATGCATGTTTGCGTTTGCGTGTGTGCACAAATGTGCGTGCTTGCATGCGTTAAGGTAGCCTAGATACTGCATTGTAGAGGGCACAGCTGGTAGAGTGACCTGCTTACCGTGACCTTACTTAGCTACTGTCAAGGGCTTTGTTTGGCAGCTGATCAGTGCTTGCTACTAACAACACACAAAACATACCTGCCGCTGCTGCCTTAGCTCTCCTTGTGCCAAGAAATGTACGCCCTTATGACTGTCGGAATGAGGAGAGGAGAGGATGCAGGTGGAGGACGGGGAGCGCGCCACGGCTGCAAGATGCATATGTTTATATCACATGTACAGGGTTGGCCAAAACCATGTATATACGGTGTACAAACAGTATTTTGGCTTGGAAATCACCAAAAGTACGGTGTATATTATACGGTTCGATCGTAAAAACATGGAGACTCAAGTATTGGGTTATACTCAAAGTTGTCAAACATTAAAATGCTCTAACATTAAGTATTGAGTTGGGCGTTGGGATTCTCAGCTGGCGCAAGAAAGCAGGCTTGAAAGGTGCAAGGGGCGATAATGCGGGGAAAGCATTCAATGTGACACAACAAGCTGGCTCAAAAATTATTGGTAGAATTGCATGTCATTCCGTAAATAGAGGACGAGACCCCGTGCAAATTTTGTTTACGTGCTTGCCCCTAATACATAGGAGGGCACGACAAGAAAGTCTTCCCTCATTGCTATTAGGAAGCAAACAAGCTAGCAAGCATGGCTGACTATTTCCTAAAAAAAACATTTACTTAGAGGTATTGTTGTTCAGCTCCTGACGGCCTTCCTAAAACACACAAATCCTACCTGCTGCTCTCCCACGAGCAACCTTGTACTCAGAGGACAGGAGATGGAGGATGTCCCGGAAGGAAGGACGGTCGGCAGCCACAAAAGAAAGGCACCTGCATCACAGAAGGAACCAAGAGGTTGTACATAAAACACATATACTCTGTAGGTTTTGTCAGGGCCAGATATGCTGCGGCAGACATTGGGAATGCAGCAGGGAGATCACCCCAAGGGAGACGCGTGCACAAAGTGAAACGATTGCTCAGGCCAACGCTATATACAAAAATGAAGGACCAATACAAAGCAATCAAGCTGTCAGATCAGCCGTTTCTAAGACATCATGTATTTTCACCCCATTCAATGTAGTTTGATTCAACTTCAACTTTGCCATTGATTACACCGCACGCGCCTCCAATTGCAATTCACACTTTGGTGCTAAACCTAAAAAGCTGCGCGACCTCTAAGGTCCTTAAGGATGTAGTGCACACTAGCAAGAAAACCACTGAACTACAAATTGAGTATTCTCTGCGTGACAGAGCAGGGCTCCTTCCACCAAACTCCTTGATCCCTCTTTTGCCCATACAAACATGGATCGGCACACACAGGCATGCAACAGAAATCGCACCAACCTGAATTGTGCACTATTCCGCAACCTAGGAAACACGGCAGTGGTTTCTTAGACTGGAAAGTTTCCTTGGTACAGCTGATTAAGGGTCAGGGTCAGGATTTGGTTCAAATCAAGGGGTCAGGCAGGCTGGGTCAGGGTAAGGTTAAGGTACGGGATCACTGTAAAAACAAATTCAGGCACAGGTAGAATGCATGGATTTTCCTTGTGTATATAACACTGCGGCATGAAGTCCCGTACATTTACTGTACGCGCCACCCACACCGTGACAGCCCAGGATCACAACAGACAGCCGCAACCTGGGGCTTACTCGGACATGCTTAGAAGGTACGTACAGAGGTTACAGAGGTTACAGATTAAGCCATCAGTCAACAAGTGTGACCGCTAGGCTGGGTATGTAGAGCATTGTTAAAAAAGGAAAGGAGTGCTTGTTATAGCACCATACCACAGACTTGTAGCACCTACAAAAAAAAAGGTACATACAGACACAGGTATGCACAGAAGCGGTCCATACCTGGACACCAGCCGACAGAGGCCGGGTGTGGCCTGCTTCCGGGGGACAGGTGGCAACCGCAACGAGCCATCCGCAATTCTCAGTATTAGCAGGTATACTGGGAAGTCTGAGTCTGCATATGGTCGCTTGCGTGTGAGCAGCTCGTGCAGCACAACACCATAAGACCTGAAAGTGCGAAGCCAAGGGAGAAAATATCTTCATAGAAGATCGCGCACCATGGCTTTGGCCATGGCTTTGTCTGTGCTAGCAGCTCGTGCAGTTTGGGAGCATGGAATTCTGGTTGATACCAAAGTGTCATTCTCTGATCAAGAAACAATCAAAGCATTTCTCAGCGTGAAAGCACTCAGCAGGTAGGCTGTGTGCCAATGGTAGGGCGTTACCACAAGATGTCAGGCAGAAAGCGAGCCAGGTCCAAAAACTTTGCCACGTTTTCTTGTCCATACACCTAAACTTGCACGTGCTTGGATCTGGTGACAGATGGTGCACTCACCACACATCACACTTCTCTGAGTAGGGATCTCCTCGAAGGACCTGGGAGCATGTATATATGTATGTGTGTGCGTGTGTGTGTGCATGCATGGGCATTTGATGTGTGCTCATTACATTGACAAAGTATACGTTGTTCACACATTCCCACAATACAGCACCAAGCGCGTGTACAAAGGGGGGCATGGCGATGCGATGGTGATATCACGATTGGTAAGTAAGAGAATGCAGCAGGAAGTCTGCCTAATCACAAGCTGATGCCTTGGCTTTCTACCTAAGCAGCCTTAAAAAAAAGTGTAAGAGGCATTGCCAGGACTGCATCTCTACCTCTGGGGCGGTGTACTCGACTGTCCCTTCAAGGCACGCCTTGGAGCTTACGATCTGTGCATGGTCCTTCATGCGGCTCAGGCCCATATCACCCACTTTGACCTCAAATCTACGGGATGTGACGTACATGCGTATAAGCGTGTGGGAAGAAAGCTGTGTTGCACGTTTGTATACACTCGTGCACACACACTCTCTTAATAAGTCTATATATACACCCTAGGGCTACTTGAAATATTGCAGCTAAATAACTCATTATTTAAGCAGGCTCGCAATGTTTATAAGCAAATAAATTTGGGCCTCGTGATGCTCGGACTTTAAATGGCCTTATCCGCCTAAGCCTGCAGGTCCTGGGTTCAAATTTCTGCCAGAATGCACATTTTGCCGTAAAAATATGGGCAACCGCAAACCTCCTCATAGATAGAGGTTTCAACAGAGAGCAGAGCACACAGATGCCCCAAAGCTCGCAAAAGCTCGCAATTAACGTATTAATTCGGCTGGCCTCGCAAAGGTGAATACTGTATTAGGGCATCGTGCAATCAGTAGGCGTCACAATGCTTTATTATCCCTATGGCATATGTAAATAGATTGCACGCGTGCACAGGATGGTGATGCAGTGTGTGATCATTTCAAGTTGCAGTACATAGAAAGTACATTCACCTCAAGGAACCAGCAACGCAGCGCTTTTGTTATGAATGTGCATCTAGGACATTACCAACCGCTTGTTTTTGAAAACCAATGAAATTGATAAATGAATTACCAAAATTAAATAAGGAGCGAACGCACCTTGCGGACACCAGCAGGTTGGCACTTTTCAGATCGCGGTGGATGATGGCTGCAAATGAAAAGTGATTGGATCACTCAGGCAGTGTGGTGCTTGAAGCTAGTCGGGGTGTTTATATGTGCAGCCAGTGCCTTTGGTTCAGTGAGGATGACAGCAACACAGTGATTGGAAAGCAGGAGCAGTGTTTCATACATAACATCGCATGAAATGGGCATGCTCCTCTACAGACCTCAGCGCTCATCTCGTTTCAACAAATGTGTAGAAGAGCAAGCAGGCAGGCACAAAAGTCAGCAGACATGAATAAAACCCTTCAGAGGTGGGGCCCTGGCTAGAGTGAGCACAAGTTTTGAGCCTTTAAAAGGAAGAGAGGTATCAATGTGAGCAGTAAGATAGAGCGAGCACAAGTTTGGAGCCTTTAACAGGCAAAGAGACATCAACACGGGCAGTGAAAACCGCTCCTCGCGTGAATTGCACCCCTTAAATCCACTCTTTACTACTTCTGCATGATTGATTTCGACAAGATTTTAACGGCAATCCTATCATCTTTCAGACACATTGCACCGTCTCCTCAACGGCCTTTGCTTGCGCAGACAGTTCATGCTTCGTGTGCAAAACCAACAGCCAACTCTTTCAAGCAGTCACCCCTTCACCTGGCCTTTGCTCGTGCAGGCAGTTCATGCCTCGTGCAACGTCTATGGAAAACTCAATCGATCTGACCAAATTGAGCTGCGTGCCTGTGTATGACCAAGAAAGTAATATGATGTGTTTGTCTTGGTGTGCAGCTTGGCGATGCTGGTAACTATAGAGAGGCTATCTTCTGCACTATTCATTACAGCACTGCAAGCAGCAAGGGAGCATCACACTTTGACACAAGGGAGAGGCTTTGTGAGCACAGTATAATGCTTTGTAAATGGTGTGTTACTTTGGAAGGTCGGTGTGCAAAAAAACGGACGTAAGAAGCATACGTCAGGAGCCCAGAAAAGGCAGTATGGATGTAAGGAGAAATTGGACAATTAAAAATCAGGAGAAGAGAGCTTGTATACACAAACGTGTTAAACTTGACTAACTTTAAGACAAGCATCGAGCCATAACTCATCTCCTAGAGATGGATAAAAGTGATTGCTCAATGACAAGCTGGCGTACCTGACTTATGAATAAAGTGTTCAAGCGACCCACGAGCACAGTACTCAGTAACCAGGCAAAGGTTTTGGGGAGTGTGGCAAGCGCCGTAGAAGTTGACCACTGCAATCATAATTTTTGCCGTTAGTGCATGCGTGTATGTGTGTATGTGCGGTTATGAGTGCATTGTAACTCTTTGTGTGCAAGGTTGTTCTGAGGCTGAGGCCCACTGGAGAAACAGGCTTTGTATTGCAGAGTCTGAAAATTGGTTCCTATAGTAGTTTGAACGTGATAGGGATGTAAGCAAAAAAGTAGCTAAGGAAGCCCTTTACAAAGCCAGTGTCAAGCCCTTTACGGAGCACAAAAGTGTCAAGGTGGCAGGTGAGATTGATACAAACAAGAGTATAGGAGGGCGTCAGGCAAAAGACCAAAGAGGCAAAGCAGTCGGGGGAAGGGAACCTTTACAATCACAAACAGTACAGGAGTGCTGCTTGATACAGTGATTTAGTACAGCATGCGCACTTTGAACGCGGCCATAAGTACACACAAACACATACACATACATTACAGATTGGTACATGTACCTGGAGGAGGGAGTGCAATCATTAGGCAGAGACTGTACATGCAAGGCACTCACCATTGGGATGCCGGATGCAGGCCATGATCTCAATCTCACGCTCAAAGAACTGCGGTGGAACATGAAAGGAGGAGGGTAAGCAAAGGCTAAAAACAGCGTGCTCTCTGTAGGCAGCTTGGCTCTTAGGCAGGTTCAAGCTGGTCGGTTCCCTTGCTGGCCAGAATTGAATGCTTCAGAATTAATAGCTCCTTTTTACAATATTATAATGCGTTTAGCCTTAAGCGTTACAAAGAAACAAATGTGCGATGGTTTAGTTGGAGCAAGGAGAGTCCGTGTTAGGTGACAACATATGGAGAGGGGTTACTTTTGGATCAGACAGAGAGGCGACATGATGTCTTTTAGAGCGGGTCAGGGAATGGGAGAAACGCTCATTCCTACCTTGACAGGCATTTCCTGCTGCACAAGCACACGCATACACGCCTGCTTGTATAACACTGTACGCCTGCTTGCTTGTATAACGCCTGCTTGTACAACACTGTATACTGTATACTGTGTATAACGCCTGCTTGCTTGTATAACACTGTACACTGTATACTGTGTATAACGTCTGCTTGCTTATATAACACTGTATACTGTACACTGTGTAATAACGCCTGCTTGTATAACACTGTATACTTCAATGGCAATTCCATGCACAACAAATGAGGCAGAGCCGTAGCTCAAGAAACCAGCGAGAACATTCCCCACATCAAATAAGGAGAAGGAGCCACTTTGGCACTGTATACCGTAAAACTCCACTGCAATTAGAAGGGAAGCCAATGAGGATTAGAAGTTGCAGGCTCCTATTTATGAGGGTTGTTGACAATACCAAAAAGGGCACATCAGGAATAGGCAAGTTTGGCAGTGTAGTTGACAGGGTGCACATGGAGCTTGGTGGCATGCTTTTAGACACCTTGAGAACCAATACCCAGTTCCTTGAGAGGCGCCAAAGGAGGGGTGTTGCCATAGTCATTATTGAGAACAAAAAATGGGTATCAAAACTTTTTCCGGCCTTGTACATACCTTTTCCACAGAGGACTGGGCCGCCTCCGACCGCTCCAAGCTGCTCCCCCCTCCTCCCTCTCCTGAGGGCTGTCCGTCCTGTTGCTGTGCCGGGGCATCCCAGCCGTGCAAGCGCTTGATGGCCACTTTTGTGCCTCGATAATTGCCCAGAAGCACCTCCCCAAAAGTGCCTTCACCGAGCTTGTGGAACGTCTGGATCTGCATGTACAGGGAAGCTTGTTGTTCAATGTCTGTGCGCATGTGCACATGGAAGTTTGTGTGGAGAAAGGAACAAGGAGAGGCCAGGAGGAGGGGAGTGTTCACGTTAAGTATATTGTTCAATGATAATGTGCGTGAAACAGCATGTGAAGCGAAGAACAATGGAGAGGGCGAGAGCGCTAGGGTGCAACGAATTGCCATTCAACATGTTTGATGCAGTCTGGTTTTTCAGCCTCCTTGGCAGCAGCTTGCAGCACAATCTTGCTCAGTATGCTGTGGCTGTTACGACGTCTCTCTGAGGCGCTTCAATACTTGACATGCAAGCACAAGCCCCATAAGTTCCTTCAAGTCTTAGGAAGCCGGTTCCAACACCACAAATCTAAGGCTGCCTACAGTGGCATTGCTCACCAAGGACTCCAACCTTACATCAATTTGAAATGTGCCTTTCATATGTCATTATGTCTTTTATAACCGTGCCTTGCATCCCTAACTAGCGTGCTCCTATCTAGGTGTGGGTGCGTGTGCATGTGTGCGCGCGTGTGTATGCGTGCATCGGCATGTGTGTATGTGTGTATCGGTCTTGCACATGAAAATGTGTTGACCTACCTCTGCAGGGTCCAGCTCCCACAGCGCAGCAGCAGCGCGATATCGGTCCTCGGTACTGATGCCTCGTGCCTGCAACACAGTTTGATGGAAGACGAGCTTGTAGGCAATTGCGAGCAGTTGAATGATACTACGACGCATACCACGGTACGACATCCAGCACATTACGACACACCAAGCGCATTGCATTGCCTATTTAAGGCTGAAATAGAACAAGTTGTGCAGGTAATACAAGAGTATTAATGCGTGTACTAGTTGCAACAGATATGCTCTTACACCATCTCGTTTCCATCATCATTGTCATGATTACCATCTGAAACCAACAGTGCACACCATGCTGCACGCTACCGTGTAAATAAAAACGAAGTGCATTGTATTACCTGCTCTGTGAGCAAGCAAATGGACTGCGCCATTGACGCAGCAGGAGACATGCTGCTGCTGCTAACGGTGCGCAGTCCTGCGTGCACGTGTGTGATTATGTGTGTGTATTTGTGTATTTGTGTGTGTTTGTGTGTATATGAGTGTTTGTGTGTGCACCTGCGTGCGTGAGTGTATAACGAACTGACGTCTTGCAAGCAGCAAAAGCACTGAGACCCTGATGTGCAATGTCCTCCTTTTAAAGAGGAAAAGCTGAGTGCAGTAGGTGCATCATTCACGCAACATTTTTCACGCGAAGCTCACCTGTGGTGCTGTTGTCGCTCAGCACACCTGAACAGCAACACGCACACACACAATGAAAAGTGAGGGAAAGGTTTCAGTCACCTACAGCACACAAAAGGTATTCATAGCTGCTGGCGTGTTGCTAAGCGAACCGTAGCTGTGAGACACAGGTACACTCAACAACAGGATACGGGCAGCAATAGCCAGCAGAAAAAGCACGCACTTGCCACATACATAGTTGGGGTTGGCCAAAACCATACTTTTACATGTATATACAGATGTGCATACGGTATTATTAGCAGGACAGCCCTCAGTCATGCATAAATCATATACATGGTGTACATACAATTCTTATCAATAAACAGTGGAAAAAGGGGGGTAAGGATCCAGCTGGCAACCCTGATAAATATACTCTTTTCATCCCTGACTTTTTTCAATTCCCTTTTTTGACCTGCAGATGCCTTGAAACGCATTGCTGTTTTCTGTGTAGCTATCAACAGTGCCTGCAACAGGAACTCAGACCTGGTCACAGCATGGTGATAAAGCAAAAAATTTTCCAGCAGCGTGAGCGCGTGAAAGATTGTGACCTTTCCCAATCGAGCACAGACACACATTATTACACCCATACACACACCTGACGGATAAGGGCTGCTACCCCGAGGGGTGAGGCTATGGTGCGGAGGAGCCTGCTGCTCGTTGGCTTCACCACAGTGCGCAGCATGTGCGAGGCATGAGCTGTTTGCCCTGGGGACTGGGATTGGTGGTGGAAAGGGGGAGGGAGAGTCAGAGGGAGTGATAGTGGTGGTGGAGTGCGGGCCGCCAGGCGTGGCCAGGTTTGCTGCTCTGTCTGCTGCCGTGGCTGCTGCTGTATCTGCTGCTGTATCTGCTGCTGTGGTAGCAGTGCAGGAAGGGGGTGAGGGGCAGGAAATGGAGGAGGTGGAGAGGGGCAGCCCCCTTTGCATGGGCCTTGCATACACCTCGTTACTGAGGTGCTGCTGCTCCTGCTGCTGTTGCTGTTGGTTCTGCTGCACGCCCTCCAGGCCTGTGCTCCTAGCTTCCTCTGCTGCGTCACTGCAGCCGTCAGTGTCAGTAGTTTTGGTGTCGAGGCTCTCCTGGAGGCATACCTGCAGCTCTTCCCCTAGAACAGCCTGCCAAGCTTGGGTGATCTGCTGGATTGCCTCGTTGGAAAGGGGACCTCCAGCTTGATGGTTCGTGCATAGAAAGTGGCACACACTGTGGGGAAGCAGGGGACCGTGTGCGTGTGTGTCTGAAGAGGAGCTCACAAGGTTGCTTCCCTAATCAACAAATGACACCGCTCATAATCAATTGACATGAATTGTCACACCCTCATCAAGCAGTCTCTTTGTCTTTGATGATTGTATCATATCGATCATAATTTCCTTACTTGAATGCGTTTGAGTAGTTCCTGGATGGCCTATCAATCCCGCAGCTTAAAATGTGGTAGCCTGCGTGTGTTAGGGTTGCAGCTGGTCATTTCCGGCACGAGTGCAATACAAATAGGTGCATGTGTGTGCGTGCGTGTGTGTGTGTTTGTGTGTGTGTGTGTGTGTGTGTGTGTGTGTGTGTGTGTGTGTGTGTGTGTGTGTGTGTGTGTGTGTGTGTGTGTATGTGTGTGTGTGTGTGTGTGTGTGTGTGTGTGTGTGCGCGCGCGTGCATGTGTGTGTGTTGTGTGCGTGTGCATGTGTGTGTGTTGTTTAAGTATGTGTATGTGTGTGTGTGTGTGTGTGTGTGTGTTGTGTGCGTGTGCGTGTGCGCGTGTGTTGTGTGCGTGTGTGCGTGCGCGTGCGTGCGCGTGCGCGTGTGCGTGCGCCTGCGCGTGTGTGTGTGCGTGTGCGTGCGCGTGTGCGTGTGCGTGTGTGTGTGTGTGTGTGTGTGTGTGTGTGTGTGTGTGTGTGTATGTGATTGGTGTCACGCACTTACCGAGTTGCTCTACGCAGATGACCAGCCCACTCAACCGCACATGATACCTACAGGTCAGCCTCAGGAGTGTGCTCTCCGTCTGATTGCAGGTTGAAACCGAACTCATCCTTCATTTATGCTTTGACGTTACATTCCAAGTATTTAAGCAGGAATTGCAAACAATAAAATAAGCCCCAATTTGCATTTCAGAACTGATCATTTCAGAACTGATTTGGTCTATGCTTCTCAGATTGTATAATTTGTTTGTGTGCAACTAGGTGTTACTTAGTTGCATATCCAGGTGTTACTTAGTTGCGTATCCAGGTGTTACTTAGTTGCATATCCATATATATATATATTTCGTTGTCACATACCATCATACCGGTCCTTCGTTTTTGGGCAAAACAACTCGTTGTAACGATAATATATAGTCTGGAAGTAGTTCTCAGATGTATAATTTGTTTGTGTGTAATTAGGTGTTACTTACCGTACTGCGCTCTTAGTATTGCGAGGCCTACTTATTGCGAGGTGCCAAAATAATTACAATAATTAATTTGCGAGCATTAAGCTTTGCGAGGCTCCCTCAGAAGCTAAGGTATTTTGCTCGCTGCAAGCTTTTCCTGTGCTCTCCTCTCTGTTCAGTGCCTACATCCATTAGAAGATTTGGAATCCTTCCGTCACCCGCAGTTGAAACAGCAAAAAGTTCGGGGCGAAAAGCAAAAAGTGTATTTTGGCAGGGTCGACCCCAAGACCTGCAGGTTCCTGCCAAAAAAATGGCCTTTTTAAAGTCAAAGTTTTGCGAGGTCCAAATTTTTTTAATTCTTTTTCGGTTGATTTGCGAGGGGCCATAATAATTATTTAATTACTCGCAAAACAACCAAGCGCAGTACGGTAGTTGCGTATCCAGGTGTTACTTAGTTGCGTATCCAGGTGTTACTTAGTTGCATATCCATATATATATTTCGTTGTCACATACCATCATACCGGTCCTTCGTTTTTGGGCAAAACAACTCGTTGTAACGATAATTTATAGTCTGGAAGTACCTCTGGTGGTATCCAGTTCCAAAATCAGTTTTGGTGGCTGAGTGCTCAATCCGTTACACTCGTTCCCCTCTTTCCCGAAACAGGACTTAAATTGGAGACAAATATGTTGTGCAAATTTCAATTTTCCGGTTAGCCAGTAAAAGGGCTCATCTATAGTCTAATGGAATGTTTTTCACATACGCAGCTGCACGTTTTACTGATGGTGAACACCGGGTGCGCACCGATCAGCGACCCGATCCACAGGTAAACTTATCTTTAAACTGCTGGACCGGAACCGCTTGAACATCTTGTTAGCCTTCGCACACAGCACCGCCAGCTGGTCTTTCCACCTCAAAATGAAGATAGCCCAACTCGTTTGAGGACTATTCAGAACCAACCAGATATATATGGTGTGGCCTCTTTTGTGGCTGAGTGCCTTAGCCCTTGATTTTTCCTGGTGCCTTTTTGGTTTGGTTTCAGGCATTTTCCAAGCTTCCACTCAGATGCCCCCCAGAGGCATATATAGCAATGTAACCTTACCTTATCTGTAAACTCTGACCTACCTAGTCGAATTAACAAGCTCAGGAGCTTAGTTGTTGTCCTCTCTCAAGTGAACTCTTAATTTTGCTTTGTTCGAGTGAGAATCACCCTCCACCTGAGGTCCTTTTCAGGAGGGGCGAGCAGTCTGGGTGGAATCCTGATCCAGATGAGTTTGAGATTCCTGATTTATCTGTGTTGGAAGGTGTAGTTTGCTGTCAATCTCAGAAGTTGAGTGCTGGTGCTTCTTCAGGGTTCG
>Ga0307974_1001308_pt1 | contig 17102 bp, 23 predicted proteins | sample OrgLakmetagen784_FD_201812 | JGI IMG/M metagenome (GOLD analysis project Ga0307974, IMG submission 201812) | Saline water microbial communities from Organic Lake, Antarctica - #784 | ecosystem: Environmental > Aquatic > Non-marine Saline and Alkaline > Saline | place: Antarctica: Organic Lake... | reverse complement strand
TCTTTTTCTGGTGTCTTGTTCAGTCTGGCCTCTTTCTCTTCTTGAAGCTGGCTTTTTTATGCTATAGCTCAACTGCCCTCGCTGGCGGATATAGCTGTGTAACCCTTACCCTTACCCTTACCCTTTAACCTTTTTATACCCGGCTAGCAGTCGCACTTCTTGACTGAAGGCCTTTCTTTGTAAACCTTATCTTCATCCTTTTCCACTTTTTATCCATGGTAAAACATTTTCACCTATCCCAATTTTAGTTTCATTAATACACATTTTACTTATCCCAATTTTAATTCCATTAATTGCTGCTGCCTAACCTTGTCAGCTACCCATATAGAATGCCATATTGGAACTGGCTGGCCTGCCTGTTTGCTGCTGCCTGTAGCCGCTATCCAAAATACAAAATACAAAATGCCAAGTTGGTGTCTGCCTGTGTCCAAGAACAGATATACCTGTCCTGACGAACATAACAAATTCAGCATTTTTTACAGTATGCTCGTAGGTCAACAATCAACATAATAAACAGCAAGCAAAACAACAAGTAATTAATCAAAGCGGCTCAGTGTGAAATGAACGATCTCGGTTCATTGATAGAATGAGGGTCTAAGCTACTAATAGTGCACTTCAAATATGCGAAACAGATTACGAAGATGTGAATGGCCCCACATGAGCCCCAATTTGATAATATGATATCTATTTAAGCAGGAATTTTAGCAAGACTTGGAAAGAAAAGGCAACGCTGGTAGTGATAGCTCGCCCAGGGCTTCAAATCGAAAAAAGGTGAAAACGTGGTTTTGATAGGCAACGCAATAGGTCGGTTCATGCATCTACTATAGGTTGTATAAGATACAAGAATGGAAAGAAGCAGACCTGCATTAATGAGATACCTGTAAGCAAAGATAAAATCTGCTGGAATTGTTGCAACTCTCACCAGCTCTTTTGTAACGACGGCTCAACGCCTCGTAGTTGCACTCCTAAGAAATCAACAGAATGTGGAGTGCTATAATAAGGGTAGTATGTTAACTAACAAAAATGCCAATAAGGATACCCTGTATAAAATGGCGCCATATATAAGGCGAATGTGCAAGTGAAATAGAATGCAAGAGAGAGTAGCATCAACGGATTGATGCTCTGGAGAACAATATACCTGTAGTCGAGAAAGAATACACCGGTCCTGTTGTATTCACTGACTTCTCTTTAATAATATGAGACTTCTCTTCAATAATAGGATGTCGCCATATCCATTGTTTGCTCAAACAACTGACAAGCTCAGCTCCAAGACGTCTCGGGGAGGAGGTACCAAAGCCACAACTGCAGCACGAAAGAGGTAGGAAGGATCGCTTACGCTTCTTGTTATTACCGAAGGTTTTGTGTCTGGCTTGACAAGCAGCTGCTTCACAAAATAAATAACTTCTTTGTTATTTGGTGGGGCTCTGGCCAAAGGAGGCACCGTTTTGTGTCTGGCTTGACAAGCAGCTGCTACAAAAAATAAGTAATTTCCTTTGTTATTTGGTGGGGCTTTGGTGGGGCATAATGGAACTTGTGGTTTCCTGTGCATCACACCTGTATCTGCTCGTTACGAGACAAGGCATGCTTGGCAAATGCTGCTACACAATGTGCAATGAATCACAGCCTTGCTACAAGCTACAACACAACTACGGCCCCCTGCATGTAACCGCACCTTCACCCAGCGGTACTGCTTCCTCCGCCTTCCATGTGTCCTCCACGCTGAGAGGTGTGGTGCCTGAGTCCGACGCTACCGCTTTGCTGTGCAGATGGATCCCTGCTGCACTGGTCTCTGAGGACGGTCCCCCCGCTTTGTGCTGTCTGGTTGACTAAGGCAGGCATTGTGGTGGGGGATTCTGGAGATCTGTCGTTGTACGACGAGAAATGCTGACTGCTAGGCTCCGTGGGCGTCAGGAGGCAGGGGTTGTTGGGGTGTGTTGGAGCGGATGTCCTGTCCGCACAAGAGATCTGGAAGCTCCTGCGGCCTTTCTTTGGCTGTGCTGAATGGGGTAGTAGGTGAGAAGAGCTGGGACAGCTGGAGGATGGGGGGACAGCTTCCTGTGATGCGCCGGTTTGGCGACACAGGTCTGTGAGGCCTTTCTTTGGCTGTGCTGATTGGGGTAAGAGGTGGGGGGAGCTGGGGCAGCTGGACAATGGGGAGGCAGATTCCAGTGACGTTCTTATTTGGCAACGCAGGTCTGTTTGGCCTTTCTTTGGTTGTGCTGACTGGAATAAGAGGTGAGGAGGGCTGGGGCAGCTGGACAATGGGGAGGCAGATTCCTGTAATGAACATGTTACGGTGTAGTTACGGTGTTGCAGTTCTGTAAAGAACATTTTGCGGTGCCCAAGGCTATTTGAAGAACATGTTACGGTGTAGTTACGGTGTTGCAGTTCTGTAAAGAACATGTTGCGGTTCCCAAGGCTATTTAAAAAGCAGGAGACTTAGTTTCTGGGTACCATATCAGCTCGTGAAAAAGGGTTAGAAACATGACTATCGATTCCAAAGGGGGAGTAATACACACAGCTTCCTCGACTAGCAGGCACAAACACACCGTCCATCTCCACGTGGCGCGCGGTTACCTGCTTGTTGCAGGATGGCAGATGTAGTTGGGTGCTTTTGTCAGTCAACAGGAGTGGATGGGGCTCGGCGCTTGAGTGGCTGTTTGGAATGGAGCCCCTGTATGAAGGTTACACATGTGAGTGGGGTGTAGATTGGCGTGGAGGGGGCCCCCCCCTGTGGCTCTTCTAAGGGTGAGCAGAGGATCTGCTGTCAGAGGGTGCAGCAATAACATGCACAAGCATTACTGTTACGTGGATGTATGTATCGCACCAAGTACAGAAATGGCATCTGTCGGACCACCCTTTAAGCAACGTTTCATTAGCATCTAAGCTTTGGAGTAACCATCTGCGGAAAATCGCGGATGACCTTAGGGTTCGAACCTGGGTAGTTGCAAAAAGGTAAATGTCTGACCCGGTAATATTTGACAAGTTGGGATGCAGACTTAAAATTGTCAAGTCAATCGCTATGCCACCTCTGGCAAGTTGACCCTCCACCTGGAACTCTAGCAGGGAGCCTAACACCACTCCGAGGACGGAGTTGCCAAGGGGGAAAAAATGTAACGTGGATATATATATCGCACGAAGTACAGAAATGGCATCTGGCGGATTACCCTTTCAAGCAACGTTTCGATTATGCATTGCTGATACACACATACAATCTGCATTACCGTGTGTGTGTCTGCAGATACAGCGAGACAGCTTTATGTTCTCGCAGTCTAACCCTGCAGTCTAACTCTGCTCGAGGAGCACCACACCTAGGAATGCTAGGAGCCGGCTTCGGTACAGCTTGTTACCTAAGTGGCTCATTTCCCTTATTTCATGGAGAGCAGTTTTCACTTTCTGCATCACTGTCTTTTATAATGAATCAATATGAGCAGCTAAAGCGCAAAAGCTGTTAGCCTGAAATGCACATCGTAAACACCGTACGATACTTATACCACCACGTACTGTGGACGTTTTTGACCCCCTCACGGTATGTTGCAAGCACTAAACATAGCTAAAATACAAAGCCTCGCGAAGCTTGCATTGGGCAAAATTTCTGTTTTTTTTAAGGGGCCAGGAAGGCTTCCCAGGCACAAACAGCTTGTTGTGGGCGACTTCTTCAAGCCTGGTAACCGGACAGCAAGTTAGAAGGCGGGTTGGGAGGGCAGCAAAGGCAGATTGGGATGCAGCAGCAGCAGCGAAGAAAGGCCACCTGATAAGCTGACCTCAGACATCAGCAGCAGGGGGGTTTTATGGAGAGGAGCAGCAATGTAAGCGGGTGCCTTTTTCACATGCACATGTCCGCATGCGCACACACATGCATACACGCACACATGCGCATGCATATGTATGCACACGCGCACGCATGCATACGCTTGCACACAAGCAGGCTCACCGCGTGCAAGCACGTGCACGTGCAGCTTAGAGGGCCAAAAGGCCCTCGCATAGGCTCGCATTGCATTAAGAAGATTCTTGGGCATTTCCAAACTTTGCATTCATTACATTATAGTACGGTAGTGCAGAAATGTAGAGCGAATATTAACAAGGTCAAGAGTGAGAGAGAGAGAGAGAGAGAGAGAGAGACAGAGAGAGAGAGAGAGAGAGGGAGAGAGAGAGGGAGAGGGAGAGAGAGAAAGGGAGAGCACTGCAAGGGGGTCACACCTGATGGTCTCCCCAAAACACAAGCCTGCATGCCGGGATGCTGGCTTCCTGACAGACATCTCTGTGCTTCCGCCACTCCCGTGGTGATCTGGGAGCGAGAGGCGCTTGATGGGCATGGACAGGCTCAAAGATGTGTTCAGTCCTCTGCTTCCTGCCGTGAGCTTGCTGCCTTGTAATGCACGGGAAAGGGACTCAGACCTGTGGCCACGTGAAAAGGACTCAGACCTATGGCCACGTGAAAAGGACTCAGACCTGTGGCCACGTGAAAAGGACTCAGACCTATGACCACGTGAAAAGGACTCAGACCTGTGGCCACTTGAAAAGGACTCAGACCTGTGGCTACGTGAAAAGGACTCAGACCTGTGGCTACGTGAAAAGGACTCAGACCTGTGGCCACGGGAAAGAGCTGGAGAAGGGGGCTCTGCTGACCAAGATATCTCAGAGGTAAGGGTGGCTGGCGATGGAGTGGCAGGCAGGGAACCCATCTGGTTGGATGCAGAGGCGCCCATCTGGTTAGATGCAGAGGCGCCCATCTGGTTGGATGCAGAGGCGCCCATCTGGTTGGATGCAGAGGCGCCCATCTGGTTAGATGCAGAGGCGCCCATCTGGTTGGATGCACATTTATAGCTAGGTTCAGAGCCCTCAGGGGTCGGAGGATTAAGGACAAGGCTGAGGGGGTTGATGCTGGACTTGTGCAACAATCTCTTGCTGCTTGCACTGGGCTTGATGCGTCTGGCTGGCAATGGAGGAGCAGTTGGAGAAGTGCCAAGAGTGCACGGAGGAATGTCGGGCAATTGAGAGGATGAGGAGCTTGTGCGGATGTATGGTAGCTTTGGTTGATTTGCGGAGGACCTGGGGGGAAGGGAGTAGGAATCGTCGTTCTGAATGGCTCTGCTGAAGTCTCTGCTGGCTCTGTTGCTGCGGACATCAGGGGCACTGCTGCGGGTGTTGGAAAAGTCTGTGCCATCCTGGGGCAAGGAGTCAGGGCGGGGTAGTGCAGGCTGGACTGTGGACAACGAGAACTGGTGTTTGAGTGGCAAAGGAGACGGGCGGTTGCGCTGTGGAGGAGGCTCGGAGGAGGGAGGGGCGGGCGTAGGAGGGAGCTTGTTGCTGCTTGCTGTGTGCGCTTGCAGCTTGCGCTCAAAAGGGCTCATGTCCTGACGTGGAGGTTCAGGCACGGCCTGCAGGGTACGAGGGGGAGAGGGGAACATGGTATGAGCAGCGGTGCATTCCATGGCTTGGGTACATGGTATGAGCAGTACCTTCCTGCCGTTCAAGTGCACAGTGCCTGAGGCTCAAGGACGAGTGCATTTTTGTGTAACGGCACAAGCAGTCTGCTCCTGCGGCCAAAAGAGTGAAGCATGTGTATGTGTGTGTGTGTGTGTGTGTGTTGTGTATGTGTGTGTATGTGTGTGTGATTTGAGCCGTGACAACCTGCCGCTCAAGGCAGTATGCCTGTTGCTAAAGGGTAATATGCACGTGGCAGTCCCATTGGCGACTAAAACGCATTTTGTATGTGGATGGTTTGCTGCTGTGACATCTGTGTGGGTGTGTGAGTGGGTGCTTTGTGTGGGTGTATGTGTGTGTTTATGTGCATATATGTGCACGTGTTAATGTGTGATGTGTGCGTGTTTGTGAGTTTGTTTGTGTGTGTGTGTCCATGCGTGTCGTAATTTGTGTGTGTTTGTTGGTGTGTAAGGAAGCACAAGGAACTGTCCAGGGAAGAAGCTTCACTTGCAGGCTAACAGCAGGAACAGGCAGAGGGTCAAACATGTCGTGGGGAAAGAAGAATGAGTGTGGCGGCCTTGGACACCTCGAGGGGAGAGCAGGTGAGGGAGGCCATCTTGAGTGCGCCTCTTAAACCTGCAAGGGCCTAGCATAACTCCATCAGCATAACTGGATATGACAAAAACCAAAAGCATGTCAATTATCGATAATGAACGAGATTTGTTGTGGGGGACCATGGTGCAGCTGTTATCATCTCCTTAAAATGCCTGTGTGTACAAGGACCGAGTTGATGGGTTTACATGCCTGCAGAGTGCAGGGGTTGTTGGGGTGAGCGACGCACCTCATCTACTTCATCAACAGGGGCCACGAAGGTAGAGGGCAGCTTGCCCAGCACCAAGTATCGGTTGAGCCACTTGTACACTTCGTTCTTCACCAACTGCACACAAGCACAAACAGGAGTCAAGTCAGCGCTTACAGACTTTGTTTCTTCACGTTGTCAGCCGACTGTGCATGCATGCACCCATGCGCGCACACACACACACGCACACACAGGCACACACACTACCCAGCCCCCCCTCCAACACACGCTAGCTAAAAGCGTTTGCAGACTTTGTTTTACACCAGCCTTATGCAAACACACATCAACAGAAATGGAAAGCTGCTTGCAAAGTATTATGTGCTGGGTGCTTACATGCTCTCGTGCAATCATCAGGCATATGACTGAATGCAAACAGGAGGCTTTATAACTAGCTGGAGGCTTTATGACCACAAAGGAATTACAGGTGACAGGCTCTGCGGCTGGGACGAAGCAGGAGTTGCGACAAAGTTGGTTCTACCTTGCACCAATCCACTTTCACGTGCTTGCGAGCTTCTGCTGTGATCTCTCTAATTTCAGCAGGGCCGACCCTGTAGGTATACAGATAGCATCGTAAGGGGGGAGAACATGCTATAAGGGTCGTGTGCTCCTTTCTGGAGTGGCAGAAAAGACAAAGGCACCGAGCCTGTAGTCAAAAGAGAAAATGCCGGGACTCTCTATTTGTAAGTTTCAGTTGTTGTTTAGCACGTTCAAAGCGAACAACTGCATGTACATGCTAACAAGCACCTTGTGCTTGAGGAATCTGGCAGTGGTGCAAACACAAATGGAGGCATGCGTGTATGTGTGCGTGCATGTGAGTGTGTGCGTGAGTATACGTGGGTGTGTGCGTGCGTGTATGTGTATATGTACGTATATGTGAGTGTTGTACATGTGCTTCCCTTGAGCTGCACCCGCTCAGCTCTAGCACTTGCTTCTTGCTCTTGCCACTCCAACACAATGCATGTCCACACCTGATGTTGTTGCCAACCTTATTCAGTGCTTGGACGTGATGCTCGACATAGGAGGCAATCTTCTGCATCGTTTCCACATGGCGCTTCTCCTTTTGGTCCCGCTACGGGCACAAAGAGCGACGAGTGTGTGTGGGTGTGTGAGTGTGTGAGTGTCCCGCTACGAGCACAAAGAAAGATGAGTGTGTGTGAGTGAGTGTGTGAGTGTGTGAGTGTCCCGCTACGGGCACGAAGAGCGAGAGCACAAGAGTGATGAGTGAGGAGTGATGAGCATAGTAAGAGAGTAAGCGTGAGGAGTCAGTCATCACCTTCTACAAAGAACAAGGTGCAGGAAATGCATAGGCCCTTGTATAGGTGGATGTATACACGATGGAGCATCATGCACCTGGAAGGAGGCCAGCAGGCAATGCATCTTAATGGTTTCCCAAAAGTACGCCACAAGCGTAAAAACGGGGGGAAAAGCTACGCGGGGAGTCAAACCAATTCCCTCACCGGTGCGGGATAGGAACCCTGAAGGTCAGGGTTGTGCAGTACGAGGTCCGGTCATAAGTTCGGTTTTGCAAACTTGCACGCATTTTAACGAGCCCTCGCTCCCAGGAAAACGAACTGAACAACCTTCCTAAGGTGTTAAGTATCGGGAAAGTCCTTCAACACAAGAGGAAAGACAGGCAACAGTGCGAAGCAGTAAATCCTTGGCCCAAACGCAGACAGCCTGAACTGAAATAATGGCGCGGCATTACTCACATAACGAGTCGTGGCCCCGGACCAGTAAGGCCGCCATGGTGCATGGGCCTCCGCAAACAATTGAATCACCCTGTAGTGGCATACAAGACGTTTTTTTTTGTAGTGGCATACAAGAAAAAGATGTTGCCTGCATCAAGTTCATCCTGAGTGACACGCACAGATCTTGCCTGCTGGATACCAAGGGCTGCGGTTTAGTAATCTTTGCTGGTGCAAATGATGACACATGCTTTACATTGAAACACCAATGTATTTGAATAAGTTGACTTAATCCTTGAGTAGAGGGAAGGAAGTTTCCCAACTCCTGCAATCTTAAGCAATGACCACATCCTGTCCCCCTATGGACGTTCCTGCTGTGCCGCCTGCTCAAGGCACGTAGCAGCTCGCCTACAAGCACACAGCTCTTATATCAACCCATCGCATCAAAACCCTTCTGCACCAAACCCGCTTGCATCAACTCTCCAGTACCCACCCTTGCATCCACCCCTTGTAATCACACCTTGCATCAGCAATGCCCGTACTACCCACACTGTACCCACCCTCGTATCCACCCCTTGCAATCACACCTTGCATCAGCAATGACCGTACTACCCACACTGTACCCACCCTCGCATCCACCCCTTGCAATCACACCTTGCATCAGCAATGACCGTCGCCCAGAACTCAGCCCTTCGCAGCAGCAGCATGTCGGTCTTAGGCAAGCTCAGAGGCTGCTCCTCATCTCCACTACCATCGTCACTCCCATTCTCCACGGATGCGTTGCCCTAATTGACGCAATCATGCACACAAGCACGCATGAATGATGACATTGCCGCAACATGCGACAGTTGTGTGTGAAGAGCAGGTGTCTTGTTTGAGTATGTGTGTGTGGTGTGTGTTGTGTGTGTGTATATGTGTGTGGTTGTGTGTGGTCGTGTGTGGTCGTGGTCGTGTATGTGTGTGGTCGTGTGTGCGTCTGTTGTGTCTGCATGCATGTGTATGTGTGTGCATACGTGCTCGTGCGAGGTAGTCCACTTACGCATGAGATGCCGCCCCACAAAGAAAGAGCCTGGGACTGCTTTGGTTTTAAGCTGCTGGTTGGGTTCTTGAGGCTTTTGCTGAGACTGCCATTGTTGCTGTTTCGGAGGCCGAGCGTGCTTTTTGGCAGCAAGCCTTTTGATGATTTCTGGAAGGAGGACAGCAGGGGTGTCTCATTCCCACGCTCCTGCGCGTTTGTACGTGTGGATATGTGTGCATGCGTGCGGATATGTGTGTGCACGCATGTGCGTGTGTGTGTGTGTGTGTGCATGCCAGCGTTATTACTCAAGGTCACACCAAATCACCCCACACCTCGGATGGATGGCAGGCAGAGGACAAGACCAGGGCACTTGTGCATGCAGCAGCAGTGAAGCAGATGCAGATGGATGCATCTTCGATGATGGTGAGCTGGCACTAAGGTACAAGACCACAGCAGCAAGCAACAGGTGCGAGACCAATCCCCCCTTCACAGTGCTTTTGCTACCACTCTGATGGCTAATAGAAATTTCCAGCAATGCAATTTATTAGTATCACAACCTTGAAAAGTACACTTTTTCTGGACAACCTACTTTCATTAGTAGCCAGCGTCAGGCCAAGTCTACGCCCTTTCAGACCTCCACAGGCTTCCTGTAACAGTACCTCTCCTTTTCCTCAGATCACCTAACAGACATAACAGACTCTCCAAGCTATATAGACCCTCGAGGAGTCCTGGGCTATTATTAATAGAATAACTGCAGGCAGGGGCTCAAGACCCGGCTACCTCGTTTGAACACCTGTTTCTATGCACTTCCCGTTTTTTCGGTGGCGGAGAGCAAGGTCTAACCCAAACCCTCAACCAAACCTGAGCCCCAAGTTTCACAACACCTGCTACCTAAATAGCGTTTCTAAATACCATTTCCCGCTACTTGTTCAAGTGCTTTAAAAGCTCTTGTACTGATTGATATCCACACAACTAGCTCATTTCGCTAAAAACCTCTTCTCTGCAGCCAGATAAAACATGCGTTGAAGCTTCTTAACTGAGCGGGCCCTCTCCTTTGATTTCGCCTACACAGGTCCTCCTGTTCCTTTCATACTTGTCTAGCCTACCCTGCTTACTATTAGTACCTCGTCCTGATCATAGGACAACCATAGGAGAATCTACACAACTGACTTACACAATCGTCCTGGATCATAGGACAACACACGCGTACACACGCAAGCACGCACGCACGCACACACAAGATATACCTCAGAGGTGCCAGGTTTGAGGATAGCATCAGCTTGGCCACTTCCTCCTGACCACAACTCCTTATTCCGTTGGGTGAGTTTAGCACCTCCTGTTGACCAGGCCTCCCTCTTCTGCTGGTTTGCTACGCGCGCCTGAAGGGTTTGGAAGGAGCAAGCGGTGTGCAATGCTGTGAACGTGAATACCGAGAGGAGGCGCCAAAAGTTACAGCCTGAATAATCTTCCGTCCCTGACCCCTGTTACTCCTAACGGTAGGAGGTACAAGTGAGACCACTGCAAATGTTGCAAACAAGATTGCATGCCGTGATGGACTGACGTATTCAAAACACCTTGGCGCGCTCAAGGAGAAGTTAAGCACCTCAAGCCCCAGGCCAGTTCCCAAGCCAAAAAAACACACACCAACGCACACATACACATGCACACACATACTCACACACGCATACTTAAAAACACACATACTCACACACGCATACTTAAACACACATACTCACTCGCACACACACCCAACACACATCCAACACACACACACACATATATACACACATAATCACTCGCACACACACACCTGCAGGGCTTGTTGCTTACGCCGCTCACACATAAGGGTACGAGCATGTGTGAAGCCACTAGGCGTCTGGGAGGGCCTGTGTAACAAATTGGTGACACACACCCGTGAGTGGCATAGCCCGTGTGCGTGGGTGAAGATGGGTGAGATGGCCTGTGTAAGGAGTTTGGTGCGCACACGTGGTGGGCGGCGTAAGTTTAAGGGGGAGCCCTCCAGTTGGACAGCGTGACTGGGTTGTGCACACACACACACACACACACACACACGAAACACACACATACACAACACAGCAACGACCAGTTGCGCAGCTCCAATATTACCTCAACTTATGGTTGAGACCGGATGTAAGGCCCTTGCTACTGTGCTTTATCAAGCTGCAAAGAGCCTTGGCCCTCCAGCTTTCTCTCTCTCTCTCTCTCCCTCTCTCTCTCTCTCTCTTTCTCTGTCAGTGCTGTCCAACCCACCCAAGTTCACAATGTCACTCCAACAGCACAGCACATCGTGAAGCAGGACCACTTTTGCAGATTGGCAAACCTTGACTGATCTTAAACCACGCACAAAAATGAGCACTGGAAGGCACGCACTGAGTGCCCATGCATAAGACCTGAGCACGAGGCCCGCACACTCAAACACAAGGCTTGAGCGTTTGCTCTGCCCACTAGACTTACGAAGGGGTGACTGGCTCAAAGCACGAAGGGCTTGCAGCGGCGAATGGAGAGAGGAGCGTGGACGGGGCCGGACTGAGCTGACCCTGGCTGTTGGAAGAGTTGTGGATGCCGCGGGCAGCACCGGAGCTAAAACCACCACTGCGAGAACCAAGCACCGCAATCAATTGTATTAAATGTACGTGGCATGCATGCACAGACAAAGCGTGTGCAGCAGGGCAAGAGTTGCGAGCTGCGTTTCTCTTTGGATCTGCTACGTGCCGCGTGAAACGTCGTTCTGCAACAAGGAGCTGCAAAGCATGCATAGCACGCAAGATGCAGGTTGCCCAGGTTCTTTTCTGTTTGTTCTGCATCGTCAGATGGGGGTTGGATGATCTGCAAGGATCGGATCGATTGCTTAAAACTGGTCCTTGCAACTGCCCAAGCGGTGAAAGGCAGCAACAATAAAACTCAAACTCAGTATAGGAGAGGAGTGAGAGAAGCAAGGAAATCAAAAGGCAAAGAAGACCAAGAGGAGCACAACGTCAGGCTCATCTCAGCATTTGCAGCGCCCTCACCGGTGATGTGCAGCACACACACACACACACACGCACACACCACAAAGCACACACATAGACACCACACAGCACACACACAGACACACAGCACATACACAGACACGTTACACACACGCACACACAACACACACACCTCTTTCCCAAGCGAGGAGCCGTGGGTGCATAGAAGGGTGTGTTCAAACACGAATCTCCCTGGGTCTTTGGAGTGCTTGCAAATGCACCCCAGCTGCTGTTGAAGTTGTTGAAGCTATCGACGGTGAGTCCATTGTGGAGCGCAAGCCCATCAAATCCTTGCCAGCCTGGGGTTGGTCACACACACACACACACACACACACACACGCATCAAGAAGTTGTCACACACGCGCAGACAGACACAGAGAGAGAGAGAGAGAGATAATTGATCCCATTCATCACGTTGATAGCCGTTCACTCTTGAGCAAACCAATTTAGGTGATACACATTTTGAAATGACATGTACAATTTATTGTCATAGAGGCAGGAGGAAATATTTAAGGTAGTGCAGGAGCAGCAACGGGAGGCATGAGCTGCTATTGTGCAATATTTATTTGCATTTGTTTAAGTACCTAATGTATGACCAGGTATGGGGAGGTATAACCATGGGATGATATGACCATTAAAGTTGACTTGCAGGAATATATCAAGTACAGGACATTAAGTGCTGTACACTCAGTTGTAGGGTTGGCCAGAACCGTATATATACACCGTATATGACCGTATATATAGTGATTTTCCTGCCAAAAACGCCGTATATGAACCGTATATATATGGTTCTGGTCAACCCTACTCAGTTCTCAGTTGCTCTGATCAAACTGCAACATGTATCAAGAACAGAAAATGCTACCTATTTCCTGCACACGTCCAACACCCACCAGGCAGCCCTGCTTGCCTCCAAGCTTTGAGCAGCATGGGCCATGTGATTTCAGGGCGCATGGAGTGCCTGTCAGCTATGAGCGGCATCTCTGTAAGAAAGTCGACGGAAAGAACATCGCAAGGTTTATGTTGCTGCACCTGTGTGGATAATAACTCTGTGGATGCACAGGCCATTGTGATTTCAGGGCGCATGGAGTGCCTATCAGCTATGAGTGGCATCTCTGTAAGAAAGTCGACGGACAGAACATCGCAAGGTTTATGTTGCTGCACCTGTGTGGATAATAACTCTGTGGATGCACAGGCCATTGTGATTTCAGGGCGCATGGAGTGCCTATCAGCTATGAGTGGCATCTCTGTAAGAAAGTCCACGGACAGAACATCGCAAGGTTTATGTTGCTGCACCTGTGTGGATAATAACTCTGTGGATGCACAGGCCATTGTGATTTCAGGGCGCATGGAGTGCCTATCAGCTATGAGTGGCATCTCTGTAAGAAAGTCCACGGACAGAACATCACAAGGTTTATGTTGCTGCACCTGTGTGGATAATAACTCTGTGGATGCACAGGCTGCACCATCTCAGGCTCTATGGCGTGCCTGTCATGCGAAAATGGCTTTGCATTCAGAGGGACCAAAGAACAGGCAAGCGTTTTGCTGCTATGCTGTTGCGCATCATAAGTTGAATCACAAAATTGCTCGCATCCACAATTTTGTCACGAGTAGCAGAGGACATCCTGGTGCTGAAGACTTACAACTTACAAACCCAACAAAATAATGAAGAGGCTTGCCTGAGAGACGCAAGGCCTGGCATGCGATGTCTTTCATCAGGTGTGAGTGCTCCTGGGCGTACTCAATGCTCTTACCCAGCTGCATGTGTGCATGGATTTTTAGGGGCATATGAGTGTGGGCGTGCTCCTTTCAAGGAATTGCACTGCACATGTCACAACTGTGTGTGTTTTAGTTTGTGTACATGTGCGTATGTGTGTGCGTGTGTGTATCTGTGTGTGTATCTGTGCGTGTGTGTGTGTGTGTGCGTGTGTGTGTGTGTTTGCATGCCGAGTGTGTGTGCAAGTGCGTATGCCTGTGCGTGCAAGTGAGCGTGTGTGAGTTCTATACCATTGGACAACCAAGAAAATTCGCACGGATCTGTACACAAAGGAATAGCACACATATACACAGACGAGTACCTCCCAATGCAAAAGTAGGTACCACCCACGTAAAATCAAAGCATCACTTTCCTCACCGGCCTTGGGTACACGTGTGCGTGTGTGTGTGTGCGTGTGTGTGTGCTATAGGCCATTGGACACCTAAAAGATAAAAGCTTACACAAAATGAGTTCAAAACTGCATGAGTAAGTACTTAGGGTTTACCCCCACTGTATCCACCCAGTGTCACCCCCAGTGTCATCTCCAGTGTCACCCCCAGTGTCACCCCCAGTGTCACCCCCACTGTATCAAACGATCACAGCTCTCACCTCCCTCGGGTGCACAGCACTCAAGGAGCGAGCCAAAATGGGGATGCCCTGCTCCCTAGCTACTTGGATCTGTGCTTCTTCGTGTCCTGCAGAGCCCACCGCGCCATAGCCGTTGTGAACCTGAAGGCCAAGAACACACACACACACACACGCACGCAAAAAGGTGAACCAAACGTGTCTTAAACAATTAAGCAAACGCAAGACATTGAAAAGCGACGTTTATATCCGACAGGCTAGCAGTCGTGTTTGTACATGCGCTTTCTGGCCGCACGGCCGATCAAGACCATCCCTCCATCTCGCTAAATCTCTTATGCAAGCCCAACAAACATGCGTCCTTCTGTGTTAAAATCCCAGGCAAAAAGCACCGGGCATGCACTGCTCCAAAACAAAGCTGCTCTGAGCACCACCTCTACGCACCAGCCGCGCAAACTGGGCAAGGTCCGGGCGAGGATTGTGCCTGTTTTTCAGCCATGTGTCCGCACGAGCTGCCGCTACTGCAGAATCTAGAGGCGGTAGCAGGCGTGGGGCCCGAGCCGCTTTCATCAGCCTGCTCAGCACTTCGTTGCAGTGCAGGCCTGCATGGCATCATGTGCAAACAGAGCATTTCATGCATATATTATGTAATGGACAATGTAGTTACGCAGCCATCCTGAGAGAGGATGTTTGTTCTTTTTGAACAAGAATATACATATATATAGCCTGGATGGCTGACTTAATCTCTTCGACTGGAGTAGAACGTAAAAGTACTTCAAACTTGGCCTTGGCATCCTTATAGAGGTTCAAGTCATGGCTGCCGAGCGAGCTGCATGACGCTTAGGATGTTGATCATGTAATTGGATGTGGATGTGGCTCATGTGTGGTTCATGTGTGGTTCATGTAATTGGATGTGGATGTGGTTCATGCATCCAACCTCATTTGTCCACACACTTGTTGTTGCCCTACAAACCTGGTCGCTCTCCTTTGTCAGCTTTTGATTTTGTAGGAGACACATGTGGACATACACACACATATCTTATATGAGCTTCTGTAGGACACACATGCGCACACGCACACACACATGACTGAGCCGTGCTGAATTGCACAAATGCATACAGGTAAGAAATCCTGAAGACAAGGCACATTAATCAAGTGCCGCATCTTTTACTTCCAGGCTCAGAGTGCCTATCAAAAATTGCTATGGACGTGTGCCACAGTGGACATAGGGGGAGGATTAGTTTAGTTTAGTTTGGATGACAAATGCATTCAACTTGGGATGGCTGCTTAACCTGTGAGAACGAGGTAAACCTCAAAACAAACCAAGTAAAAAAGGGACTGCAATGCAGCTGGGGGGAGGAGTGGGTTGGCCAGGGACATATATACCCACGGCATGCGCACGGCATGCGCACGGCATTTCGGGCAAGGACACCTTTTAAAAACATGATCATGTACAACTTGAACATCTGTTCAGAACCAACCCTAGTTCTGGGCCCAACCTACCCGCCAGACCACTTTCTGTCAGCACATCATGGACCTCTTCCACATACAAGCGGCTTGTGTCAAACAGGACGTCTGGGCTGGGGGTGGGGGAGGAGGGAGAGGACGTAGACAAGGGTTGACCTGGGCCAGATGTAGGCAAACCATTGCATTGTATAGGGGAAAGGAATAGACACAGGGCCTTCAAACGAAGTGGCTATGGTGAGCTCTTTTTCACCGGCAACCTTATCCACGTTAGGACAACTTGAATTCCAGGACTGAGACGTGATCTGCAGCCCATGATGCGTGCCTTAAAGTTATTTGCATCCGTAAAGGCCTCAAAGCAGAGCACCACACACTGACACCAACACCGAAAGCTACCCCGCACACTAGAGCATTACCTTGCACACAAGAGCACTGCCTCACACACTAGAGCAGTACCTCACACACTAGAGCAGCACCTTGCGCACTAGAGCAGTACCTTGCACACCAGAGCACTACCTCACACACTAGAGCATTACCTCACACACTAGAGCAGCACCTCACATACTAGAGCAGCACCTTGCGCACTAGAGCAGCACCTTGCACACTAGAGCACTGCCTCACACACTAGAGCAGCACCTCACACACTAGAGCACTGCCTCACACACTAGAGCAGCACCTCACACACTAGAGCAGTACCTCACACACTAGAGCAGTACCTCACACACTAGAGCAGTACCTCACACACTAGAGCAGTACCCTGCACACTAGAGCAGTACCTTGCACACTAGAGCACTTCCTTGCACACTAGAGCAGCACCTTGCACACTAGAGTCCTGTCCATCTGTCGTCCTGCATCCATCATCCTTTAAACCCTCAGCAGTGCTTTCTGGCTGCACAAACATGTCATCAAAGAGATCTTGCAGCTCTTCATCAGTGGGCTTGGGGGGCATCCGTGGCCCTGCAGTATTTGTGTGACATTGTCTGAGTACGTGCGTGTTTGTGTGAGTATGTGAGTATGAGTGTACTGTGTGTGAGTGAGTGAGTGTGTTTGCAAGTGAAGGTCAGATTTGTTGCACGGTTAAAAATTTGCGCAAGGCAATCACACTACAAGCAATAATAAAGGAATTAGATAATGCTGCTGCCGGACCGCACTTCAATTCTCAGCTTTTTACGTCGAGCCCCATATTGGACAGCTCACAAGATACTAAGAAAGGAATGGATGTTCTAAGCTATGGGCGTTCAATACCCTAGATTTTTTGCTTCTTGGTATCATTAACAAAATGGGT
>Ga0307974_1001306_pt1 | contig 17108 bp, 15 predicted proteins | sample OrgLakmetagen784_FD_201812 | JGI IMG/M metagenome (GOLD analysis project Ga0307974, IMG submission 201812) | Saline water microbial communities from Organic Lake, Antarctica - #784 | ecosystem: Environmental > Aquatic > Non-marine Saline and Alkaline > Saline | place: Antarctica: Organic Lake... | reverse complement strand
GGGTTGGCCAGAACCATATATATACGGCGTATACATGGTATTTTTAGCAGGGTAATCACCAAATATACGGTCATATACAGTGTATGTCTATACAGTCCTGACCAACCTCAAACATTGGCGCACACTTGTGTGTGCGTGTGTGTGTGTGTGTGTACATGCACGCCTCAGGTTTGCGTGCCTCCACTGCCAGCTGCAAAGGCTGCAAGCTCACACATCCTTAGTTTGGCATAACATATATTTAGTGTTGGCCAGAACCATATATATGCACCATATATGACCGTATCTTCGGTGATTTCCCTGCCAAAAGTACCGTACATACACCATATATGTATGGTTCTGGCCAACAGATATTGATACAATGCACAGTCTGTCACTGAACCTTCTGCTTACGCTACTCTACAAACAACCACACATCTTTAGGTTTGGAATAACAGATATTAATGCATGCACAGTCTGTCACTGTCCCTTTGCATACGCTACTTCATAAAAAATCACACATCTTTAGGTTTGGAATAACAGATATTGATACATGCACAGTCTGTCACTGAACCTTTGCTTACGCTACTCTACAAACGATCACACATCCTTAGTTTGGAATAACAGACATTGATACATGCACAGTCACTGTCACTGTCCCTTTGCATACATGCACAGCCACTGTCACTGTCCCTTTGCATACGCTACTCCATAAAAGATCACACATATTTAGGTTTGGAATAACAGATATTGATACATGCACAATCTGTCACTGTCCCTTTGCACACGCTACTCCATAAAAGATCACACATATTTAGGTTTGGAATAACAGATATTGATACATGCACAGCCACTGTCACTGTCCCTTTGCATACGCTACTCCATAAAAGATCACATATTTAGGTTTGGAATAACAGATATTAATACATGCACAGTCTGTCACTTACCTTTGCATACGCTACTCCATAAACAATCACACATCCTAGTCTGGAATAGCAGATAATGATACATGCACTGTTACTGTCACTGTCACTTACCTTTGCATACGCTACTCCATAAACGATCACACATCCTTAGTCTGGAATAACAGATATTGATACATGCACAGTCACTGTCACTGTCACTGTCACTGTACCTTTGCATACGCTACTCCATAAACGATCACACTCAGCAATGCACAGCAGGCCTTATGCTTGCAAAAAACAGGCACGCAAGGGACAGCTGAGCTCCTCTCCCTCCTTCCCCACACAAGCACTCACACTCGATTACACTCGCACTTTCACCCACACCCACACCCAGAAAATCTGCCCCTTCCAACGAAGACACACGCACGCACACAAACACACCTTCCTGAGGAGGTCACAGGTCGTGCTAAGGAGGTGCCAGGCCGCCCAGCAGACCCTGCTCTCAAAGAGGCCTCTAAGCTCGCCGTTCCCAACCGTCCACTGGACGATCCTGGCAACGTGCATCACATAACACACAACTTACAGACGTCAGGACAATCCAACCGTGTCTTACAGCGTCTGCAGAGTTTCCCCTGCCTTTGAATCCATGTGCATTTACCCTGTGATTACAAATGGCTTTGGCTAAACATATTTTTTGAGACACGCCTGATACCCCTGTACCCAAGTGCAGATGTATGCCATGCGCTCTCAATGGCCCTCTCAGGTTTCTCAACGCTGCACATACTCAATGGCGCTCAATGGCGCTCTCAGGTCACACACTCAATGGCGCTCTCAGGTTTCTCAACCCTGCACACACTCAATGGCGCTCAATGGCGCTCTCAGGTCACACACTCAATGGCGCTCTCAAGTCTCTCAACGCTGCACACACTCAAGGGTGCTCTCAGGTCTCTCAATGCTGCACACACTCAATGTAAGTGCATCATATGGTTTGGACTGGGAGCCATAGAACCAATTATGGTTCAGACTGGGAGCCATAGAACCAATTATGCTGACGCAAAATCAATGTAAGTGCATCATATGGTTTGGACCGGGAGCCATAGAACCAAGCATGCTAACATAAAATCAATGTAAATGTATCGTATGGTTTGGACTGGGAGCCATAGAACCAGTCGCAAAATGAGATTGCAAGTTGGATGAAGTAACTCTTAGAAAATGGTGAAGTGCTACGGAACCAAGTCACCAACGAGCATGAGTAGGCTTGGCCAGAACTGTATACCTAAATGCACCGTAAATGAACGTATATTTGACAATTCCCCAGCCAAAAATACCGTATGCACACCGTACATATATGGTTCTGACCAATCCTACCAATGAGCACTCTATAGAGTGTACACGTGCAAGCATGAGTGTAAACGTGCGAGCATGAGTGTAAACGTGCGAGTGGTGCGAGTGTACAGCATGCTTGGAGCAAACGGAAAGCATTTAAAAAATATGCAGGGCTTGAGCCAACTCTTTTAAAATTGAAACTCTACTCTTTGATTACATTTAGACTCGTATGTTGCCATATTATATGTACTATGGCACCCTGACTATGGCCCCCTTTTGTAACAGTTGACCTTAAATTTTATAATAGCTGAGCATAGGTTGATGACCTTCAAAGCCTAGTGTACACACGCCTTGAAACAGAAATGCGCAGGTACACCATAACGCACACTAGATGCACGCTTCCACATAGTATTGTGTGCATGCAAGCAAGAATGCACATTGTGCACAATTATTGCACGATCAATGCACATTTAATGCACAACTAATGCACGGGCGTGTGTTTAGAGGTTTGGTTTAAATCGACGGTACGCACTGGATATGACCAAAAAACGAGAAGCAGAAGATTTATATTACCCTATTTACTGTTTACCATAAATACATGTGACCGTGTACCAAGAGATTTCTCTGCCCTATTTACCATAGGTACATGTGATCGTGTATCAAAAGATTTCTCTGCCCTATTTACCATAAATGCAAGTGACCGTGTATCAGAAGATTTCTCTGCCCTATTATCAATATATCTGGGACATCAGCAACCAACACCAGACTTAAAGGCTTTGTGACACGTACGTGCTCGCAGTCTGGCAATGAAAGTACCAGACAAGCACACACACATATACACACACACCTATTCTGCTGCTGGTGCCAGGTCTCGCAAATCCGGCAACCGGCCCGCCGGCCAGACACACACACACACCTGTTCTGCTGCTGGTGCCAGGTCTCGCAAAACCAGTGACCGGCCGGCCTGAGTTTGTCATGGGACGCACTGCAGGTGACATCCCACCCTGCAGGGTGCAGGTACGTGTGTGTGATTCAATGAGAGCACCGCGGGTGTTAAAGCTGAGAAAAACGGCCTGAGTTTGTCATGGGACGCACTGCAGGTGACATCCCACCCTGCAGGGTGCAGGTATGTGTGTGTGTTTCAATGAGAGCACCGCGGGTGTTAAAGTCGAGAAAAACGGCATGCGCTTGTCATGGGACGCACTGCATGGCGAAGAAGTGGAATGTGTTCATTTGAAAGACGTCCCACCCTTTGGGATGGAGTCTTTTGACACGGTGGTCGTTTTATGCAAGGCAAGGGTAAGCTCAAAGAGGATGACGGCAAGGTTATTGCAGTAAGGAGTGGTTACATGATGGCAAAAGCTGTGTTGAACCATGAATAAAGGCAGAGGATGACGGCAAGGTTAGTGCAGTAAGGAGTGGATACATGATGGTAAAAGCTGTGTTGAACCATGAATAAAGGCAGAGGATGACGGCAAGGTTAGTGCAGTAAGGAGGGGTTACATTATGGTAAAAGCTGTGTTGAACCATAAATTTAGCAGAGGATGACGGCAAGGTTAGTGCAGTAAGGAGTGATTACATTATGGTAAAAGCTGTCTTGAACTACAAGTGTGTGTGGCTCAAAATACAAAAACAAATAACAACCGTGCAGTACGTGCAAAAGTAAAACATGTGTGAACAAAGCTAGAGCCAATTCCCGAATTCAGACTCACCTTCCCTTTTGTTGATTGGCGCAACCCGCTTTTCAATCTGTACAAATATTGTGCTTAGAGTTTCCGGGGCTTCTGTTACTTGCCTGTGTGTCGTCTCCCACGTCCAGGGAATATTATATTTAAAGAGGTCACATAGACGTTTGTCTTTTCCAAATTTTTCCTCCCCCCTAAAATATCTTAATTCAGAACAGCAGTTGTTCCTCCGTTTCTTGCATAGGTTCTGGCAACCAGTGAGTGACCCCTGTCCATATTCAAGCGCTTTGGATGCAGAAAATGTATAGTGCAAACGGAATCCATCCCAACCCAATCCCCTAATCCGCAAAATAAGCAAAAGCAAAGATTGTAGCGCTTGTTATAGTTCCTAACTGGGATCGCTGCTATGTTAAGGAGCTCAATTCCACAGGGACAAGCTCGGGGTCAAACCTAAGTTTAAAAATCATTGAGCAAAGCTCCATTAATTCAACTTATCGTCTCTATATAAGTGTCACATGACGGCATACCTGGGAGCTGGTGCCTGGCCGTGCCATTGACGTGCCAGGGCGAGCAACCTGCGCGGTCTGGTGCTCGTCTAGCAGCACATCACCCAGCCCCTGCAAAAGCGAGAGAGGTCAATGACTTAAAGGCATTTGGTTGACGACAGGTGTGGTCGTTGCGTCTCTGCTGGACTTCCAATCATAAGCAGAATGTTCTTTAGAGGGGCAGCTTTGATGGAGGAAGCTGCGTTGCGTCTATGTGCAAGTATGTGATTGCCTTTGTCTATAGAGGAGAACCTTTACTCACTTGCTCCTCTATTTCGGTGTCATCAATCCAGTTTTTGAGCGTCAGCGCGCGGCACTTCAAGTACCACACCGCCTGGTCAAAGGGGTTCCTCTCCAAGATTTGGGTGCATATTTCAATACAGTCATCAAAGCGCCTCCTCCGAAAGCGGGACTGTGCTAGCCAAACTGAATTAAGCCCCTTTTCCAGAACTGTGGTGCTCATCAAAGGCTCCAAGCAAGCATGTATTGTGCTCTCAAGTCTAGTTGACTTTCCTCGCTCTAAGCTCCATGATATTTCGGGGTGTGACACTACAGTTGCAATACCCGGATATAATACAATTTTAAGATTCTTGGTTGGTGGAGGATTTTTCAACTGGTCACCGCTGTTTTATTTTAAATAATATTTCTAAAATGATCGAACTGCGGCCCCCTTGCCTGCAAGGCCCATCTCGCGCACCTGCAAATGTCACAAGGGGGACACACCTAATTAGCATGCCAGACTTGCCACCAAAACCCTACCAACTCTCATTACCCGCCCAAAGAAAGAAGAAAGCAATGGCCATGCAAGCCAGTAGCAGCGATGCGGGAGGAGCCAATGACAATGACGGTAGCTCCTTTGTCAGAGGCACGAGCCCTGAGCAGGCAAGCCAGTGCGCGCTTGTGTATGTTATACGTTTGTTTGATGGGAGCATGCTGTATTTGCTTATCACTTGCAATTACACAGCCCACAATTCGTGTGGGCCACAAGCACACATGCTATCAAGGTCCTTGACAAAGGCGTTGCGCCTTCCCAATTTTTGCATTTTGCCATGCCATGCCTTTGCATGCATGCCCGCGTGCAGGAGCAGGACTCCAGTTTCTGCATCATTGGCAGCATGGACACGGTGGACGACTTTTCAGGCATGGAGCTCAACGAAATCACGGACAACATCAGTGTACGGCGCAACAAAATCTTTTTAATGTAAGACCGGGATGGGAACCAATGCATGCAAAAATACATGATACAGCACACGCCACACGCATACACACACACACACACACACAAATACATACGCAAACACGCATGTACTCAGCACACGCACGCACACACGATGCATATGCGCACACGTACAGGATGGAAGAAGTGCGGCGCTTGCGCATTCAGCGCCGCTTAAAAGGAGGTCCAAGTGCTAACGCAGAAGCTGATGCCGAAGGCCAGGTGTGTGTGTGTGTGTGTACGTTTGTGTGTGTGTGTGTGCATGCTTGGAAACATATTTTAGGTTAAATCGTTGCCACAAATTATGTCACCTTTGACTGAAAAGCATAAACATTGTTGCATCTCTACCCTTATTATTTTGATCGCTTCTTGCAAGCAAAAGTTGGCGGAAAAGGAGGACACTGGATAAAGGTTCCGAAGGTGATGTTTTTTGGCATATAGGAGAACTATTTAAATGTTACTTCATCAAATTGAAGCCAATTCAACCTCAAGCTGAAGCCAAAACATTAAGCTATCAGAACATACGCTTTGATCTACTTCTCCCTTTGGTGCAGTAGATGAGCTACGAAGATCTGGCAAAATGTAGGGTTCACGTCGCAGCAAATTAACACCAGCACCGTGACTGGCTCTTTCCAAGCTCAGCTGCTGTGGATTGCATTGCATAGAACTGGGTATCGGTGCTGAGCTTGAAGACTGCCTGTCACCCCGCATGTATATGAAAGACGCGTTTGAAAGCCAAACCCCCTTTGGGCCTCAGTGCCACCTTTTGGGAAGATAGTTAGGGTTGACCATAACCATGTACATTCGGTGTATATACGGTAATTCTGGCAGAGAAATCACTAAGTCTACGGTCATATACGGTGTATACATACGGTGGTGGCCAACCCTAAAAATGGTGCGGCCTACAAGCATGGGGTAGTATGAAAAGCCGCACAGGCTAGGTGGCATGATGATTAGTTTAGTTTGGATTACAAAGGCCTCCAGCCTGGCATGATGATTAGTGAGCACAAGGTTACAGGATAGAGAGACTGCAAGCGAGGCAGCAAATCATCGCGTCTGGTAGACGTCATCATGGTGGTGCATTACATGTAAAAAATCATTGCTAGCATATGGTTGGAGGAGCACGTGAGTGCCTTGCCCCTCCTCCTGCCCTGCACTGAGCACATCGTCATGTTGTGTGGTGCATTACATAGTATTTATTGCTAGCATATGGTTGGAGGAGCACGTGGTTGCCTTGCCCCTCCTCCCGCCCCGCACTGAGCACATCATCGTGTCTTGGTGGTGTTTGAATGTGCGCTCCTTCCTTCCTTTGTTAATGCGCAGGTGGAGGAGTACGTGAGCGCCCTGCCCTTCCTCCCGCCTCTCACAGAGCAGACCCTCAACCAGTACTACAGGTGAGTCTGCAATTCGAATCGAAACTGCGCTTGCAGTGCGTGTGTTTCATCCTTTTTGTATTTTTACTGCTATGACGTCAAAACTGCACTTGCAGTGCGTATGCTGTGTTTGTGGGTATGGTCATCGTTTTTGTACTCTTACTGCTACAACGTCGAAACTGCGCTTGCAGTGCGTATGCTGTGTTTGTGGGCATGGTCATCCCTTTTGTATTCTTACTGCTACAACGTTGAAACTGCACTTGCAGTGCGTATGCTGTGTTTGTGGGCATGGTCATCCTTTTTGTACTCTTACTGCTATGACGTCAAAACTGCGCTTGCAGTGCGTATGCTGTGTTTGTGGGCATGGTCATCGTTTTCAGACTCTAACTGCTACAACGTCGAAACTGCACATGCAGTGCGTGTGTTTCATCCCTTTTGTATTCTTACTGCGACAACGTCGAAACTGCGCTTGCAGTGCGTATGCTGTGTTTCATCCCTTTTTTATTTTTACTGCTATAACTTCAAAACTGCACTTGCAGTGCGTGTGTTGATCCCTTTTCAATACTTACCGCTATAACGTAGAAACTGCGCTTGCAGTGCATGTTTTTCATCCCTTTTTAATACTTATCGCAATGACGACAAAACTGCACCTGCAGTGCGTGTGTTTCATCCCTTTCGTACTCTTACTGCTATGACGTCGAAACTGCACTTGCAGTGCGTATGCTGTGTTTGTGGGCATGGTCATCGTTTTCGGAGGAGTGGTCGCACCGATGATGGAACTGAAGCTCGGAGTGGGAGGTCTTTCGTACGCCGAATTCCTGCAGTCAGTCCACCTACCCATTCAGCTGGCACAGGTAAATAGTGAGGGGTGGTAAATCATATGACAGCGAGCGTATTATCTCTTGCATGGATCCAGCGTGGTGTCATTTTGTGTGGACGTGCTCGCAAGCTGCTTTCGTATTATTTCGAATGCCGGCAAGCATTGTAAGTCACTCATATGGACCCAGCGTGGTGTCCTTATGTGTGAATGTTTTTGGGGCGGAGCCCCCCAGGGCGTAGTCCCCCTTAGTTTGATACAGGTTGCTGAGTCACCACGCTGAAAGAATAAAGCTTTGAGCCCTCCAGGCCCTCCCAGCACACACCGAAAGCACTGTCAGAAAGCTAATTTCCTCCTGATTTTATTGGTGCCCTCACCTCCACTATTGGTGCACTGTGTGATTTACAATTTGATGTCGGAGAATGGGTTCCCGTTCCCAACATCTCCAAATGATGCGTCAAAGAAATATGTTATATTACACCATCAAATAAATGTGTCTGTAAGGTCGGAAGGGGGCGCGATGCGCCCAGAGATTTGCAACAAGTGTCGGAAAGTTGTAACCGCCGCTGTCTCAACCAGTCAAACATAAAAAACTACTATATATACAAAGATGAATGAGAGGCTCAATTGCAGTTGGAAGAGCTGCTCTGGCGTGAATGCAAGCAAAGTTGACCTTCAATCAGGGCCAGACGTACGCATGCACTCACACATACACACACATGCACGTACTGGCAAGTAAGCACGCATTGGCACAATGCAGCACACACATGCACTTACACACACGCGTGCACATATACACTCATACACACACATGCATTCACGCACGTGCGATGCACGCATGCACGCACACACACACATACATGCACACGCTGGCACAAGCAATGCAGGCACGCACTTGGGTGAACACAGGCACACACATGCATGCACACATACATGCACTCATGCGCAGACACGCACACGCATGTACACACAGGCATACAGACACGTGCATGCACAAACACACACGCGTGGAAACACACTCTGACGCATACGTATGCATGCACACACGCGCAGACGCACACATGTACATGTGCACAAGCGTACACACACACACATACACACACAAAACACAAACATACACACACGCACACACATATACGCACACAAACACACGCACACACACATGTACTTACATGTTGGCAGAGATGCATACATGCCTAAAACTACAAAAAAAGGAGCAGCACGCTCCGCCCCATTTTTGTGATCCGCAGGATCACACCCACTTGTCTTACTGGCTGCTTTCGTATTGTTTTAAATGCCAACAAGCATTTAACGACACTCATATGGACCCAGCGTAGTGTCCTTATGTGTGGATGTGCTTGCTGGCTGCTTTCATACTCACATATCACATATCACTTGCCAACAAGCCTCTTCTAAGGTCACTCATATGGACCCATCGTGGTGTGCTCACGTGTGGATGTGCTTGCTAGCTAGCTGCTTTCATACTCTAGCACATGCCAACATTTGTAACAAGCATCTAACGTCACTCATGCACATGTCACATGTCACATGTCTTGGTCACCTGTCACATGTCTTGGTCACATGTGCACATGTCTTGGTCACATGCCTTGGTCACTCATGCACATGTCACCTGTCACGTGACCAACAGGTGGACCCCATCGTGGCTTCTTTTTGTGGCGGCAGTGTGGGTGTGCTGTCCGCCCTGCTGGTGGTGGAGATCAATAATATCCGCAAGCAGCAACGGAACCGCTGCCACTATTGTGATGGCACCGGATACTTGAGCTGTGGGAATTGCGTGGGCACTGGCTACGTGGAGGTGTGTGTGTGTGTGTGTGTGTGAGTGTGTAGTGGGGGGAAAGGATGGTATGAGTATGTGTATGAGGGGTTGTGATGGCACCGGTTGTGCTCGAGCTGTGGAATTTGCGTGGGCACCGGCTACGTGGAAGTGTGTGTGAGGGGGGGGGGGGGAAGGATGGTATGAGTGTGTGTGAAAGGGGCTGTGATGGCACCGGTTGTGCTTGAGCTGTGGGAATTGCGTGGGTACTGGCTACGTGGAGGTGTGTGTGTGGGAGGGTGTGTGTCTGTGTGTGCTCACATTTCATGCATAACTTTTGCCGGCCTTGAAATGAAACTTTTTGCAGCTTACAAAGTATTAGGACTAGGGAAAAAATAGAACAACAGGACTAAAAAAGACTAGAGAAACAGCTTACAAAGAACTAGGACTAGAGAAGGCAAGAAAAACAGGATTAAAGAAAATTAGAAAAGCAGCGTACAAAGTACTAGTACTAGAGAAGACTAGAAAAACACGCAGGCAGTGATGGACGCTTCCCGCATCAATGATATAAGGCAGGCAAATTAGGAAAAGAATAGAAAACACGCAGGCAGTGATGGACGCTTCCCGCATCAATGATATAAGGCAGGCAAATTAGGGAAAGGATAGAAAACACGCAGGCAGTGATGGACGCTTCCCGCATCAATGATATAAGGCAGGCAAATTAGGAAAAGGATAGAAAACACGCAGGCAGTGATGGACGCTTCCCGCATCAATGATATAAGGCAGGCAAATTAGGAAAAGGATAGAAAACACGCAGACAGTGACGAACGCTTCCCGCATCAATGATAAAGGCAGGCAAAGGGAGAGGAAAAATAAACACGCAGGCAATGACAGACACTTCTTGCATCAATGATAAAGCAGGGGCGTTTTTGTTCTTGAAGTTCAGGGCTTAAAAACACGCAGGCAGTGACGAACGCTTTCCGCATCAATGATAAATGGCAGGCAAAGGGAGAGGAGCCAGCTTGACGCTCCCCCAAGGATACCGTAAAAACCTTACACCACAGGAGACAAAAGATCAAGAATGTTACATAACTAAACAAAAGAGCCTCCTTTATAACACTGCTGCTTTCCAAGCACGCAGTCCTTTGTTTACTTGCTGTGTTTAGAGCTTCACCTTGTTCCCACACCTTGAGCCGCCATCCTAGAATGAATGCCTTTGTAGTCCAAAAAGCAAACTTTAAACTACAGCGCACGGCAGCAGCGCTGTTTGCACACCACACTTAGGCCACACATTTTCAATTACAGCAACACACGTTTTACGGCACCACGCATTGTTAATACACATTTAAATACACATTTTACATCACCACACATAATAATTACAGCACCACATCTTTTAAATTACAGCGCACGGCAGCTATACCTACACCTATAGGCAGGTGCCTACACCACACCTATAGGCCACACAATTAAAATAACTGCACCACACATTCTATATACACACTTAATTACACATTTTACAGCACCACACATTCTAAATACAGCACCACATCTTTTAAATTACAGCGCACGGCAGCAGCGCTGTTTGCTCCACACCTATAGGCCACACATTTAAAATTACAGCAACACACGTTTCACGGCACCACACATTTTAGGTACACATTTAAATACACGTTTTACAGCTCCACACATTTTAGATTACAGCGCACAACAGCAGCGCTGTTTGCACACCACACCTATAGGCCACGAAAAACACCCTATGCTGCAGCTCTAAATAAAACTGCACAGCCGCTCAAGTGGTTCCCTAGTGCAGCTTCCCACTCATACAGCGGCAAGCAGCATGTGCTGTGTGCTAGAAAAACAGTGCTAGAAAAACTGTGCTAGAAAAGCTGTGCTAGAAAAGCAGTGCTAAAAAAACAGTGCTAGAAAAACAGTGCTAGAAAAACAGTGTTAGAAAAACTGTGCTACACAGTGGCAAGCATCATGTGCTGTGTGTTAAAAAAACACAGACGGATCACTCAAGGTGTTAGAATAACACAGACGGATCACTCAATCACACTCCAACCCTCTGAAAAATCCCCTCACTAATGCTCCTTCTCACGCACAAACATGACCAATGGCCGCGTGTTGATACACACGTGCAAGCACACACACACACACATGTACACACACATGTACACACACATTAACACACAATACAGAGCATTGTACTTACGCTAGCATTGCCTCTATTAATACATGCAGCAGCCTGCTGGTGGAATTGCAGCTGCAGCAAGTGGGCCAAACGGAAACGGCATGGCAGGTTCGTACATTTCAAATTCCTTGAAGTGTTGTGCCACCTGCTTGTGTCTAGGGTAAGCCACAACCGTATATGTGCACCGTACATGACCGTATGTTTGGTAATTTCCCTGCTAAAAATACCGTATGTACACCGTATGTAACTATAAATGTATGGTTCTGGCCAACCCTACCTGTGTTATGTGAAGAGGTTTCCACCGGCGTGCTTGTGTCAGGGTAGTTCAGTTTGATGTTTTGGGAGCAAGGGTTTGATAAAGTTCGTGCAAGTTCTAGAACCCTCAAACTGCTCAAGCAGTTCGATGTGCAATTTCAAATGGAACATTTTGCTGGTTTCTGTGGTCATACTCGTCTCAAACATGCTTGAATTGTCTTAAATACATACAACATATTATATTTAATCAGCGCAAAAAAGTCCGAATGTTTGACAGCCATCTAAGGCTCTTTCCTGCATTCTTTACTACAATTTTGGACCCAAAATTCGAAAAAAGGGCATCAAGTTCGACGAACTTGTAAAAGCTCGCAAACGGCATTTCAAAGGTTTATTAAAAAGCGCGAAAGTCCGCGAGCCCGAGCTTTTGACCTAAATCCGAACTGATATATATTATCACCCTGATATATTATATGGTTCTGGCCAACCTATCTGTTTGTGATGCACAAGCAAACGCACTCTGACGTGTTGAAATTGCAGTTTGTGGTGCCTTGCCCTGATATGCAGCTGAGCTTGAAAAGTGCCAGTTAGGGGGCCCATACCAAATCGGCCGCGGTGTGAACCCTAATCTTTGAGCTGCTATATGCTGTAACTGACCAGTCAGAGCACCAGACTGAATTCTTATAAAAAAGATCATTACAAAAGAACAACCAAGTGGTTGGCGAGATATGCAGATTGATGCGCAACGTGTGCATTTAGTCTTGTCATTTCTTACGCAGGGCGATAAAAATTATTTTGAGCACGTGCTCTGGTAGCTTATAAAGTCAGCATCAGTGCAAAGTTAGATTGGGGTCCAATTTGATGTGTTTGTGTAAATAGCTGCCCCTTTAATGCAAATATTAGCATGCTTGGACTTTTGCTCAGATAAACTTCTTTGGTGTTATGTGATGAGGTGCTTGTGTTGTGTGATGAGGTTTTGTGTTGTGTGATGAGGTGCGTGTGTCATGTGATGAGGTGCTTGTGCTATGTGATGAGGTGCTTGTGCTATGTGATGATGTGCTTGTTGTGTGTTAAGGTTACCACCATATATGCTTGTGTTATGTGATGAGGCGCAATGGGTAGGGTGTTTGCTCTGGGCTGGCACACATATTCAGAAGCACACACACTTACACACTCTTTGACACACACACACCTACACACGCACACACATACACACACACAAACACACACACATTCTTGTGCACACACATAGGTGCTGGCGTGATGGCGACGACTACAGGGGCTGTGAGGCGCGGAGTGGCATGTGCTTGCTGCTCCAGTACGGGCAAGGTCATGTGCACGGTGGGTGCGTCTGAAGCATGTAAAACTTGCCCGAAGCGCTTGAGTTGTTTTGTGCGTCCGCTGCTCTCGATACGGCAAGGTTGTATGCATGGTGCGTGTGTCCAAAGCTTTCATGCTTTGTCAAAATTTGCTGTGTGTGTCTGCTGCTAAAATATGGGCAAGGTTGTGAGCACAGTGTGTGTGTTGTGTGTGTGTGTGTGTGTGTATGTGTTGAAAGCACGTAAAACTTGCCCAAAGCGCTAAAGTTGTTTTGCGCATCTGCTGCTCTCAATACAGGCAATGTTGTGTGCATGGTGCATGTGCCTAAATGTTCAACCAAATGTGATGAGCATATGAGCATATGAGTTGCTTAATAAGTGAGGTGTTTTGATTAATGAGTTGCTTTGATAAGTGTGTGAGTTGCAATGTGCGCCTGCTGCCCCGGTACAGGCAAGGTCGTGTGCACTGGGCACGTAGGGAAGTGTAGAAAATACTTCATGCTAGGGCGAAAAATGGCGATGGACTTATTTGTGCTTCCTGTCGCTCCATTACTGACAGAGGTTTACAAAGTAGAAATCAGCAGCCGTATATCTGGTGATTGCGTTGCCAAAAAAACGCATGTACACCGAATATATGGTTTTAACCAACCCTAGTCATCTGCGTATCGCTTCAGCAATCTGACTGCTTTAGCGTGCTGCTTTGCCATCTCGCTCCAACGAAGCAATGTTGTACTGACGTGCGGTCTTGCATTGTGTATAGTATATGCCACTTGCTCCAACGACGAGCACACTGACAGGCGTTGCAGTTCTGGCGTAGCCACTAAACTGATATGTCCTGTCGCACCTAATTTGAGCCTTGCTTACTCTATCAAATTCAATCCCCTGTGCAAATGATGAAACATTTATACCAAAGCGGCGGTGACACCAACGATATTACATTTATACTGAAGCGGTGGTGACTCCACCACTAGCATGGATAAAGTGAACAGAAGCGTTGCAGTCGGGCAACGAAAAGGAATTACGTTACCGGGCAGATTTGAACCCGCGACCCCAAAGAGTCTGGCTTGACCTCGGACCGCTAGGCCCATACCCATACCCTGAGCATCATGTGTCTCGATAGTATCTTTGCCCACCCCTGGTTGGAATTGGTCATTTATTCAAGAAGTTAAAGCAGCTTACAACATCATGAACAGATTTCCAATTCCAACCAACTTGCTTACTACACCTGCCTTAGAAAAGACTACGCAGGCAGAGAAAAAGCAGCCACACTAATTCTACACCTACTTTAAAAAAGACTACGCAGGCAGATAAAAAGAACCCACATTAAATAAGAAAAAGGAGCCACTTTGGTACAGGTCTCCGTAAAACTCCTCAACCAACTGCATTTGTGAAAGCACTTTTTCTAATAACTGTGTGCCGTGTTACCTAACGACTGTGTGCCGTGTTACATAACGATTGTGTGCCGTGTTACATAACGACTGTGTGCCGTGTTACCTAACGACTGTGTGCCGTGTTACCTAACTGTGTGCCGTGTTACCTAACGACTGTGTGCCGTGTTACCTAACGACTGTGTGCCGTGTTACCTAACGACTGTGTGCCGTGTTACCTAACTGTGTGCCGTGTTACATAACGACTGTGTGCCGTGTTACCTAACGACTGTGTGCCGTGTTACCTAACAACTGTGTGCCGTGTTACCTAACAACTGTGTGCCGTGCTACCTAACAACTGTGTGCCGTGTTACATGCAGGGCTGCCTGTGCACCGGCAAGCAGCTCGCCACAGAACACGACCCTCGTATCGACCCATTCAGCGCTTAGTTTTGTGGCGCACCTCCTCCCCCCCCTGACTCACATCCTCCCTTTCTCTCTGGCTGTTTGCGTGGTGGGAGTGGCTGTTTGCGTGGTGGGAGGTCGTGTGGTGTGAGCACCCATCATGATGTAGCAGCTTAGTGGTCCGGAATCCGTACATGTCTTACCCACGCCAGTGGTGTACCCACCACCAGCAGCAGCAGGGTAGCAACTCTTTTTTGTTTCTTTGTGGCGACTTGTGTTAGAGTGTGCTAGAGGGTTTGTACGGTCTACCAAAGTGGCTTCCGTGTCCCTGAAATTGTTGGAAGAACTTTGTAGTACTGCCTCTTGTCGTTAGTTAGCTTTTGGTCTGAGCATGATGCTTAATTCAGCCAATGGTTTTGATCCGACGCTTTACACTAATTACAATTAACACTTGGTTCCGACATTTTTTGCAGCAGTTGAATGGGTGTAGGTTGGACAGCTGAACATCTTGCTTTTTCTTAAGGGTTGCCGGCGGCCATAAAACATAAATGTCAGGCTGATGGGCTTTTTTGCTCAGCAACAAAGTAAACTTGCTCATTAAAGTACAAGCGGTACACGGTCAGTTAAGTGAAAAGGAAGTTTGTCACAAACAGTAGCATGATTTGCAGTGTAAGATTTCGCTGCACCCCTGGTTCACGCCCTCGTGTGCCTTTGTGCACACGCCCGGAAGTACTCGGGAGCGGCTAAGACTCATACGGCGGAGCAACACAGCAGCCCTCAGCGTGGTAGCCATGGTAGCAATCACAACCAGGGCCCGGGTGTAGCTTGCGACCTGCTCCTGGCAAGTTAGGCACCGGCTCCCTTTGCGGTCAGGAGGCATACCCTGGCTGACGATTTCAATTGGCAAATTGTGGAGGACAGCATCAGACTGGTCTGCTGTGGCTGGGTGAGCTGGTGGGGTGGGCAGCTAGAGAGGAGAGAAAGGTGCTTCTGCTGTTTTGGGGGGCTGCATGAGTCATTTGTTCTCTCCTGCTCCGCTGCACTTTGTTCTCTTGGCACTCCTGGTTTTGTGAGAGGCTCTCTCAGCCTCTGTTTTCCTGCTTCCTGATTGAGGCTTCTTATACACGTCCTGAGACATATGAAAAGCTTTTCTCGTAACCTTGATGTTTAGTTTAGTTTAGTTTGGATTACAAAGGCCTCCAGCCTGGCATGGCTGCTCAACCTATAGGTCCAACAAACAAATCAATCAAAAAGATCGACAGCTGCACTAATAAATTTGTAAACTTCTGAGTTATGTTGAAAAACAAAACCTTTGATATTACCTTCAGAAATATTAACCTTCTTATTAAGCTTTTCTCGTAACCTTGATGCCTTCTCTTTGCGCTTCTTCAAACCAAACGTTCTCTTTCTCTACACACTTTCTTTCCTACAACATATCTAGAACCCTCTGGCTACAGTTTCTTTTGTTTATCCAGGTGTGATTTAAAACTTTTGCCCCGAACCATCTCAGGCAGACAGCGAATCAGGTTCAGGGCAGCAGCAGGCGCACAGCAGCTTTACAGCAGCAGCACACAAGCACATAGTGGGACAGCAACCCCTATAGCACTATATCAACACTACATTTCGAGCTGCTGCCCTGCACTTGAACACTAGACGCCACCAACATGTCTGCTTGGTGAACCAATGTCTATTTCTCGTATCTTTATAGTTAGCATTTTCCAGTTGCGTCACAGCCCCTTTTTAACTTGGTTTGTTTTGAGGTTTACCTCGTTCTCATGGTTGAGCAGCCATGCCAGGCTGAAAACCTTTATAAGGGTAAGGGTTACATAGCTATATCCGCCAGCGAGGGCAGTTGAGCTATAGCAAAAAAAAAAGGCAGCTTCAAGAAGAGAAGGAGGCCAGACTGAACAAGACACCAGAAAAAGAGACAAGGTCAGTGATCAAACAGAGCAAGG
>Ga0307974_1001296_pt1 | contig 17134 bp, 10 predicted proteins | sample OrgLakmetagen784_FD_201812 | JGI IMG/M metagenome (GOLD analysis project Ga0307974, IMG submission 201812) | Saline water microbial communities from Organic Lake, Antarctica - #784 | ecosystem: Environmental > Aquatic > Non-marine Saline and Alkaline > Saline | place: Antarctica: Organic Lake... | reverse complement strand
ACAGCTGACCGAAACGAGTAGAACTGCAACGGTTTATGTCCACATCCTCGGAGTACAGCCCAATTAGTGGTAGACTGCTTCACACCTAACGTGCCCTTCAGAATATGCAAATGAAGCGTAAACAGCGAGCTAGAGAACTCCCTGCCTGCCCGCTAAAATCCAGTGTACTTGACCCCATACAAGCCAGCAGGAGCAACACATGTCTGAGCGAGCCGCAAAGAAGTGCGCGGTTTGTCTGCATGTTCAGCGCGTACAGCGCGTACAGCGTGTGCAGCGTGTGCAGCGTGTTCAGCGTTTCACAGTGTGCAACATCTTCATGCACACATCTAGTATCCTAAGAGGCAAGGAAGGGACGGGAAGGGACGGTGTTCTACACGCTCATGCCTGCAATGTTGTCTATTTGCGTCGATAATCCACTAGGCAATTAAAAATATTTATTTAATAATGTTAGGTCACTGAAATTTCAGCGGCCTGCATTTTGGCAGAGAGGCCCCGCCACCTCACCTCCACCGGCTTTATTGCCACTGCCATCCCCCGTTGCAGACGTCTTTCGTTCAGCCGACAGTAACTCCACGCACATTGTCACTGCACGCTGTCGTGGTCGTCACTCGTCTATAGCGTCGTATGTAAATTGATCAGAGTGAGTCTTTCTGAGTGTGTCACCTCTCTCCCTCCATCTTGTTGCCAGGCGCTAGCAATTTATACCCGCCAGAAATATAGCTTCATTGCCGAATTGCAACTCAGACTCGCAACTCTCCAACAGATGCATTTGTGAGCTCCCTCCTGTAGGCAGCTTCATTCAATGGTGGGGGACGTGAGGCGCGAGGACGACCAGACAACTCCTAGGAAAGCAAGCAGGCTCCATTTAGTGCATGGGCAGCAGCATTACCAGCAGCAGGGCATGCAAGCGCAGCAATTCTCTCCCGAAGAGCAGCAGCATAAAGGCTGCTGTCCCCAAGCGTGCTCACGGTTCAAGGACCTTCTGGCCGCGCCCTTCAATTTCAGCAAGCCAGCTGCGGCTGCCCCTGTGGCGCCTCAACTTCAGCATCCACGCTTTGGTCTAATTACAATGTGCGACCAGTCCCTCCTTCCATCAGGGGGCAACTCCTCCCACAGCAGCAAGCACCAGGAGCCCTATCAGCACCTCCCACACTTACACACCGCAGATGCCAGCAGGTCGCGGCTAGCGGTTGACCAAAGTCCAAGAGTCCAGAGCCCCAAAATAGAAGCTTCCTACAGCCCTTTAGCACAGCAGCAGCAGCAGCAGCAGCAGCAGCAGCAGCAGCAGAAGTTTCTGCGGCAGCAACAGCAGCAGCAACATAAGTCTTCCCAAGACACTGATGCGGTTGAAGTGGATGTAGAAGGAGGGAGGGCTATCTTTGGATGTCAAGACAAATCACAGCAGCAGCAGCAGCAGCAGCAGCAGCAGCAGCAACAGCAGCAACAGCAGCAACAGCAGAAGCAGGAGCTCTCAGCGGCATCTTCAGCTCTCTCTGCGTCACCCTCCACAACGTCCTCAGCTACTACCACGCTCTCTGAAGTGCTCCCACCATTTTCCCCTCGGCTCACTCCTCCAGTTACCTACCAGCTGAGGTAAATACACCTCAGCTTGATAAGAGCATCCTTCAGGATCCTGTAATCTGCTGTCTGTCATGCTTACATGCTACGCAGAGCTTCAAAGAGCTGTTTTGATCCTGCTAATTAATTAGATCTTGAAGGAAGCAGTATACGGCGCCATGCCTTGTATCTTAAATGATTCCCTCGTCTTATGCATTTGTGTGGCATACTCAGGAAACTTGTGAAAGCCAGATCAAGGCTGAACAGACAGCTGCAAAAGGTGCCAGGCTTGACCCTGCCGGCATCGGCAATGGGAGTTTACTATTTAAGGGAAGAGGACCTGGTGTTTGCAGGTATGTTTTGCACACACGTGTCCTATGCATTTTTGCTGAGACATCATCATTTCTTGCCTATGCTGAATAATGATACCTTGCTGCAGGTAGAGCTACAATGTAATTGTAATTCCAACTTGAATCCTGTCTTGTAGGGAGTTATTTGGGAGCATGTGCTATAGAACCTTAGATATTGTGTTGTCTGGTTGCTTTACAATGGAGCCTTTTCATTCTTTCACATTTCCAAATTGTGCAACTTGCAGGAGCCGGCACTTTTGCCTGTGTTTGGCACACAACGCACGCTCCAATTTTGAATCAAGCGCCTTCTGGAGGTGTTATCTCTACCTTCCCTTTCCGATCAAACGTGTCTCGTCCATTACATCCTCGCTCATCCACATCTTCAGCACCCCTGATCTCCAATCCGCACCGCTGCGCTTACAAGGTACGGCCAAGGGGGCCTTGTTGTGGGTAAACTTTTGCATTTCTTAGGTATGCACGGGTGTAACAGCCACATAATGTGCTTTCATAAGCATTAATCTATAACAAATTTAAAAATGCAAAACTGATGTGCAGGTCCTGCAGTTGCCAGTAACCGCCAAAAAGGCCCGCTTCTACACAAAAGGATTTAATGCGAGTGCAGCAGCGAGCGGGTTGGTACAGAGGAAGCCTACGTGTCAACATTACAGGATCATATGTTGTACTTACTTTTGCCATGTGACAAGGAAAAAAGATCATTGGCATATTTGCGAGCCTATTGTTCAGCGTACGCTGTGAGAAAAATTGTTCGGAAAAGGGAGCTCATGTAGCAGATCACCCACATCCAAAACATTCTTGGAAATAGAACAAGGATTGCTGTTGTCAAGTGCAGGCGCAAGGGAATTGGAAATCACAGTAGGTAACTTGAAACTGTTGTTGATACCTTTTTTTAAAGTCCCCTTAAAACAACTTTGTGACAGCTTTACTTTGATAATTGAATCATGCATGCAGGTATGGATACCCTCTGCTCTCAAAAGATGGACCTGGCCGGCAGCTTGATCACCTGCGCTACCTGACTTTTTTTGTGAAGGAGATTGAAGCCATGGTAAGGGATGGTTACAAAGGCAAAGGTGCTTGCAGCGGAAATGTTGCAGAAAGCTGTCGCGTGTTTGCCTTTCTTTTGTAGCGCTGCTGTTGCACACAACTGGATCAGATCACCAAGAACCCTGCTTTAAGGTTCATCACTTGATTTTCACAAGTGTGCAGATTGTATGCAAGTCTCACCCTAACATTGTCAGCTGCCTGGGATTTTGCTTGGATGACCACAACCTTCTCCCCACAATCGCTATGGAATTTGCAGGTAACTCTTTTGCACAGTTTGGAAGCATAACATTTATGATTTATGATAGATCTAATCACTAGATCAGTAGATCAACTCTTTCTGCTACCATACCACTTTTTAAAGGACAAGCTACCCTGTGGCAAACCCTTTTTTCTGAGAAGAGGCCTGAGTTGAAGAGGGACATCAGCTGGCAAGATGCGACCGCAATCCTTATACAGGTACAGACGTGCCTCAGAAGGTTTCAAATGATCAGGGAAACATGGGGAGTAAGAGAAAAACACATTAGCAAGAAAGTAATCCAGTTTTTTTATCCACATGTTTTACCACGGCCCTGTTTAGCATAATCAAGGCGGCTTACAGGTCCAAACAATGGTATGCTACAGTAAGCATGGTTGTAATAAACTCTTCCAATTTCAGGCGCATTTGCGGTATTGGTGCTCACCCCACAACTTGGATGAATGTTAGGAAAGCAGTTGCCCAAAACGTCTCAGAGCCAATAGGTGGTGATCAGGCATTTCCCCTGCCGATTTTCAGTCTGGCACAGATTTTCTTTAACAGCCCTTGCCAACATTATGGCAGCCCCATAATTGTGGTCTGCACTTCAGTAAATTCTCAAACGGTATTTGCATGCAGGAGCAGTGCATATTTGAGAAGTGATACATGATGCGTCGCTTGTTGAGCAGTTTGTGTCATTTTTGCCTAAAGTTCTGATGCTACATAGCAGCACCTGGCGAGCCTAAAGACCAGGGTCTGAGCCCCAGTTGGCCCTTACCTTTGTAAAATAAGGAGGGAAAAACCTACGCAGGCAGTAAAATACACTCCCCACATTAATCAAGGAAAAGGAGCCACTTTTGTGCCGGGTATTGTAAAACTCCCTTACCAAAGGAAAGAGAAAAAAATGAATGAGGATCTGGAGGGTTGTGGGCTTGATCTAAAACTGGCTGCTGATAAATGTCAAGAATAATACAGGAATGTGCGTGTATGGTAAGGACAAAGTAAGCAGCATGATTAATATAATGCATATGGAGCTTGGAAGCATTTTACTCTTTAAGAATAAAGACCTAAGTCCTTGAGATTTCTATTGTGTGAGTGTTGTAGATGGTGCCGCCCAATCCCACTAGGATGGTTTGGAGGGTAGTGGAGGCTCCTTGAAGGTTGGTGCAGGGGTCTTCTTGCTATTTCTATGCGATACTCAACTGGTTCTAAGTTCTAGTGTTATCACAGTAGTTGATCTCAATGAGGTGGATGTCACATTGAAGTATGTTGAGATCTTTGGGCCGGTGCTGTCTTGTACGTTTGTATCCACCTCCCTCCCCTTATACAACTCACTACTTGTGTCGTTAGAGCAAAGCTCCAGACTCTTCTTGTGCAACCCCCCTAGTTTCCCTAACACGTAACACACAGTAAAACAAAATCCAGTGACTACTCCACCTTTGGGAAGAGTTACAAGATTGCTCACCTTTTGAGGTTGAGCGCTATACGTAATCAAATTGATGTGATCTCCAAGAAAATTTGTACAACCCCCTGTACATGCTTTACTTGGAGATATGGTACCGCAGGCACTTGGCATTCCCTAGTACTCCTCAAATTTGCGTACCTAACTAAATACTTGTCTCAGGCAATGGAAAATTGCGCAAGCATCATCAAGTACCATCAAAAGCAATGCACAAGAAAATTATTCATCAGTCCTACAATTTTATCAATATATCGATAAACTTCGAACTTGTCTCATATACATGTAACATGTAAAGCATAACTATTTATGCCTACCAGCTTATCAAACCACTGCACACAGCTTCTCAGCGCTATTGATTTCATGCACTGGCGGATCCCCTCGACCAAGGGTCCTGGCGCAGCAGGCTTTTGCTTGCATAGAGACATCTCTCCAGGTATAAACTGCATGTTAGTGCTGTTTGGCTTTTTTAAGGTATTGGCTTGCGTAAGCACTGATCTTTACCAGCATTATTATTGTTTGTCATCCTTTGCCTTGTACATTGATGCTCACACATCTGATTAGCTAGGTGAATTGCCTATTTTTTAATTTGATAATTTGCAGAGGCTTTTTTTCAGGAAAGAAATGACTGGTGATGCAAAAATGCACCCTTCGCCTTTCGTTTCCTTTCCCTCTATCATTTTTGCAGGCAATATCATGCTCTCATTTCTCCCTGACGGCCCTCACAGCCTCCCGCATGTCAAAGTGGTTGACCTCGGATTAGCAGAGGTAATTTATGCCATTTAGGCACAGTCATAGCCCAAGAGGCATACCTGATTAGCAGCGCAGTACAGCAAAAAATGGATAGATAGGTGCATAATCTATATCCACAAATTTACTGAAACCCTTTCCGTGACTTTTGTGTGACGCAAGAGTGTCAGTGTGCTGGTGACCTTTCCATAAATTGGACGTCTTCAGTCTAGAAAATGCAACAAACAAATTTACACTGAACATAGAGCCCTTCCCCCCTTATCTTCTTACATAATTGGAAATGTTGCATCATTGTCCCCATGTCAAAGTCCCCCCAAACAGTGCCAACAAGCTTTTCACCCAATATAAAATCCCCCTACCTCATCTGAGCGGAACAAACTTATTTAAGCATCTGAACCACTGAAATTTGCCAGGAATTTTGGCATTGCAGCTCTGCCCTACCTTTCATTACTCTTGAAGCAGTTGATCATGCATTGTTAATGATGGCACCTGCAGCTCAAGACGCCCAAGGATTTTCCAAGCCAAGGGCCATTTGAATGGGAGCAGGAGGGGGTGCCTGTTGGCCCGGAGGTGTGTGCGCAACTTTTAAATTTGACTGGTTTGTTTACAACCGTTTCTGTATCACGCATCTTAAAACCTGTCGTAAACATATTCAATGCTTTATAGCCTAAATGACGTCAAGCAGCCTACCAAGCTTTTCCAAGCTGCCGTGTTTATATTGCTCATTGATAATTGACCCTACAACAACTTGTTTTAATTCTACCCTGCAGCTGAGGTACCTCGATCCCATCATGTGGTATGATCAACGCTACGGACGAGGCACAGACATTTTTGGCTATGGGAACATAGCAGTAAGTTTAAATATGTAAGACCTTGCAATCCAAGAAGCAGAGCTAACGATAGGCAAGTTGTACATTTACGGTTTACGGAGAACATACATTCATACACCTCACAGGAATGTGATCATCCAAAACACGGATTTATTTTAATCGTGAATCAGCTTGTCAACAATTGGCTCACTATTTCCCATAAATCTGCACTTATCCTTGTGGAATACAACTGCACCCTTAAATTAAGGGAAGCTTGAACTTCAGCTCGATCTGCTCAAATTAAGCTGTTTAATTCAGCCATCCTTCGCTATATTGCACTCATCTGCACCAGCCTTGACATAGAACTCCTAGACCAATTCATAGTCTACATCTGGATTAAGTTGGTAAGCAGTTTGACCAAGGGCCAGTGCGGAAGTTGCCGTTTTTCCCCTTTGCTAATTTTCCATTAGCACGGGCATTAAGTGCTTGTAAGTTGTTGTCAGTCAACCCGGAATAAAGACATTGCCAAACATCATACCCCTTACACGCTTGCAATAGTATATTTAAGGTTCTGCAAGCTTGTGCCAGCCTTGACGCCTTTGGTAAGATAGTTTATTCTATCCTGCAGTTTTTGCAGTCAGGTTGTATATTTGTCAAATATTAATTAAATTTTGCTAGGCGGATATCCAAACTATTTTTTGTGAGTGTGACTTTGCTGTAGATGCTTTAATTTTCAAAGGCGCCTCTTACATTTTGTTCCCGGCTGTTGCACCTGCAGTTGCTGCTGCTGTATGGAATAAAGGCTCTCGGCATTTCTAACAGGAGCCTAAGCAAGGATCAGCAAGTGCTTGAGTCCTGCATTCATCGCAACATTTTGCGGACTCAGCTTTACCAATCATCCACTGAAGATCTTCTCAATGGGACAGGTGAAGTCAAGTTCCCACTCCACAGGCGCTGGCTTGACGCCCACCCGGCCCTTTTAGCAATCCTCACGTCTCAGGTGATGCCAATGTCAAACACCCTTGCCAATCAACACTGGTTTTGAAGAAAGTGGGCTATTGCATGCTTTTGCTATTTTGCCTGTAGGCAAAACCTTAAACCTTAAACTTGCCATGGTATTCTTACAAGTTTCAAGGCATTTGAATCTGAATGTGTTGCATACGCTTCACCCATCATCATTCTTTAGCATGTCTAGGGCTGGGCTTTGCAGAGCAGAATAAATGATAGAAAATATGCATGGCATTTAAAAGCGAGTCTTCTATGAATCGCATTTAAGGAGAAATCCTCAATAATATCATAGTTATCCAGAGCCCCCTTTTGCAATTTGTTTGCGAATGATATTTTAGAGTCTTGATGGCATACTAGAGGCAAAACACTTCGAATCCTTGGCATTAGCTGATCACTGCAAACGCCAGCTTTCCTTGAAACAATCTTTAGCCGGACAAACTGCTGTCCTTGTAAAATTAGCTACTTAGCTACCACAAGACCTTTGGCCTCATGCCCATAAAAGGCTGCACCATGTACAACATCCTGCTAACCTTGCTAAACATACTCATTTCCTCTCCAGGCTGCAGATTCTGTCATGCACTCACGCCCCAATGCCCTGGCATTACGCCCTTCAAGCTGTAGACTCCTGGGACAGCTTCAGGAATGCCGTGAACTCATGCCCCCCCATCTTGCAGACTTAATTTCTAAAGCAGTCGAATGAAAAAAAATTGCTATCCAGGCTTCTCAAGCCTGCCCCACCAATTATGAGCGGCAAGCTGAATAAGCATGCCATCTTCTTTTATTTTCTATCATTTTGTCCTTTGTATGGCTGAGCATGGGGGAAAAGTTTAGGATGCCAGCCGTATTAACCTTAGGAGCGTCCGCAGGCAAATAAGGAGGTAATTTGTTTCATTTGCATTGCCTTCTGGTTGTTTGCAACTTTTTTGTAGCAAACACTGCACAACTATTATTATTAATTATGCTTTTTCACGATTTTAGAGGGCAATCGTACATTTGAACTTGCACTGCAGTGTCAAGACACAAGGTTAGGGGGTGGTCAGTAGAGCTGTCCAGTGGCTTCCTTTCTATTTTTCAAATCAGCTACAGCTCATTCATACCCAGCAGTAATTTGTTCTTTTGAATTGCAAACACTGGATTACGCAACTCGTGCAGCAGAGCACAAACGCCCAGGCCACAATGAGGGCTCACTGGTTCTCATCCACCGCAAATCCGGCCATCGCCTCCTCCCTCGCATAACAAACATTTCCTTGGCTTGGGAAGCAGGATTACAATTGATTTTCGAATTGCAGCCGTTCCATGATTTTAATGTTAGGGTCCAGTTGGCAAAAAAAGGGAACGTTGATAAGTAATTTGTGGCTAGCAAAAGAACGCACATTGCCCTAAGGAGGCAGAGCCGTAGGTACATACGTTTTTGGCAGAACTTAGCGGTTGTCATAAAGAAAGCTTCAAGCTTAAAATATTGTCGCAAGGTCCAGTAATGACCTTGAACTATGCTGCACAGAGAGACGCGTGTGAGAGTGGGATTCCACTTGGATTTGTAACTCACTCTAATAAAAAAAAGTCAGCTGGTCGCACACGCTTGGTACAGATGTTAGTTGCAAAACTTCCCCATTCTCTTTCACCGAAAGGACAGCACCGTGTAGTGGCGTAAGCCGACATTAAATTATGATAGAATCGGGATCATGCATGTTCGTCTTCAATCGCTTATCGTCTTTCGTAAATTATTTAACTCGATCGTGGACGCTCGAGTCCAGTGTGGGAGGTCTGTAACAGGCATGTTGTACATGCCAACAATGCCATATCGGGCATGCCTAATCGGGGCACATCGCACAAATTTGCTTTCACTTTCGTTTTCCCGCTACATGCGCTGAAAACCTGGCTTCAATACGCGTCTAACGGTGTGCGCTTTGTAGAAATTGAAGCTGTCTTTTTGGGTGAAATGTTGGTTGGCAGTTGAGGGGGGCGAGCAACCTGGACCTGCCAGTTCACGTATCAAGGGGACCCCAGAATTAAGCATCCTGTGTCTTAAATTATACTGAGTAATTCTATGAATTAATATCAGGGTAAAGCGTCCTCAAACGGTCCGGAAACCTGCAAATATTGCCTCTCTTCCACTCAAACAAGTCTAGCTGCCCCATTTCTCAAAAGGACAGCCTGGAAATTAGTCTGGAAATTAGTGCTTTGAAAGCTGGCTACAATACGCGTTCAACGGTGTGCTCATTGTACGAAACGGTGCTGTCCTTTCGGTGAAAGAGGATGGGGAAGTTTGACTCTCACTTCTAGGCCGGGGGGTTTACCAAGCGTGGGGACTGTGAGCTGGTCTTCAGTTCTGCATTAATACCGGAAAAAAAGTATCGCCCCCCACGAGCAAATCCCCAGATAAAAATTACTTGAAAATTATAATAAAAATAAAATATCATCGTAACAAGATGGAAGGGGAGAACAAGCCCATTTTCGATCTTGTCGCAATTGAGCATTCGCAAGTGAGTAATTCCCTTTTTTTATCTGAACCGCAGGTCTGACCATGCGCTCTTCAGCTGATCTGCAGACGTGGATCTGACTTTCGCCGACGTCTTGTTTCTGCAGGTCGCTACGCTTTTGGATGAGTTCAAGGATGCAACCAACGACCAGCAAACTCAACAGCAAATATGGTGACCAAACGCTCCTCTTCTCATGCTATCTCCAACTGGTGATGATGACTCACATGTAAACACTAACCCTATCCCTCGGTTCGATCACGGGTGCAGCTGGGAACTTATCCGGCTCATCTCTCAACATGCAGCAAAGCAAGAGGAGGTTCTCTACCCAGGTCTGGCATGACTTTGCACTCTTGACGCAAGGGATAACCAACAATACTAGTGCACAGCTTTCACGTCAAGTGCAGTAGCCCGTTAAGCAGCTGACATCTCATCTCACACCCTTTGACTGTTTGAATTTCATTGCTTGCACGTGAAACACCTTCTTCTCGAATTTCTTGTGGCTTTTTTTTATAGTTCTAACCGAGCTTTTGCATTTTGTAATTTTTTTTGTGCTTCAATTGCTCTTTGTGCCAGCCATGGAGCAAGTCTTTGGGAAGGAAAACGTGAAAACTTGCCTGAGCGAAAACCTGGAACTGAAGAAAATGGTGAGGTTTGTTTGGCTTCTTTGTCAAGTAATGCACAAAAAGCACACTGAGGCATTTCTGTGACAAAAATCAGCTTCGTTCAACAACTCTCATAGAAAAAGGCCTTCTTTACCTCCCTTTTTCAGCTGAAGGAGCTCGACGAGATGCGTTTTGATCAAAATATTGAAAAGGGACGCGAGCTGACTGTCAAATGTGCTGAGGTGTGTGCTTTCCTGCATATTGCTGGTAATGGATGGCAGAAGGGTACATTTAATTATTGCGTTCATCTACTGGCAACACAAGAGCTCAAAAACGCCTCCTGTATCTGCACGTATACCCCAGACATTCCTCAAGCGTGCTTTGCGTATTGAGACGCAAGACCTCCCCGGCTTAAAGGACCTCGATGCAGGGACTCTGCAGGAGCTGGCCTCCAAGTGGAGTGAAGTATCCCTTCGTGCCCCCACCAGGTGATAACACAGGCACACCATTTGTAAACAACCAACTTAGATGTAAGCTGATGTACAACCTAAGTTCCTGAGTCAACACACAATTTTCTGTTCATTTCTCTGCTATTTTGATGCGTCGAGAACCTCACTAGTTTTGAAGCAAATGCTCCAGGCCCCACCCCGAGGCACCTCAGGAACCCGCTTCAGAAGCAGCTGAAGCGCACAAATCGGTGGCAGCTCTTGATGCTGCTGCAGGTAGGGGCTGGGGGACGGTTTGGGATTCGGTGTTTGTGCTCTTTTTCAACTCCTTTTGTTAGGTGTTTTGAAAAGCACCCCACATTGAGCAAAACCTTGCATTCTGTTCAAAGAGTGAAACACTCCTGCACGTGGATTTGCTCTTTTTGCAGACCAGTACCGCTTCCAAGGAGTTGGCAGCGTGCGAGGATCTGCGGCCGCACCGTGATGATTTGGTAGGAAGATTTAGCGGATGTGCTACCATTGTTCCTGCAATGGTGATAGTTGCTGACAGACCTCACACATTTGTACAGTACTGAGTGACTTAAATGACTAGATCCTGCTAAACATGTGCAATGGAATGATTCTTGCTCCAAAATGAAGAGCCTCGCATGCACACAAAAGGATATATGGAGATTGTATTGTCACCTGTCGATGGAAGCTTTGAGAAGGCTGCCACTTTTGTGTGAGCTAATGGATCTTTAAAATTGCAGTTGTATTGCTCCCTTTTTGCTCTTTGCTGAATGTCAGCTTGAGGCACGTTCTTCGTGTTTCTCCGTCTCTTCTTTGTCAGACGTCATGGATCTTTGTATGGCTAATAAGAGTGTGTAAAAATGCTTCCAACATTTTTTATAGCTTCAAAGCTAGTTTTGGGTTGAGACGAGTTTGTTGACAGCGTGCTTCAGTTAAGAGGCAGGGGGGCAGTGACAGGAAAACATAAGCCGGATTATTGACTAAGTGAGGCCCAAGTTAGAAAAGATGATTCTCACAGTGCAAGTTGTGCGCCGCGGATGCACTGCAAAGATGGCAATTGCTTCATGGCCAACATCGTTCTGCTAGCATTATTCAAGTTGGTGCTGCAAGGTCGTCTCTAAAATGCTGCCAGAGCCAATACGCCGCCATCATTAAAATGAGATTTATAGAAGCTGAAATTTTTTGCTGAAGAGGGAGTAAGATTCTAAGCTGATACGAAAATAGAAAAGATTCCAAACGGTAAAACCTGGCCAGAATTCCACTTTGAATTTTGTGCTGCTAGTCGCATATATAAGCAGCAGCAGTATTCTTAGAAGACTCAGCGTCAATCACGTGAGGAGCTAATCTTATTATTTTTATGTCGAGGTATTATGTATCGGATGTCTCAAATGAGGGTACTTAAGGATTCAGTAAAGGATGCATTGAAAAACAGCACAGCAAAACAAACCCTCTCCCCAAGGAGTTGGACAAGGAGTTGGACCCCTTGCACCTCGCATGGCACTATGCAAACCTTCAAGATTTCCTGCAAGCCATTACTGTTCACACTGCAAGCCATTCCTGTTACAAGGCGAGGGTTGAGTTGAGAGGCAGCCAACCTAATCCAAAACTCATCTCAGCAAAACCCACTCTGACGTAGTCAACATAAGAGGTGAACAGCAATATTTCACAATAAATGCAGCACATCCTATTTAAAAATACTCACCCTTAGAACTTGCCGTAAAAAAGCTGACACCTTTACCTCAACTCGGTCCTTAATTTGTGTGAAGGTGCCAGCTTTTCCTATGTACAGCCAGCAAACCTGTACATAGGAAAAGCACAGGCATTCACGGCTTGTTGGCGTGGGCTAACAAGGGAACTAATAATATGGAAATTTGAAAAATCCTCGCCCAATTTCCTGTGGCTGGCGACCGCAAGAAAACACCAGTCCACTCTTGTAACTTCGAATTTTGAATAAAATTTGTCTTTTTGAAATAAATGAAAGTTTCTCATGATCAGGCCTTCCAAGCATGCGCCTCCGAGGCATTTGCACGTCGTCTTGCCGCAGCCGGGACGTTCACGGACTGGGATGCGGTACTAGATGCAGCTCGCTCCATCTGGTGGAACGTGCCCGTGGCGGAGTGGCTCTCGGCTTTCAGCGCGCACCCGCGCATCGGGGACAGGACGGGTCCGAACACGAGCCCCGCCTTCGCAGCCCACAGCAGCACGGAGCAGTCCGCGGCGTCCAGCTCGATGACGCCGTCCGTCGAAGTGGAGCTGGCGCAGTGGAACAAGATGTATCAAGACAAATTCGGGCACGTGTTTTTGATATGCGCGAGGGGAAAGCCAGGTAGGGCATACCAGGGCGCCAGGAACACACAAGCGCAAACGCGCACGCACAGGCACACACACACATGCACACTTAGCTCTTACGCGCTCGTACGCACGCATACAACACACACACACACACACACACACACACACACACATGCGCACACGCTTACACACGCGTGCAATCACACACACATACGCACACACACACACACACACACACACGCACACACACGCACACACATACACACACGCACACGTTCACACGCGCTTGCACAAACAAATGCAAGCGTATGTGCATGCATCCCATTTCAGCTCCTGACATCCTGGCCACGTTGAAAGCCCGCTACGCCCGCCTCCCCTATGAAGAGCTACAAGCAGCAGCAGCAGAGCAAATGAGGATCACTGAGCTCAGGCTGGCAGGCCTGATGGGGACAGCTGAGCCATTGGATGCCCAAGCTCGGGTGCACAGACGTGCAGACCAAGTACGTGTGTGTGGGCGTGCTCATGTTGGATGCAAAGTGTGCTGCAGGCGGCATACACCTTGCATTTGAGCAAGTATCATTATAAACTATAAACCCACTGCGATTTGTAATGATCACACAAATATGTGATAGGAATGAAAGCTTTGCTACACTGTTCGCACTTGCGGGTACTTCATCAAACGGTGAGGACCACACGTTTGTTCACTTACCAATGCGCTTAAACACACATGCATGCGCACTGCCTTTGTTCTGCATAGTCCTGCATCCACGCTCTCACAAGCGCTGCTAAATCTCTCTTGCATGCAGCAGCTCTCCTCTGTCTCTCTCTCTCTCTCTCTCTCATTTTCTTTAAAACTTATTATTATTTTTAGCTGTGTGGTATTGCAATTTACTTACAATGTAGACAAGGACACAATTACATGGGACTCGTCGTTTATTTTGAGACTACAAAAAACATAAGAGTGAAAGAGGGTGTAGCAAAGAAGCGCATGACCGAGTGCTTTCCTCACAATTTGCATTGTAGACAAAAATTATCTATATCCTGCAGGCGTTCAATTAAGGCACCAGAAAACTTTGCGTGTATCAGGAGGCGTAACAAAACATCCTGACAGTCATGTGTAGAAATTGGACCTCCGGCCCAAAATGACCCCACCCCAACCCCCCTTTCTGACCCCCCACACTAATAAACAGGGTGTAAATTTGCTCAGAATGCAAGCAGCTATCTGCCTGCACGGTTCTCATGCCAAATAATGCAATACCTGACGAGCTACAGGGCAAAAACTGGTTTGCGCACACTCTTGCACTGACCACCTGTTTAGTGCACAAATCCAGCCAAAATCTTTGCCAGAGCACTTTTTACTTCATTCATGCAATTTATGCCTAATGCAATACGTGAACTGCAAATTTGGAGTTAATTGCTGGTAATTTGCCTGAACACACGTCCACGGCCTACCGGGGGGCATTTCATGCATTTCTGTGACCCGGCACCCAGACCCCCCCCTTTCAATCAAATCATCCAACAAGGGTGCCAATCAAACGGGCTCAAGTTGATGTTCCAAAAACATATTAATACTTCGTGAAAGTGGCCCTGTAAAATTCTGGAGCACCTCCCCAAAATTCCCCGACCCCCCTGGCCCCCTCAGAATCGCCTCAGTTAATATCATTTGATGGCTTTTAACGTCAGGATTCTGAATGTGTAATCTATATTTTTATCGCATGTGACGCCAAAAAGAATGATGACTAGTCTCCTGCGTGTATAATAAATTCAACTCAATTCCCTCATGTCATCCCTGCAGCAGGTTCTCAACCAGCTGGCTGCAGCTTCCACATCCCAGCCCCTCCGATCCCCCATCACCTCTCACGTGCTAGACACTGCCTTGGGTGTCCCTGCTCAAGGGCTGCCCCTGGTGCTCCACAAGCACAACGAACACAGCAAGCTCTGGGAGGTGCTCTCTCAGGGGGTGACCAACCAAGACGGGAGAGCAGGGAGCCTCTTGCCCCCGAGCAACTACCTGTCTCCAGGCAGGCAAGTCTGAGGATGCGGTGCTTATATTTGTATTAAAAGGCTTCTTCATGTTCACTGGTAATCTTCTCAGCAAAGTTGTGCTTTGGTACGGGTTCAGGTGCTAGCTTGAAGGATGACCAGAGCTGGAAGGCATGCCACCAGTATGAGCGACTTCGCCACTTCTGTTTGCTTTGATCGCTTCAGCGAAGCTGTACTTGCAACTTCTCCTCTTGAGCTAAGAACTCCTCTTTCCTCTTATTCTGTCTGTCTTTCCTCATGTTTGTCCTCATATTTTTTGTGATGCCAATTCTGACCACATCTGAAGCCTCTGCCTGTGTGCGCCTTCTCTTTCCTGCAGGTACTCTGTCCGCTTTGACACCGCTACCTACTTGGCGGCATGCAAAGCCAAGCACCCTGCTTTCTATGCCGATATTGCTTTTTACCCAGAAGCCACTGTGTGCTTTGAAATCGAGCCTGAGAAAGCCACTGAGCACTACCACATCCCATTGCTGCTAAGCCCTTACGGCTACAGCACATATCGCGGCAGTTAATAGCCGATTTGGGTGTCTCCAGTATGCATGAATTAAGTCTCGTGTTCTTGATCATGCTGGCTGGGTGTCTCATCTCGTAATTCTTTTGGGGGGTGCTTTTATCCTCAGCGCTCGGGCTAATAATCTACGTCTTCTTTATGTTAAATTATTCTCCATCTTGTTTGCTTATTGATGATTTGCCCAGCGCGTTGGAAAGCGCGTAAATAGCAGTCAACTTCATATAATTAATAAACTCTTTCCTACCATAGAGCATGGTATTCTTTCCTTGTGCGATTTAGGACTACCTAGCTCATTTCCTAGAGCAATCTTTGTGAGCAGGTAGATGCTGTATGGATACTACTCGTGTTTTTGCTTCAGAAATTCTGAAATCTGCCTACCCCTTTAACAAATTTTGAATTTAAGGTGAATGTTTCTTGCTTCAGCTATTACTAGTGCCTTCATTCTTACATTTTCTTCCCGGCAAGCCCCCAATAAGGGCAAGTAAAGGGTGAGTAAACTTGTAAAATTTGTTATTGGACTTTGCAGATAATTGGCCTAGTTGGGTACCGCACTCATATTATATCTTCTTGGAGTCGGGGGCACAATCTACAATCAGTACAGCATAACTCCTCTACTAAACGTGGGCATCCCCACACACTAACTAGCTACTAATAAATATGCCATGCAATAATGGTTACAATGGTTACAATGGGGGGTGACCTTCAGCCAGGTAGTTTGGCTGATTGGCTGCTGACTGGTCTCGGCCAGCCACAAATAAATCCATGAAGAAAAAGAAAAAGTATATTGTTCTGCTGAGAAAGGAAATCATGAACAAGTTGGTTGTTGACCAGTTGCAGCAGAGAGGGTTGGGCTGCTAAAAGTCCTCAAAAAAGGTGAAAACAGAAAGGAAAAGTGTTTCCTCAGCTCACAAACTCGATGGTCTTGGCAAATTAAAAGAGCATGCACCTCGTTCTGAACATGTTCATCTTCACCAGGACATTGGTCACATACGCAAGAACCATCTTCATGCCACGCTGTTGCCTCAACTTTCAAAGTATGCTCACGCAAGCGGAACCTACTTTAATTGCGCATAACATGTTTGGACAGATCAAGATGGAGATACCGTGGTACATTAATCGGCATACGTTCATTTCTAGAAAAAGGGATGGCAAACCAAGAATGATAGGTGCGTGGCCAGTTTGTTGTTGTGCGTGTTGGGGTCCACCAACTCAGCGTTCCTCCAAACACCTATGCTTCAAATCTGCAGTAAACTCTTGCATGGTAATAGCATGCCCAGTTTGAACAGCTCGTACATACAACTCACACCCACGCAGTCCTTGAAAAGCGCTCAGCAATTGAGCTGTCCAGCAGGCACTTGAACGAGGCTGTAAATTGTGATCAGCCTGGACTACCCTCTGCAAAGTGTCACTATTGGTATTAAGCATACTATTGAAAAGCTTGACAGCTGACCGAAACGAGTAGAACTGCAACGGTTTATGTCCACATCCTCGGAGTACAGCCCAATTAGTGGTAGACTGCTTCAC
>Ga0307974_1001294_pt1 | contig 17144 bp, 12 predicted proteins | sample OrgLakmetagen784_FD_201812 | JGI IMG/M metagenome (GOLD analysis project Ga0307974, IMG submission 201812) | Saline water microbial communities from Organic Lake, Antarctica - #784 | ecosystem: Environmental > Aquatic > Non-marine Saline and Alkaline > Saline | place: Antarctica: Organic Lake... | reverse complement strand
CTTTGCTCTGTTTGATCACTGACCTTGTCTCTTTTTCTGGTGTCTTGTTCAGCCTGGCCTCCTTCTCTTCTTGAAGCTGCCTTTTTTTTTTGCTATAGCTCAACTGCCCTCGCTGGCGGATATAGCTGTGTAACCCTTACCCTTACCCTTACCCTTACCCTTGTAACCCTTGTACCCTACCGTACACCAGGAGTAAGTGCAGGATTAGACAATTGGATATCTGTATTGTTGCCAATGTATCGCTGGCTCTAGCTGAATTTGAGGACGGGCAGTCAAGGACTTGTAGACTTGTATAATTGTGTTCGGACAGAGAGCCAAAAGTCGCAGAACTGGACTATTACATTGGATGCGTTAAAGGGGGCCAAGCCTGCTGCTGGATGTAAAGCAGGGCATAGTAGTACAGCTTAGCGGATACACCTGCCGAGAAAACCAGCTCTGTGATCACTGCTGGCAATATGTTATGTTTATAGAGCGTGAACAAACAGCACAGCAGGCCCTGGCAGGAGAACAGTGCCATCCAGCGCAAAACCCTCTGTATTATTGAAACATACGTATCATATCCTGGAAATACCAGTCAATGGAATGAACCACTCTAAAGGCAATAATACGAAGGATACAAATAAGTAGTAACATCATGCCATCACTCATGCTGCCATCATTTCAGTCATGTGCCAGACGGCAACAGATTGATCCCACCTGCAAGCATCAAATCAAATTTGTGTGAAGTCGCAATAAGCTAGCTAGTAGTAAAGCAGACACAGAGGAAAGCAAGGAATTTTAGCACATATGCGCCGCTCATTATTACCTTTATCATATTTGATCATGTCTCATACCAAAAGAGAGTGATCCGAATTTCAGAAGGTGACAGACCCCAAAGAGGTAAGGTGAGCCAAGAGCGAATTTGACGAATGATTCATGTTATCTATGTGCGATGACAAACCCACCCTGCGGAGGCCATCAAGCCCTCTCGAAGGACACTCCAATCCAAGCCCACAGCAAACTCGCTATGGTGGTCCCAGCTGCGTGTGTGCATGTGTGTTGTAGGTGACTAACACTTTATATCAAAGATGCCTGTTGTTTTGCAAATACAGTGCAAGGAAGCAGCTCTACTCTGGCGCGTTTACGAGGAGCAATGAATGCATCAGTTTGGGTCACTTAACACCCGAGCCATGCTTTGCCGGAACTGTGTCTGTTTTTTTTGCCAGGCAGCAAACGGACACAGCCTTCAAAACTGCTGCTCAAAAGCTTTGGCAGGATGAGCCTGACACCACAGACAGTGGAAGTAGAGGGCCAAAACAGGTACTTTTGCGAGATCTTCCACTCAATGTAATGCTAGCAAACTGTTAACCCTCCTAGAGCGCCAAAAGAATTTGCTTGGTGTCGCTGACGCTCCCTGCTGGCTCAACGGTCTGGTCACCACTAGTCCCCCAAAAAGCCTGCCTTCCTAAAAACTTACTTATAGACCTCAAGGGGTGGCCCACTGCTTTTCCTTTGACATGCATGCACTCGTGCCTTTTTTGAAATGACCAACAGTTCTTCTCCTGTTCATTTGGTACTCACACCAAGGACTTGCCTACCTGCGCACAAGCGGGCCTTGGGGGGCTGCCGTATCCCACATCTTCACACTCATGTCATAGGAGCAGCTAGCCAGCAGATGCTCAGCATGGGGCGACCACAGCACACGCCGCACGGCATAGCTGCACACGCACATCACAGGCATGGAATTCAATCTGTTGCTAGCGACAATGTACTGCAGGCCGATAACAGCAGCTGATGCACAGACTCAGACAGAAGAGGCTGGCTGCACGCCACAAACCAAAAGGTTTTGACACCATTAAGATCTGAAGTGATAGCACGTGCGTGTCCGTGAGAAATTATGCACTCACTCGTGGCCCAAAAGTGTGGCGACCTCCCTCTCAGGCATCCTCACATCCCAGATCTTGATGCTCTTATCAACACTGCCAGTTGCAATCATGCAGTCGTTGTACTTGCACCAGTCCGCAGACAGCACCTGGTGACGGAAGAGGAGGGTGAGAGGTTGAAGTATGTATACAGGTCTGCAATCAAACGTGCTGGTTGTGACCATGCAATCATTGCTTTTGCACACAAGTCCGCTTGAAGCACTCGGATGTAGGAAGAGGAGAGGGGGAAGGAGAGTACCACTTGACTGGATGTGGTTTGCCATCGTGCATGTGACTCTTACTTCTAGCGCTGCTGCTTAGATGGTTAGAAGTTCGAAGGAGGAAAACGGGTAAGAAGTGGTACGCCACATGAAAGCAGTGCTCACAAATGCAAGACCAGCAGAAGCAAATGGCAGCGCCCAAAGAAGATGGACTGCACATGTAGCTTGTTCAATATAAAAGATGCTCGTTTGTATGTTGCTTGCAGAATTAAACAGACCAGAGATGAGCAATTGTGCCTCATGATGTAGAAATGAGCACCAAATCCAGCAAGCTTGCAATTTACCGTTGACTGTCGGCAAGCCCAATGATGTAGAAACGAGCATCACATATTACATTTAGCAAGTTTGCAATTTGAAGTAGGAGATGCTGTTGATAGGCAGCAAAGTTGTTAATTGCTTCTGTACTCTGTGCAACGCATCTACCTAGGATAGGAAAAGCAGGAGTGTTTTGAATCTATTAAGAAAAGCGTGTCATCTGCTTAGGTAAGACAGAAAGAGAGGTAACCATTTATAAAAACTGCTGGCTTTCATACACAAGATAGCAAGGGAAGACATGTGTAAGAAATATCTTAATATTTTGAACACTTCAAATTCCCTCCATAAAGAGAAATAGAAATAGGTTACGCAGGCGGCGAAATTGTTCCCATAATGAATCCAGTGATGTGCTTATACGCCGTATCTCCATTTTCAGACCGTATATATGGTACGGTTACGGTAAGGTACGGTCCAAAACCGTATAATACGGTCAAAATGGAAATATGGTACGGTTCCGGTACGGTACAGGAAACCGGTCAAACCGGTCAACCGTACAAGCTTGCATGGCCACCCGTTTTGAGGCGCGTGCCCGCCCGCCACTCAAAGTTTCCGTCCCAACAACTATCATTATATTATATTTATAATTAAGGAATGAAACAAAGAGGCCCAACACAAAAAAGGCAGGCTTTGGGGAAGGCCAGCCTGCCTGACCCCCAAAGCCTGCTGAGGGCCCCTGCATACCCCCCTGCAGCAGGCCTTCAAGTGGGCCAGATTCAGAAGCAGGCAAGGGTTAGGAAAAATGCCTGGGTGTGGGAGCAGTTTGACAAGCGTCCAGTTCCAGCAGCAGGAGCAGCAGCAGCGGGGGGTGACCAGGAAATGGCAGAGGAAGAAGAGGCTGCAGCAGCCCCAGCTCCAGCAGCAGCACCAGCAGCAGCAACAACAGCGGCAGCAGCGATGGAGGTTAAGTATGCATGCAAGCACTGCAGTGGCATGCCCCAACGTGAGGTCAGCGCACGAGGCCCGCATGAAGGAGCACCTGCTGAACATCAAGATTTGTGGCTTCCTATCCTCTACAGCAGCAGCTGAGTGCCCAGCAGAAGAGGTGCAGAGCAAACTTAAGTCCCTGAGTCAGAGCAGCAGCAGCACCACCCGAAATTTTAATTTTTTGACTGAGGCTTTCAAAGTTTGGACCGTACCGTACGCCGTACCGTATTTTACCGTATATACGGTCTAAAACCGTATAAATACGGCTGTACGCCGTATTTCCGTACCGTACCATATGACCGTACACCGTACCGTACACCGTAGTGGCACAGCCCTGGTCATTAGACGTTAAACCCCTACATCTTGGGCATGGAGCAGAGGCGTCAGACCCCAATTTGGGCCCTAGGAGGGCTCCTAGTACACCAAGGGCCTTTTGAGGGCTTCAAAGGGCCCTTTGATGGCAAAAAACGATTTTAGAATTTAGATATGTCTAACAAAATAAGTCCTGTCTGGTTAAGCCAGAGCTAGAAGGCAAGAAACTGTCTGCAGGCACCAAGTGGGGATTTGGGGAAGGTTTACATTTCCCCAAACCTCCTTCCCTGCTGTGCTACCTTTGCTGCCTCTTCTGCAGCACCAACTGATAACAGAGGGGGGTTTGGGGAGTGGGTTAAGGCAGAGCTGGTGATGGTGATGGGGCCAGGATCAGTGAAGGATGGGCGTATGTTCAGCACTCTAGAATACACCCGCGACCCTCAACACAACAAGCTACAAGCACAGCATTGACGTGCTGTGCTAGTGGGTCTAAGAGCTCAGCGTTTAGCGTGGAGACCTTCCCTTACCCAGAGGCCATTATGGAGTGGCCCAGTGCTAACAAGCACCGTGGGATTATATGGACAAATGTTTCAGTTACAATGGGCAATGGACCAATTTAAAGCCCGTTATACGTTACAGCGTCAGACAATTGTTTGTGTGTTATAGCAAAGGCTCTCTCAGCACTTACAATTCACTTTGTACACACCATGCGCCAGAAGGCCGCAGGCCTCAAGAACTCCCTAATTCCTAAGAAACACTGATTGTAAAGGGCAAAAGAGGAATTTCAAGGAGTTGCATGCGCGTCGTCCTGATGCTTTTTGAATGTGCAAGAGGTGCCTTTCCTTTAAGTTCATCATCCAATGGGTCCAAATATCATAATGATTGAATGTGTAATAGGAGTACAGGCTCATACTATGGAAGGCATAGCTGGAAGCTTAAGCTTACTTCCCATGGCTTATGGCTCGCACAGGGTTTAATCAGGGGATGGCTGACAGCCAAAAACGGCATGCTACCACGCCTGACCTCCTTTGGAGCAAATTACAAAGTCTGTTGTTCATGATTACTACCTGCACATTTTCATTGCGCAAACCACTGCTGTGCAAGCGCATAATTTGCTCCCCATCCATCAGGTGCTGCAGCAGGTCCACTGTCTTTGACTTGTGCAAACCCATACTTACGTACTTGCAGTTGCCAGCAGTGCATGTCCAACAAAAACGTCCAGCTCAGCTAAGGTTAGCAGTGGGTTGTCTCCCGCAGGGTTGCATTGTTTTGTCTCAGCAAAGGGTTGCGACAAGCAGGCCGTCAAAGGCTTGCAGCGTCTCTAGTTTTCTATACGTTTATTCCTCCTGTTTTGAATAGCAGTTCATGCAGAACAGCAAGGGAGGGATTCTCTTGAGAAATCTCGTTGGTGGCAAAGCTTGTAGTTTCATGCGAGCACTGTGTCAGCAGAGCAATTTCACCATTAGCTTTAAGTAGGCTTTGCGGTTTTGACTGAGGCCGACTGTGGTACCGAGGATCATCTTTTCCACGTAGATTTAATAGCTTGGTGTTTGGTGAGAATTTTTTAGGCTGAGACTCGTCATAGAAATGCATGGCCAAATATATTATGACCAACTGGACTCCACATGGATTGCTGCAAAACAGCATGATGGTCGGATATGAAGCAGTTTAATTCATTAGTTCTTGGGTACTTTCCTTTTTAAAATGCCTAGTCAATTCAGGGGCATATGACACATAGGTCAAACCAATTTGACAGACGAGCTGTAGACTACAGAGGAAGAGGAGATATTACTGAATCACATTTTATTGTTCTCTACTAGGGTCGTTCCCTTATATTCATATCACTTCTTTTCTAAAGGGCAACTCTCCTTGCACTAGTGCAAATCCAATTTGGTACGTGTTACTAGGTTTCTATTGGGGCACGGAAGTTGCTCGGGTCGGAATAACTCTGATTGCATCTGGCCTGCTTGATTTCCGCCGTTGTTGTGCGTTGGGATTAGAAGGGCACCTTCGTACGGTACAAGGGGGTCACACCCCTTGCAAGGGGTTACAAGGATGGCCTACAGCCCGAGACTCTGGCTGATGGCAATTGGCTGGTGAAACAAAATCAACCAGTGTCAGAAATTGAAACTAGATCTGACACAAACTTGAGGAGTCTGTATGAGTCTTGATTCAGGAATGCATTGATCTCAAAATTAGTGATGCTGTGATGACAAGCCAAGAAAGAAAGAAATACAGAACTCAAAGAGCAAACGGTACAAGCCAGGCTGAAATCCGATTTCACTCCTATCTGTGTCTCAGCAGGAGGGCGTAGTATAACACCTTGTTGTACGGCTGCCTACGTCTGTTCGTGCTAGCATGCAAGTGCCCTGTGCACCTTTTTGGATTTCTTCTTAAATCGTTTTTCCAGCAATGATATGCCTTTTTTATCAAAGAAAAAGACGCAGATAATGTAAACATGTAAACAGATCTGTCAGACAAAATCACTGTCACAGCGAAGTACAAGTTTCAGCACATCAGCTAGCAACTGGCTACTCCAGTTTATTGAATTAGACAAGTCAATACAAAAAGCTGGCACTGTCGCACGATTCATCACTACCAATCACTACCACCAACTGGACGTGACAGAATGTTATTTTGCTTTCTGCACCACCCAACAGATGCAGAGACACCCAACATTCCGTCTGAGATTAAATTCGGTTTAATCTTGTGGAAGGGCATCTCAATTGGGAGAGGCAGTGAAGGTCATCTCCCACATCAATCAAAGAAAGAAGCCACATAAGTACTAAGACCATCAACTTCCATCGAAGATAATAAGTATATCCAGGATAATCCAATTTGCCTGCGTCAGGGTGCTGAGGAAAGAGATTGCTCCTCTTAATTTAATGTCGACAAAATGATTTAATGCAAAGTACAATGCTTAAGCCTTCCAAAATCTAGTTGTTCTTCAACTTCTGTAGAGCTGCCTCCTGCTCTTCTGGGGAAAGTGCCATGAACGTGAACACACTTTTATCTCCAATGTCATCTTTTAAAGGCTGTGTATACTTCCTGGCAGCAAACACTGTGAAAATGGCGAGCACTGCAGCTAGGAGTGCCTGCAAATGTGAGTAAGAGGAATTTCAAAAGGATTGTCTGATTGAATAATAACATATTCAACCTCTTTTGGCACGGCTAATATCACAGATCTTTGTTCCAATTTTGCACAAGTGACGGAGAAGGAGAGAAAATATCGTAACAGTACAGCAAGCGTGCAGGAGGAAGGAGGCTGTTTTGGCACACATATAAAGCAGTCGCTCACATAAGAATAAACTTAATAACCTGGCGCAGGAGAAAGACAACTGTAGAGACGTAATATCACCACGTACCGCGAACGTTTTTGACCCCCTCGTGGTGTGTCAGGAGCATTTGAATAACCAAGTTACAAGGGCCTTGCGAAGCTCGCATTCGGGTTAATTAATTTATTTTTAGCATGAATGGGGACAGGCCGGAAAAGCCTCCCCTCAAGGCCCCCAAGGGGGACAAATAGGGCTGGCCCTCTCTTGCGGAGGAAGGACACCAGGAGGAAGGGCGCCTTCAATCCCTTACATGCGCATGCATGCACACGTACGCGCGCACAATCACATAAGCGCACGCATACACACACAAACACACGCACACGTATTCATTGCACGCACACACTTACGTACACAACTGTATACACAAGCATGCTCGTACACAACGCACCCACACACGTACGCGCGCACACACATACACGCACGTACGCGCACGCACGCACGCACACATGCGCACGCACACACACATGTACCTGCACGTACAAACAAGTACGCGCACGCACACGCACATGCGCACGCACACACACGCGTGCACGTACAGCTCAGAGGGTCAAAGGCCCTTGCATAGGCCGCATTGGGAGAATTAATTAGATTGTGTGCCCCTCGCATAGGCTCCCATTGGGATTTATTAATTAATTTTTCTAAACCTCGCATTGGTTACAAATCTCTACGGTACGCAACCATTAAAAAAACTCCCCACACATCCACCAAGAAGCCACTTTCAAGCCGTAGACCCCTTGAATGCATATAGAATGGATACACATACCTGCTCGCCCTTCTCAGGCATGAGCTGTGTTAGATGGCCAAGTGAAAGCAAGGGGATTGTCCCGAACAGTAAAGCCGCCTCACCCTGTGTGAAAACCGGGGACACGTTCAGTGCAGAGAGAGAGAGGAGAGAGAGAGAGAGAGAGAGAGAGAGCAAGCGTTGGCCAGCAATGAAATAAAATTTTGCAACTTAGCTGCTGACCAGTCAGCACGTTTAGTTACCGACAAAGAATTGAACCACTGAAAAAGCAACCTGCAGCTTTGTTACCCTGCTGCGCATACCTTGCCATAGCAAAGCCCTTCTTTGAATGCTACGCCTGAAATAAAGGGAGAAATGGGCAAAAGGTTGAGCCGACGCAAATGTTGGATGTGCATAAGGAATAGATCTGTGAGCAATTTTATACATGTTTTTTCCAGCGACATAAAACGAGCAAGACTTCATGCAAGCTGCTGCTTGTACCCAGGGCTGCAATGATGAGGAGTGTGGGTGAATCACATGCATGGTCACAAGTATGCGGCTTTTAGAGACATGAAACTTCAGGCAGGCTTTTGTTGGCAAATTAAGCCGGGTTCCTGTTGCTTGTCGCAAAGCAGCATCTGAGTTGTCATGGGGAACGTACCTGTCAACGAGGCAAACAAGGGTCCAACTAGCCAGACAGTGGACGGGTTTTGAGCTAAATATAAAGCAGCAGGAGTGTCCTGCAAGTCAGGAAAGGTAGGCCTTTTTTAGCGGTAAAGGCACACAAACAGGCCCTTTTGTTCACAGCTAGCAACATTTAAATGCCCTCCTTAACGGATCTCGTACTTTGCACTACTTTAACATGACATACGTCTCAAGTCTCAAGGCACAGGGTACCCTCAAGTATCCTCAAACAGGACTGAATTAGGAACCCTGAACTGCCTTGGAGCACGCATTGAGCAGTGCGCACCTGCGTGGCCATGATGTACAGCATTCCAAGGGTGCCTGCGAGCCAGAACGCTTGGAGTGCCCTTTTGAGTGGCGATACGTAGATGTGGATGAGGTACAGGGACACTCCTAAACCCCCTGTATTGTGTGCAGCAGAGAAAGTAAGCATGCTTTGAAAGATAAGGACAGTTGTGTAACTATCAACCCATCAGGCGGCCACATGGTTGGCTCCTTGAAATCAAAATGCAGCAGCAGCAAACTACATGGTCAAAAGCAGCAAACTGCATGGTGTTTGCTTGCACATTTGGAGGTGGAGAACCTCCTCCTCCCATTTTGCTCATATTGAAATTTAAAGATCCTATGACGCCGCAAGGAACATCGTAAATGATGAAATATATTTAAGAAGGGGGGGGTAAGTGCACAGGTAAATGGTAATTCATAGGAGAGAACATTATTTAGGATCCCTCAAAGCAAAAAAGGACACTGCTAAAGAGGTACAAGCGTTTTGATGAGCTGTGCATATCCCTGCCAAATATTCTATCGTAGGAACCCAGGCATGAGCATACAGATTGCTCGATGTTGAAATGATAACACTCCTCACGCCAAAAGTCCAAACAGGTCTTCAGATCTGCATGACTGATCTATCCATTTAACAATGCACAGGAGAAAAAATTGTGACATTGCAACCCATCACGGCGCCTGCAGCCCTTTGTGTTAATTGTCATGACGCACTGCTGTCACGTCTATGTTCGTGGCCTATACAGCAGCTAAGATTGATTCTGAGACACCAGAAGAACTAGGATTAGCCCTTAATATTAAGGATTAGCACCTATCATTAGGTCTGACAGGGTCTCACCTGCGCCCGTGACACTGATAGGGTCCATCAAGCTGTGCATCGTGCTTCCCTCTGGGGCAAAGCATGCGGCTCCGGCAGTGGCTACGGTGGCTGCATTCGTTCAAGGATGTCAAGATGCATTGTACAAGGACGTATTAAGAGCAGTGCTAGCATCGCTCCTGCTTTGACGTGTTTTCATATCGACCGGAGCAGCTGACCATAGAAACAAAAGAGAGGGGTCAAAAGGTTTTTTTCCCGGGAATTTTCCCGTCATTCAATTAGTGAAAGGAGTCTCTCTCGAACACCGGTGATTCCCAAAGGGCAGTGTAAAATGCTCTCTTCAAATGTAAAGGCAAGAATGCGAGAGTGTTCATAGTCAAGGGAGCAACCATGCACGTTTACAAAACAATATGCCATTATGCCCATGACAAGCAGCAAAGCTGCTTGCTGCGGCACCGGCTTGCAAACATCCGGCTTGCAAATATTACTTTCATGTTCACAGGCTACATACGCATCCTAAATCTGACGCAATCCTGACACACTGAGTTTCGATGAAAAACACTCAGCACTGCGTCAAACCCCTGCAACAGCTCAGCCCACACATCTAGCTATAGCCACGTCAACATACCTGCTGCTGCAATCGACATGCCAGCACGGTACCCAAGCACCTGAAAGAGGCAATTCATGCAGATAGAACAAGTATAATTGCAGCCAGAGTGTAGAACAATGCCGGTTTAATATCTGCGCGCTTGAACATGCATGCATAGCAAGTGAGCTGCTTTGCACAGCACTTATATACAACAGCCTTCCCTCAAATTAAAAGCAACTCGTGCACCTCGTTCACATCCTCAGCTTCAACACTCCATGGACCGAAGGAGCCTTGGTACACCTCTTTGTCGCACAATCAACAAGATGTGTGTGTGTGTGCGTGTGTGTTTGTGTGCGTGTGTGTGTGTGTGTGTGTGTGTGTGTGTGTGTGTGTGTGTTTGTGTGCATGTGTGTATGTGTATGTGCGTGTGTGTTTGCGTGTGTGTGTGTGTGCGTGTACGTGTGTGTGTTTGCGTGTGTGTGTGTGCGTGTACGTATGTTGCGTGTGTGTAAGTGCGATTTCGTGTGAATGTGTATGTGTGTGTGTTTGCACGTGTGTGGAAGCGTGTGCGTGTGCGTGCGTGCACGTGCGTGTGTGTATGTGCGCGTGCGTGTGTGTGTATGTGTGTGTGTTTGTGTGTGTGTGTGTTTGTGTGTGTGTGTGTGCGTGTGTGTGTGTGTGTGTGTGTGTGTGTGTGTGTGTGTGTGTGTGTGTGTGTGTGTGTATGTGTGTGAGCGCGCGCGACTGTGTTACCTTTGGTAGAAGCAGCAGCAGTCGGTGGGTGGGGCCTTTTCCCCAGTCGTTCATGGCTTTGAGGAGCCAATGGAGCCAGCCTTCCTTGAGGAAAGGCTGTGCATCTTGTCAGGAGCATCTTCCTAGATTATATGATAAAATAATAGGAATTTAACATTAGCTAAAAAAGCGAATAGGCACTTTTGAGCTCTGCTTTGTGCATAGCTGTGACACCTCTTTCCTATAAAATGATTTTCTATCCATTCTGTGTGCACTGGGTACTTATGCCCGAAAATTTGAGTATCTTCTGTGTAGAGTCCTGCATTTGTCAGTTAACTATCATTTTCTACAAAGTATGGTACTATAGATGGAAATGATGGCAACACGATTTTTTTGTTTTGTTTGGTGTATATCAGCGGCACTAAAATGCCCGAAAAAGTCGCCGACCAAAAATCCCTCCGAGGAAACTATTATTTTATGTCTACTGCTGTCTTCCTGACTTGTTTGCTAGAGACTCTGTGAATCTTGAAGAGTGCATCTGACACTTCTAAATCTGCCGGCCTGGCAGATGAGAAAAGGGCAGGACACAGTCATGCGTTGCAAAAAAGTCTACTCAAGAAGAAACTCAAAAAGGAATTAGAGCAGCCTGTGTGCCAGACCTGTCGGACAAATTAAAATACGTTCAGCTGTTGCAGCGACTCTGGCAGGCTAGTATCAGAGGGTTGCATGGAATAATTAAGTGGGAATCCAGGCAAAGAGGGTCACGTTTTGTCTAACTCAGTAGAAAATACAAGTTAGACTGTGTTGACTTGCAAGGCAAAAGCAGGGAGAGCACGAAAAAGCGAGCGCTTGAAAACGGGGACGAAAAACACAAAAATTACCGCGTTGAAATTTGGGCGGGCGGAGCCTTCTATGATGACAACATGAGTTTTTTTGTTTTTTTTGGTGTAAACGGTAATTCAGAAGCAGAATCTGAATTACGTGAAGTAAGAGTAGATACTGAAATATGATGTCCAGGTTTATACCACTTGCGTTTGATCTTATTCGATCCAGTTAATTACGTCGAATGTTCTTGGAAGTTTTTCGTGCGTGTTAGCTTCACTCCTATATATACCACCTCCTCATTCATCCATCCTTGCCACCTTTTATCCAATTCGTTACGGCACGCAGGACGATGAAATCAAATAATCATTGTTTCAACAAGCGAGTACCTCGGACAGTTATCGCCCCACACAATCCCATAAAGCGGTTTAATATCACAAGCACACCACACTGCTGCAGCAAGGACCAACGGGAACCAAATAGACATGTATATTAGGGATCATAAAATCCAAGCATCGTGCTGTTCACCACCTACCAAAGACAGTATCAAAGGAACTGCAAACCAGTAACATGCACAATGCACAGTATTATGATATTATGATCAATAACCATTGACCATATATTCTGTTTGGAGTGCACCTTTGCGCAACCATTTTATGATGCTCTCTCATCGCATGCTCTCTTTCATATACACCGGCCTACAGCAGCAAATGTACACCGCCTATCATCACTAAACCAGCATCGGTATAGCAAACCCTTCAAGAGTTAGAGAGAGGCTGGGTTAGGGAGATAACACCCAGCATGATCAGGAAAAGAGTACTTGGGTGCTAGCATTAAAGAACCCCTCACTTATCGTCAACACGCTGCATCACATGTTTGAGATGTGTTGCAAATATTGCTGATGCTCCACTTCTCTAGGATCTGGAGTAGGAGACCTGGGAAGAAAGTGTCATGTTGACAGAAGGTGTCACGCTGTATTGAGGATCTACTACAAGCAACAAGCTTATAGCCACATGATATATCTGTGATGCTCTCATCTCAAAGCATTCCGGTCTTGCTAAAAGGATTAAGATCTAGATCCACACTGAGTCAAGGGAACTGATGTATTTAGTGTTCGGCAATGGAACAAGACGCAAAGGAGAACAAGGCAAAGGGGCAAAACACTGTCACTCACCAGTACGATTATATGCACCAAATAGTCATATACGGTTATATGCACCAAAACTACACATGCACCCATCTTACACACCCAATCTAAAACATCCACACCCCACACACCTGGTAGGTGATCGGCTGGCACGACGAGTCCTGGGCACACCTTGTGCACTGACACGAGATGCCAACTGGCGCTGCGACGTGTAGAGTGGAGAGAAACATGTGTGTGTTTATGTGTGTGCGTGCGTGTGTGTGCACGGGTGTTTGTGAGGTGTGTGCGGGTGTAAGAGAATAGAAAGGGGGCTGCACTGCTCCAGTGACCACACAGCCACTGCTGGTTTTTTTGGAGTTTATTGTAAGGCATTAAAATAGTAATGGGCATGAAGGATGGCTGCAATCTTAATTAGCGAGTAGTATTCTGATTGCAATGAGCATCAAAGAAAGATTTGGAGGAACTTCAATAACGGTGACAGGAACGAGTAACTCACTCTCTCCTTAACCACAGGAACCCACTCACCTGGCTGCCGTTTGGAGCGTCTTGATCATCCTCGTCATTTGAAGGGACACGAGGGAAGTCTCGCAGGGATTGGTTCCTGCACAATTTTCAAGAAACGCAGCTTTGAGAGGACAGTCTTGCATTTTTGGCGAAGCCCCCCTCGTGAGGGCGTGAGCTTGCTTCACGCTGCTTCAGCAAAGGATGCTCTAGCACAGCATCACGCACGCCACTGCAGTGTCTGTGGGGCAGCAAGGCACACATACAGGTTAGCACGCACATACGCGCACACACACATACACGTACACACACACGCATGCGCACACATACACAAATACACAAACAAACGCGCACGAACACTCAAAGGCACGCACACGCACATACACATTCACACGCACAAACACACAGACACGCACACGCACACATACAAACGCCAAAACACACACACGCATGCACACACGCACACGCGCACATGCATATGCATGCACAAGTTGCGCGCGTGATGGGCTTTGCCAAAATTTCAGCGTCGCTAGCGACGCTCCCACACTTGTCTAAGTTGCGTTGCATGTCTGTTTTAAATTAATGTGCATGTGACCCATATGGACATGCAGCATGTCCATTGGAGTTGCTCTGAAATGTTTTGCACGTTCATGTAAAATCCAACGAGCCTGCATTCATTGCATCTCCATGTCAGGTGCCATGCAAGGCCGCATCTGAAACCGAAACAGGAAATATGTAATTAGTGGGGGCATATTAGCTTAAATACAGGGTGTTGAAGAAACTTTGATATAGATGGGTAATACTTGATGCACTTGGAATACACTTGATTACTTGCTTGGATACATTTGAATACTTGCTTTATTACAGGGTGTTCAGGAGGTAGATACAAGCATGCTACGCAAGCAATAATGCTTAGATGCCTGATACTCTTTAAATTTATTTTGGTAAGATGACTACAGACATTTAATCCATGGTACATCCACATAGAGAATGTACTATGCTATTATGTTTGAACTTCATGGTCAGAACCAGAAGCAGGGATCAAGGGTTAATAAAAATCGCAAGGAGAACTAGCGTTATATCGGTTTACAAAGTGCGCACGAGATGAGCTCATGATGCAGGAGGTTGAGGACTCACCATTTAAGTTTGTCTGTGATGGCTTCATACCAGTCACTGTCCAGAGTACCCATACTGATCATGGGCAGTGGAAACGTAGCTGGGGTAACTCGAAGGATAGAACCCTGCACGCACAGATTTAGGCCACACAATGAGCAGGCATTCTAAACAGCAATCCAGCACGCTCAATTTGATCGTGGGATGCAGAGCTGCCGTGGCCTATGAGGCGACGTCCTGTACATACAGAACTGAGGCACAACATGCAGGCATGTCAATCAGCATATAAACACACATGCACGCTGGCTCTCTCCATATAATCTCCATTTTCACTGCATCTTCACGCCACCCCTTCTTGTTTTCTTTCGTTCCCCTATTTCCCTCCTTTCCTGTATAGCAGCATGCTACACACCCCCAGCAGATCATTTTCTGGACGATTTGTTGACCATGGATCTGCACAGCTGACGCACACATACACACGTACGCTAACGCACGCACAGCATTTTGTCGTGAAGCTTGTTAGCCACTGCACCTTGCGCATGCGTAGACCTCCTTTGCCATCAAAGCTCACACGGGCGGAGTTGGAGCGTGCTTCCGGGGGCAGGTGGATGACTATGTCACTACTCTCAGGAATGACTAGGGGCCTGGGAGCGATAGAGCAAAGCAATGCCGACGTGAGCATCACTAAAAAGTGGCGGATGCAAAAAATACTTTGAAAGACAATTTGACTGCCCTCAGGAGTCACTGGTGGCTTGAAGAAACAGTCGTACAATAGCGTGCGAGGCCGAACAGGTATGCATGTAAGAAGTTCTTAGCATGAACTTCCCAAATAGCATGAACGATACATTGTGAAGGGCAGCAATAAAACTTATCTCAATGCTGAATCAGGGCAGCATGTCGACCTTTCTCTGGTTCTCCTTATTCTTTTACGAATCTTCTAGGCAGCAGCTTCCTATTATGGGCAAGAGGGGTTGACTAAAGCCGGATGACAAGTAGGAGTGGACATAAGAATGAATAAAAGGTCCTAAAGGAGGGCTGATCAGGTTCCGAATTGCCTTTTGCAACAGGATGACGTCCAGCAGGCAGCTTTTGGGGATTTGGTCCAAGAAGACTCGAGCAGCAGAGACGGAGACGCAACAGTTCATAAAAACAGAACAGAGGCGCAGCAATGTGCAGGACAAACCTGAAGGAAAGGGAGAGGGGCGCAATGGGAGTCAGAATGGAGCAAGCCACGGACGGGGCGACCATCGGTCCTCCCGCACTCATGGAGTACGCGGTGGAGCCAGATGGAGTGGAGATGATGAGGCCGTCTGCCTGTGGTTCATTAAGTGTGTACGTGTGTGTGTATGTGTGTAATTGTGTATGTGTGTGTATGTGTGTGTTCAGTATAGTGTTTGGTAAGTGTGTCCGTCAACACGAGCCTTTTGAGTGTTGTTGCAAAGTGCGTGCGCTCATGGCACAGGCAGCAAGGGAAGTTAATAGACACGCAGGAGATGGATGTGAACAGGCATGTCAGAACAAACGGATCCAGCCGTCTCTGGCTCTGCAGCTGCTCTGCCGCAAGCCTTATCTTCTCTGCCTTTCCTAGCAAGCCTTCTTAGCACGCCTTCCCAGCAGCTCTTCTTCAGTTGTGCCTACCTCAATAGTCGTTAGAAACGTGCCGTCCGTGAACACGCTCATCAACACAGCGCCAGGGTAGGAGCCTCTGTCAATGACGACCTGTGAGTTTGAAATTGCAAGAGCCCTAAAATGTGTGGCTACCAATGCGACTAGAGTCCAGATAGAATCCAGATAGAATTTAAATCGAATCCAGACTCATCCAATCACAACCTGTGACTTTGAAGTTGTCAGTCGCAAGGGTATTGCCCACAACATTTAAGTCAATGACTGTCATTTTGTGACTTAAGCGCTGAAGGCTTATCTGTAGGGTTGGCCAGAACCCTGTATATACACATATACACATATATCATATATATACACCGTATATTTGGTGATTTCCAAGCCAAAATACCGCATGTACACCGTATATATATGGTCCTGGCCAACCCTACTTATTTGCTCAACTGGTGGCTTGCCGTACATGCAGGCTTGGGGAGCTCGACAGATGGGCTTTACTTCAGCCTCGCAAGCACTTCTACGCAACACTACTACTTCTACGCAACAACCCCTTACTGGGTGAATCGCCACAGGACTTATTATGGGCAACGTACAGACGCATGCACATTAAATGACAGAAAATAGGATGTGCCCCACCTCGTTGAGAGCGTTGAAGTTCTGCATCCTGCCGCCGATATGTTTCAATTTGCACTGACGGCGTGATCGCAGGGTGATGTACAGGGGTGCCAGGGGGTTGTCCGCGCTCAGCACGCGCGACAAATAGTAGGCAAAGTCGTCAGAGTCAAACGGCGTGAGGAAGCCTCTATGCGTGTGTGTGTGTGTGCGTGTGTGTGTGCGCGTGTGGTGTGTGTGTGTTGGCTTGGGTCAACGGTCTTACTGTGAAGCGATGGCACAGCAAATGGCAGGAGGCTGCGGAACATCTTTCTGGGGCAAGGAAGCACCCGTAGTACAGCAGCATTTGCACACACTAGCACAGTCACACAATAATCTGCAGCAGCCACACACACTCACAGTGATCCCATAGCAAAGGATATGATGGGAGGCAGCGGCG
>Ga0307974_1001292_pt1:2500-17148 | contig 17148 bp, 18 predicted proteins | sample OrgLakmetagen784_FD_201812 | JGI IMG/M metagenome (GOLD analysis project Ga0307974, IMG submission 201812) | Saline water microbial communities from Organic Lake, Antarctica - #784 | ecosystem: Environmental > Aquatic > Non-marine Saline and Alkaline > Saline | place: Antarctica... | reverse complement strand
CCCCGTACCAGCTTGTCCTCGCCCGTAGCCACGAGCCGCCGTCTGCAGTAGCTGCTCCTGGTCGTAGTCATGATATAATCTCATGTTAGAACTAAGCTCAAATGGCCTGTTCCCTGAAAGTGTATAATGATAAACACGCACCAGAGAAATGCAGCGTGTACGTTAGAACAGCCGCTGAGAGAAGCAGAATCGATCTCATTTGTGCACGGAACCTGGAAATTGAAATTATTATATTGAAATAAATAAATAAATAATTTGCTGATGTAATGCCTATGTTATGTGCTCATGCTTGCATAGCCGAAATTATGTGTCTTCACAAATAAAATAAGCAAAAAATTACCAAGCTAGATCGAGTTGCACTTATATATAGTCAGCCAATCACCAATGGGACTGGCTGTTATAAATTCATTTCAGTTCCCACGGGTAGTGTTTTCTATTGACAGTCTTAACTGTGCCACCACCACCGCCATGTCCTGATATGTGGGGGGGCCCCACGAAAAACGCCCTCGTATGCCTTCGCGCACACGCCCGGAAATACTCGGGAGCGGCGCCTTCGCATTCAAGCCCGGAGCATCGGACTGGTCTGTTGTAGCTGGGTAGCTGGTGGGGTGGGCAGTTGAGGAGATGAGGCGCTTCTGTTTTTTTGGGGCTGCATGTGTCCTTTGTTCTCTCTTCTGCTCCGCTGCACTTTGTTCTCTTGGCACTCCTGGTTTTGTGAGGCTCTCTCAGCCTCTAGTTTCCTACTTCTGACTGAGGCTGCTTTTTCACACGTCCTGAGACATATCAAAAGCTTTTTTCTCGTTTTCTTTGATGCCTTCCCTTCGCGCTTCTTCAAAACAAACATTCTCTTTCTCTATACACTTTCTCTTCTACATACATCTGTGTTTCCTCTACCTCCTGTTTCTTTTATTTAGCCAGCTGTGGTTTCAGGCTTTTTCCAAGCTTCCGCTGAGATGCCCTTAAGGTATAACCAGCAAGGTATAACCAGAGCTTTGAGGCATATATAGCGATGCAACCTTAAGGTTAGGTAAGGTAAGCCTTACCTTACCTTACGTCCAATACAATGTGCTCCCACCTGCCAGGAATAGACAAAGGCTGCAGTACTTCTGCATACGACATTGTGCTCGCTTTGTTCACCTGACAAGCATCACGACACGCGGCCCATAGGGACAGTGCCTAAAGTCAACCTCAACATCTGCCAGCCAGCATATTCTCCCACCGGAAGAAATGTTTAGTAATATTCACATATGGCACCCACTCATGGCATCATAGTGACGAGCCTTCGCTATCTGTGCCCGTAGAGCCTTGCCCTTTAATGCCAATGTAAGCGCAAATGAATGTAAAACCCTGGCTTACTACCTCTGCTTACTAGTAAGTGGTCAGTAAGCGGTGGTTACTGGTAAGCTATGGTAAGCGCCTTCAGTAACCACATAAATGTCCGCTTACTAATCTCGGATACCAAGGCACTGGTAACCACCGCTTACCACCGCTTACCTTACGGTGGTTACCAGTAAGCCAGGAATTGGTAACCGAGTAGTAAGCCTGGTAAGCCAGTCTGGTAACGGTCTCTAACATTCCGGCGGTCCAGCTCGTCATATTAGCATGTATGTACAGTGAACCGATGATGTCTGAGTAACCGGTATGGAAGGGACAGTGGTGTAGCAGCCAGACAAAGATGAGTAGTACTAGCAATACCGATAGACACACAAGCACGAGCATGATGGCATAGTACACAGCATCCTCTGCTCATGTTTCACAATCTTCTTAGCTTAGGGGTTTTTCAGTTGTTGTGCCAAGTCACATACTTTGCAGTGTCAGTGATTTGACCTGACAGGGTCAAGTCTATCCCGATCCAGGGGATGAAACCGCTCAGAACAGTTGATGTGCTGAGTCCCAGGCTTTGGCAGGCAGTGATCTGACCAAACGAATGTAACCAGCCACCTGCCCTTCTTTGTCTTTATGCGTGTAGTGCTGATCCCCCGCTGATACACCTGATCCCCCAATTTATAACCTTGAACCGACATAAAGCTTTGACAAAGCGACCCAATACGGCTCCTTTATTACGGCTACTCCCATACAGCCACAAATAGCCCATTCTCAATGCACCAATTAACAAGCACACCCAAACCTGCACCGTCACCACATTCAGGGAGATAATGTCCTCCTATCCATTTGCCAAAGCATCCCACCAGTCACCAACGCTCATTCATTTCTACAACATAAAGTCCCACGCCGGCATTATTGGCAACGAATATGCTGACGCTTTTGCTAGAAAGATATCACAACCTACTCTGACGTTGCTAACACCTCTACCAAAACAGGAGCTGGTCCTAAGGTAAATCCCTTCTACAACATCTATTGGCTTGCAAAAGAATATGAAGAACACTGAATCATACAAAATCAACCAAACACAGCCCTGTTACCTACATCAACACACTGGTACCTATCCAACTACCATGATGCATCACAAGCTCACCTGCACCCCCTCCACAGAAAGAAAAAAACTGCGCAGGCAGTGAAAACACTCCCCACTTTATTTAAGAAAAAGAAAGCCACTATGGTACCGAGTACCGTAAAATTCCTTTACCAGCAGACAAAAAAGGCCCAGTCAGAGAGGTCCAACAGAGTACCAGAAGGAGGAAAGAAGTCACAAAGAGACTGGAGTACCAGCCTCAAACAAGCAAGGAAATGCCAATACCATAGCAAACTACCATGATTACTACCAGACCCTCCTTATCAAAAATGACACTGCCAATGGAGCCGCTAGCAACGCTTACCTAACAGCATCCTGTGTCCCTATTAAAATCAAGTGCATCATTATGAAGTACAGAACAGGGACCTTGTACAACCAAAAGCATGCGGCATGGTTAAAGCACTCGATAAGCATGACTTGCCCCCTCTGCCCTCAACTAGACAGTGCTCTGCATATCCTTTCTGGATGCCAACACACGCAAATAAGAATTATGATCACTGAGAGACGTAACTTAGCATGCAGTATGATCTTCAAAGCCATCAGCAAGACAGGCTCCCTGGGATCCTGCTTTGTCTGCATGGATATAGGTAGCAGCAAACGGCTGACTATGCAAAATCTTCAGATTCCCGATACAGCTGAAACTAGGACTATACCAAAGTGCCTCTTTCCACCCTGCTTCTCAGACAAAAATAGGTTGCTAGAGCAGCCATGCCAAATAGTGAGGAAGGAAGTGTGGTTGTGTGCCTAGCTGCCCTGACTGCCATGTTAAGAGCTAGGGGTTTTATGTTTAGCAAGCTAGCCAGGACAGGCTTAGAGCCTGCAGTAGTAGAAACTAGAGCAATTGATCTTCTCCTTGCAGCCTTAAAATACTTTGCAGCCTTCCAAGGTAGTGTATCCAGTTTCTCTGACCTAGGCCAGGCTCACCCCTTTGTGTATGCTAGGCCAAACGGCTCCTTGGCTGTTTCACTGCTGCTCCTCCCTAGTGTGTCTACCGCCTTGATCTAGGTATAAGGTGGCCTGCTTCCCCTTGCTCTCGGCTCTTAGTAGACAACCCGACTCTTGTTATCTAAACCTCTAGCTCACTGTACTACTTTCGTGTCTCCCTAGTATGGGCTCGTAGTGCTGAGAGTGACGTGTTGGTGCAGCTGCGTTTTCTGTAGGGGAACTCTCTCTTTTCTTTGGATTGTGTTGGAGTTGGTTTCGGCGCACCAGTCATCACAATGGCTTTGCTGCTTTATCCTGGCTAACTCTTAGCTTCCCTAGTTTTTTATGTTGAGTGCCTCGCGGTGGTATAGCTAGATCGGCCCGTTGCCTCATACTCTTTACTAGCCCTGTCTTCCTAAACCTTGTTCTTTTTACGTGGGCATTAAAGTACGCAGGCTTTCCTTCCTTTTATCTTTCCCGTGCTGGACCTCTCTCGTACACGTTTTGCCCTTATTCTCATCTCCCTGGTTGTCCCCCCTACTTTCTGTTATCGCTTCCAGCCTGCCTCTCTTGCTTTTTTTTATTTTTAACTTTCAGTTTCGTTTCAACCTCGTAGTAGGGAGTTTGCTCTCCCCTGGACCTATGTAATACGCCATCATCATCAGGTTTACCTCCTGTCCGGATGCTGTATTGGTTGCTCCCATCCCCACGGAAATTAAGAAGCAACAGACTAGCAATGAAAGAGGGTGGGTTCTTAGAGGTGGTAGGGGGAAATTGAGGGGGACTGGAAGACCTCCTCAGCAGCACTGCCAGCCACTAGCAGACCCACCTTCCCCAGACAACACTGACCCATAGATCTCAGCATTTTCCAACGTGACATTCACCTCACGAGATCAAGTACTGTGAGGACACTAGACCGCAGAACAGCTGAGCGCTGCGCAGGAACAGCATAAAGGCCTCTTCTCCAACCTTTAAGGAGCCTCCGTTACTCTCTACACCGTCCTTTTGGGAGTGGGCGGCACTATCTACAGCAATCACACGCTGGAGCCTTTTAAGGAGCTGGGTCCTGAGTGTCAAAGAGTTAAGAATCTTGCTTTCAAGCTTCATGTTCATTCTGTCAATTACGCTGCCATGCATGCTTGTCCATACCAGACGTGTCATTCTAGCACTATTATCAACTCTCATCAGGAGACGCTACAGGTCAAGCCTGCAACCCTCCTGATCCCCCTTGACCTTTTTATTTTTCCTTTGGTGGAGGAGTTTACAGTACCCGATACCAAACTGGCTCCTTTTTCTTACTTATGTGGGGTGTTTTTTTTTCCACTGCCTGCGTAGTTATTTCTTTTTTCCACACCCGGTTTCCACACCCACCAAAATAGCATCGAGACACAAAGGCAAGATCTCGCAAGGAGGCCAGCCAGGATACGAGCAAACTAAGCCACAGCAGTGACTGGCTGGTGTGCCAAGACAGACTCCAACACAACTCCCCCCCCTAGATAAATTGACATTTCCCTAAAGCGCAAAACCTGACTAAACAGAACAGAAAATTTAAGTTAGCTAACTAAACTAAACTATAAACAGAATAGTCTCGCAGAAAACTTGCTTTTAGAGGAGACAATATAATCCCTCTCCAAATGTTTGAATGATCACCATCAAGTAGTGGGGCATCAAAATGTGCCTGCTAGACTCACAAATAGCCCTTGAGCAGGAAAAGTCCGAAGAGAAGAAAAAGCGCAACAGATTCTCATTCGTATTCAAGGTCCTCCAGCATGCCCCTCAATTCTTCATCCTCCTGGGCCACTTTCTTGCTTCGCTTTGCCTTGCTGTCAAGCCCCACGCATGCACTGGGGGTCAAGCCGTCTCGTGTCCGAGCTTTCGCATCAGCACCTGCAAAGACGGAGGTACACTTAATCATCAATATCCTGATCACAATGTGGATACATTCATTGATATGCTGATCACAATGGGGGTCAAGCCATCTCGTGTCCGAGCTTTCGCATCAGCACCTGCAAAGACAGGGGAGGTGGGTGTCAAAAGAAAAGCAGGACAAGCCGTGACCGATTGAGTAGCAGCCCTGTGAGCCAGTAGTCCATGGTCAAGCCAGACTCTTCGGGTAGCGGGTTCAAATCCGCATAGTAGCGTGAGTTCTTGTAATCCTTGTAAACCTTGTAGCGTGAGTTCTACGCTGTCCAACAGCAACGGCTTCATTTCCTTCATCCATGCTTGTGGTGGTTAAGGTATCACCCCTTGCACATATAATCTTTTTTCATAGGACGCTGTTAGGTAGCGTGAGTTCTACGCTGTCTGGCAGCAACGGCTTCGTTTCCTTGATCCACACTCAGGGTGTTATCACCGCTTGCGTATTATTATTGTTCTGTGAACGATTAGGGGAAAGTCTGTATAGTCACAGGAAAAGGATGAATGCACCTCGTAAAAGTGAGTAGCTTTAGTTGTGTACGCCAGAAGCTGGCAATGATCTAGACAGTAGGTCTATTCCCTCCCTAGCTTATGTGCAACTATGTGATTGACGTGCTTCTGCTTGTTCGAGAGTCTGGATCCCCAGGGGGGGGGGGGGGAATCCCTCCATAATGTCCTTTCTCCTTCTGGTTCTGGTTGAGCTCAGCAAGCTTTGCTGAGATATTGTTTGTCTACTATGGTGAGGGAGTTTTACATTTGCAGAAAACTAACTGTGCCTCGGCACAAAACCCTTCCTTTCCCTCGATCAATGTGTGTGTGTGTATGTGTGTGTGTGTGTGTGTGTGTGTGTGTGTGGTCATCACTGCCTGCACTATACCTATCCTCTTCCCTGTTGGCACTGAATCGGCCTCCTTCAAGGCCACAGCAAAAAAGGAAAGGTCCATGTTTGTGCAGGTGAGCATGCTCTGTGTCACCAATCATTAATCATGAGTCATCATTCATCAAGGAGGAGAGGGAACTAGGAGCCAATGATCCACATAAGCAACCGTGCAGTCAGTGATTAATCTAAAGACAACCCCTCTTTGTTTGTGCAAGTGTGCGAGCTTTATGTCATCAAGGAGCGAAGTAGGGAGCCTGGAGCCAATGCCAAATAGGCAAGCGTGACAGTCAATAGTTTGTGCAAGTGTGCGAGCTTTTTGTCATCAAGGAGCAAAGTAGAGAGCCAGGAGCCAATGCCAAATAGGCAAGCGTGACAGTCAATAGTCTGTGCAAGTGCGCATGCTTTGTGCTATCAACGAGTGTGTAGAAAACCAGCAGCCAAGGCCAAATAGGCAAGCGTAACAATAACTTGTACAGGTGCACGAACTTTGTGCTATCAATGAGTGTGTAGGGAACCAGAGGCCAACGTCAAATTAGCAAGCGTGAGTTAGTGATCTGCCTGACAATCTGTTCCCTCCCTTCTGTGCTCACAAGTTCCTTGGACGCACCTGCTTTTGTGAGGAGTTCAGCAAAGTCCAGCGCCCCAGACAAAGCAGCTTTGTTTTGTGCACAGAAGTCTGCAAGGCAAGTGACAATAATATCAGAGGGAGCGAAGGAGACGGTGCAGGCCTTGGTCTTTGTGACTTTTTGTTTTACAACGATGACTACAATGACAACGATGTCAATTTTGTTTGTTTCTTTCTTTCTTGTTTGGGGTAAGGGCCTGTTCAGTCGGGTCTTGCAATTATAGGCAGGGCACCATTGTAGTGCTGCTGCCTGGATAAGACTGGTACTGGGAAAACATAGGGAGTAAAGCTACGATGCACACAGAAGAAGGAGGCCTCTTGAACCAGGGTTTACACAACCAGGGTATAAGAAACCAGGGTATAAAAAACCAGGGTATACACAACCAGGGTATGCACAAACAGGGTATACACAACCAGGGTATGAACTAACGTAATGGAGTCCATTGGTCTTTGCCAGCCGCAGTCGGGCTAGCCTTGGACTCTAACAGCAGCTTTCCAGCCTGCAAACAGCATGATGTATCACAGCATAATGTATCACAGCATAATGTATCACAGCATGATGTATCACAGCATTATGTATCACAGCATAATGTATCACAGCATAATGTATCACAGCATGATGTATCACAGCATGATGATCACAGCATAATGTATCACAGCATATTGTATCACAGCATAATGTATCACAGCATAATGTATCACAGCATAATGTATCACAGCATAACTACTTTGAGGAGTACAGAACGAAGCTGTACGAGGCAGACACTTACAATTTATGGTGCTTGACAGACTGCGTCAACAGCTATCTTTCATACCACGCGTGCTTGTGTTGAAGCATAACATGGAACATGGTCAAAGTGTGTGCGTTTTCAAGACTGATCATCGCAAGCATTACGTAAATGATTGTCAAGGTGCGTGTGTATGAATGATTAAAATAATTGCAAGCACAACGTAACATTTGTTGAAGGGGTAAGTGACACATACACAGGAAGAGCAGTATCCGATTCTGGTGCATTAAACGACGACGTCATCTTTGTAGTTGGTCACAGTGTACACGAAGAACAGGTAAACAGAATGCACGAGGAACTGATCTACGGCACCAATGGCATCCAGCGTGTACATACGTACATGCATGTATAAGCAGGTGTCAACTTACGTCTGCACGTGCCTCCTATTGCTCGTCACCCACGCATGCTCTACACTATTGTGTGTTTGTGCATGTGAGTGTGTGCGTGCGTGTGTTGTGTGTGTGTGTGTGTGCGTATGTGTGTGTGCAACGTTACATGTGCGCATGCCTTTGCTCTCGCTCACCTCCCATGCGCCGTGTTGGCAGGCAGCCATGAGGGGTGTGCAGCGCTGTGCATCCAGCGCATCAACTTTGGCCTTCCGCTGTACGAGCAACGCAGCTGCTGCGGTGGAACCGGCTTCAGCTGCCTGTAAACACGGCATCAGCGCTTTATAGTAAGCGTTGCTACATCACGTAGCTTTTTTTATTTCGCCCTTTTAAAACGTTGCTGGCATGCGTGACCCTATGGGGAAGAAAGGAATCCCTGAACTGATTGGGCTGCTAGGCTTCTGGACTACTGGACTGGCTGAGCTACTCCTGGAGCTTCCCTGGACTCGGGTGAGCTACATGCATATTTGTACCCAAACTGCAAATACTGGAGGCTGGGGTGGGTTATTCCATGACTGCGTAGTTTATGTGATGAGGTAACAAAAAACCACAGTTGTGAATGAATGCACATGAATCCAATGAATGAAGGCACATAAATTACCAATGAATGAAGGCACATAAATTACAGCCGTGAATGAATGAATGAATGCACAAGCGTATCAAGATGGCCCTCCTCATACAGGTGCAGGACAGTCACATGATTCTGTTCTGAGCCTGTCATAAAGTCACAGTATGTCCGCTACACGTCATGCCTTGTCATAAAGTCTTGTCATATTAGATTCTGTCATAAAGTCTGTCATAATAAATTCTGCTACACGTCAGGCCTTGTCATAAAATATGTGCCTGTCATAAAGTCATAGTATGCCTGCTACACATCACACCTTGATTGAAGGGTTGGCCAGGACCGTAGATATGCACCATATATGATGACAGTATATTTGGTGATTCCCCTGCCAAAAGTACCGTGTGTACACCGTATATATATGGTTCTGGCCAACCCTTCTTGTTTGCCAAGGCCACACCTGGTGGAGGTACGTCTTGCCGTCTTCACAAGCAAAGTTAACATCCGCACCCGCGTCGAACAGGGCTGTCGCAACCTGTAGGGAGTATTGTTTGCGTTAAGCAGGCCCCCAAAGCAAAGTTAACATCCGCACACGCGTCGAACAGGGCTGTCGCAACCTGTAGGGAGTATTTTTTGCGTTAAGCAGGCCCCCAAAGCTTGTACAGGGGGGCGTGAAGTAAGCAAGCAATGTTGCGCTTCAGGTGCCACAGAGGGGTTAGGAATCACACTTATAAGTTGATCAACCATTCAGCGCTCGAGGACTTTGCACCTGAAAAAACAAAACTAGATGCAGCGTAACCCCTCATTGTGGAAGCCCACCGACCTAGGCCATAGCAATTGATCACCTCAAGGAATTTCAGTGACCCAAAAAGCTGGAATAACTATAAACAGTTGCACTCATGAGGGCGGGCACAATACACACAAAAGCAAATCCTTCTTGGAAGGTGCAGCACCTCTATATGTCCGTTGCACAGGGCCAGCCACGCAGGCGTGTTGCCGTCGTCATTTTCTGCGTCCTCATCCGATTTTTCCAACAAGGCTTGAACACACTCTGAAGGCCGCAAAAGGGAAAGAAGGGATGCAGATATGTGGGTTAAGAGCTACCAGGGCGCTGAGGGGCAGAGCCTAGAGCACAAGCAATTGCTGAGAGTGTGTGCAGCGCAAGCGTCTACACACGATTGGTAAGCTGTTTGGTGATGATGAATTGAGACAGGCCGGAAGTCATCAAGAGGCAATTGCCTGGCTAGCAAGGACACCCTGCTGGCGACTGAGACAAATGGCCTAGCTGAGTCAAGCGCAAGAGGAGCTCGCTATGGGTGGACGGCCTTAGATCACTGGACTTAAATAACACGTACCTCTCTGTGTTTCCTATGTGTCCTCTGTATATTATACACGCTATGAATTATGCAGCACGATCACTGGCCTTATAACACGTACCTCTCTGTGTTTCTTATGTGTCCTCCGTACATTATACACGCTATGTATTATGCACGCTCCATACATACGCCAGGGTTCATGCGAAGCTTTCAGGGGCAACACCATAAAATCCTTCCTTGGTGCACATGCACTGTGTGTCTGTGGAAAGGGGGGGGGGAGCTCTAGTATTAAAGGAGTACGTCACGCCACTCTACCGCCTTACTCGATGACTATACTGCACTTTGTAGAATTGGTGTAGCTACACACTGAACGCGTTTGATTGTACGCCCTCCTCAAGGTACCCCCCTTGAGAAAGGAGACGTACCTAAGTGACCGTTTTTGGCGGCTAAATGCAAGGCAGTGTTCTCCTGTGCACGCAAGGCAACATAAGGGCGCAAGCATGTCGTCAGTGCTTTTTGCAGAACGCACGCATCAGGCATCTTAGTTCAAACCCAGGGGCAGAGCGCAGAAAGCACGCATCATGCATCTTAGTTCACACCCAGGGGCAGAGCACGTGAGACTGCCAAGGTAGGTTGACAGCGTGTTAACACAAGCAGGTGAGCGGCTGAACAAACCTTTCCCCTGTTGTATGAACCAATGGACGCACAGGACACTCACCGCATCGTCTGTTGCATCTATGTCAATTTCCTGCTCAAGACAGCGTGAAACACAAGGTAGATGCCCCCTGCTTGCTGCTGCAATAAGGGCGGTGCCTTCTTTGCTCCCGGAGCCCTCGTTCACCTGAACAACATTGATTCTAACAGGTGTCTTTGACGTCCAAAGCAAAAGTGGGCTATGGAAACGAGGCGTGCTTTTGCAGTTTGCATTCTTAATCATGCGTGTGTGTGTGTGAGTGTGTGTGTTTGTGTGTGTGAATATGTGTGTGTGCATGCGCATGCATGCTTGCGTGCGTGTGTGTGTGCGTGCACGTGCACGTGCGTGTCCATGTGTGTATATATATGTGTGCGTGTATGTATGTGTGTGTGCGTGTGCGTGTGCGAGTGCGAGTGCGTGTGCGCGTGCGTGCGTGCGTGCGTGCGTGCGTGCGTGTGTGTGTGTGTGTGTGTGTGTGTGTGTGTTTGTGTGTGTGTGTGTGTGTGTGTGTGTGTGTGTGTGTGTGTGTGTGTGTGTGTGTGTCCGCGTTTGTGCTACCCACATCAACTCCAGAAGCAAATGAATCAGACAACGCCTCCACGTCTCCAAGCGAGGCAGCACAAACAGGCCAAGGAGGCATCTTGAGTTTTCCAAAGAATACCGAATACAGAAGAAGGCGATGCAATATATATAAATAGTTACAGACGGATTAGGATATAAATAGTTAAGGTATGCGGTTTCCGCGGCACACATCTTACAGCCAGTAGCGATGGTTTTGGGGTACATGCACATTGCCTTTGAGGCGTTCCTCAGAGAAAAGTATGGAGCAGCAGCCCTGGACAAAATTCGCCAATCATTGGGCAGCCCAGGAGTCCACACGCCCCACACCACGACATTTGAGTATAGTTGCCCGTACGTGGACGTGTTTTTTTATAAGTACGTGTCGCGTTTGCAGGCTGGAGAAGTTGCTGGAGGAGTTTCTAACCAACCAAACACTTACACACCCTCACAATCCGCCCACGCACACATACACACATGCGCACACACACACTCACACACGCGTGCGCACGCATACACACTCACACATTCACACATTTACACGCACGCACGCAGACATGCTGCACACGTAAGCATGCGTACACATATTCACTCACACACTCACATGCTAGTATGCGCACGCTAGGTCGCTCACAAACAAACACACACACACACACACGCACACACATGCTAATATGCGCACGCTAATATGCTAACACGCTCACAAACAAACACACACGCACACATATACACATTAATGTGCATGCACGCGCGCTTGCCCAGACACATGTGCACACATAATAGACTTATTCTCCGACCATCTTTTCAAACCCGAAACCCGTCGCACACAACACACGGTATCAGCCTCCAGCATGCTCCTTTCATGCTGCATGCCCCATTCTTCCCGCAGTCTACTGGAGGAGACGGCAAAGGTGTTGGGCATGGATGTGGACAGCGTGTTGAGGCAGTTTGGGCACTTCTTCGTATATTACAACAAAGAATTGGTCAGTACGCAGGTCTTTTTCTTCTATGGACAGGTCACGCACTGCGACTATTTGTTTTATGGATACACACCCCCAGTGTCTACCCCATATGCATAAAGTGTGCTTTCGTTTGTGAATCACGCAAAGAGGAGGCGCTTGTTGCATGCAAGTCAAACCATCAAAATGCCAGACGATGCCCTTGGCATTTGCGGGTGCTTAATCAAAATCATGCAAACAGCACACATATACACATGCACGTGTTGTGTTGTATGGGCAAGCCTGCCTTACATCATACACACCCGCGCGGCTGTCCGGTATCTGTTTTCGCCCTACACCACCTGACTCTAATGCTTGAACAAACAGCATTTTATTTTTTAGAGGGCAGGCATGAGCGGTGAGCGCCATGCAGAGCACGCTGAGGAGGGGCAGGATTAACATGCAGTCACCTCTCGCAACTTCAGGGGTATAACAAGCTCCTCACCAACTTTGCTTCGTCCTTTGCTGGCTTCCTAACCAACCTGAACAACCTGCACCTTCACTTGAGCCTTGGCAGTCCAGCCATGGTAACCCCAGACTTTAGAGTGGGGAAGGTGTGTGTGTGTGTGTGTGCGTGTGTGTGTGTGTGTGTGTGTGCGTGCGTGTGTGTGTGTGTATGTATGTGTGGTGCACACTGTACTTTGTATACGCAGGTGCAATTGAGCATGTGCATGTGAAGGTGTTAGTTAGCTAGGTGCGCACACAGGTGTGATTACGTGTGAGAGCAAATGCATGTGTGTGTGTGTGCTTTTTTGACTGCAAACACGTTTACCTGTGTGTGCCTGTGTCCAATCCCACAAGCAGTGCCAGGTGGCTGTCGCCCTCTACTTTCAGTTCTTGCCATCCCTGTTTGGCCTGCCGTGAGGCACTTTATGAAGCAGTGCGCTTTATGTATGCACTCCACGCTGTGTGGTGTAATGTGGCACACATATCCGACACAAACGCCGTTTTTCGGCCTGGGTTCTGCGCACAGGTGACGAGCAGCTCCCTAGAGTTGCACTACCACAGTAAACGACAAGGCTTGGGCGCGTTGGTAGAAGGCATGGTGCAGGTGTGTTGTATGTGTGTATGTGTATGTGTGCACGTGTGTGTGATTGTGGTGTGTGTGTGCGTGTGTTTGTGTGTGCGTGCGTTTGTGTGTGTGTGCGTGTGTGTGTGTGTGTGTGTGTGTGCATGCACACGCGCAAGCACCTTACTTGGGCTAAATAGCACACCTCTCCCCTGTGCTTGTCTCGATTGCCCATCCCAGATCTTGGCCTACTCTCTTCCAAGGATATTTGTTCGGCACGTGCTTGCTGTCCACCGCGCACGTACATGTACACACATCACCGGACGCACATGCAGATGCACACATACACATACAACACACCTGCACCATGCTTTCTACCAACGCGGCACGTTGGTCTTCAAGACTGATACAGCCTGATGCCGCAACCACACTTGGCCTGTACACACATCAACAGACGCAGCACCACATCTCGTAAGCGGCCACGTTGAGGATTAAGACGGATATCATATTCCATCATAACATATGATTCGTACCACACTTGACCTCCCTGTTTGTGGCTCAGGCGGTGGCCGAGTTCTTCTATGAAGGCAAGCCTATTGTGATGCAGCTGCTAAGGGGCACAGCCAATGGTACCTGCGACCACGAGGTGCGGACCCTTATAATGTTATATAATATAAAAAAGTATGATATAATATAATATATTATATTATATTAGGGTTCCTTAGGCTGGGCCAGAGTCACACATATGCATGTAATTGTGGTCTTCACAGCAAGCCTGAATACATGTGGTTGGGTACGGTGTTTATTTGTATACATTATATCTGGGTCTAGCCAACAGCCCTGTGCATGTGTGTGTGCTGCGAGGGCCTTTTTCCAGCACTTGCGTACCATGCTGGTGGTGGCCCCTCACCGTGTCCATTGCACGCACGAGTGGCATGCATGCACACACGCACACACAGCTTAAGACAAGGCCACACACATATCTACACACACTTACAGGCAAGATCACACTCAGACAGACACGCGCACGCGCACTTACACACACACACACATACACACGTGTGTAGGGTTGGCTAGAACCGTATATATCCACCGTATATGACCGTATTTTTGGTGATTTCCCTGCTAAAAATACTGTATACATATGGTTCTGGCCAACCCTACATTTGTGTCACAGTAGACTCACAGAGGCATCACACAGCGCTCACACACACACACACACACACACGTGTCACACAGTCGCGCGCGCACACACACACACACACACACACACACACACACACACGTCACACAGCGCTCACCCATCGCACACACACGCATGCACATGCACACATCTCACAACGCCCAAACGTGTCACACAGACACACACATGTCACATCGTTCATATGCACACATGCCCGCACACATCGACATACACCACACGCTCACACATACCACATATCACACATCACACATATACCACATCACACATAGCGCGCACACATCGTACATACACCACACACTCACACATCGTACATA
>Ga0307974_1001291_pt1 | contig 17155 bp, 20 predicted proteins | sample OrgLakmetagen784_FD_201812 | JGI IMG/M metagenome (GOLD analysis project Ga0307974, IMG submission 201812) | Saline water microbial communities from Organic Lake, Antarctica - #784 | ecosystem: Environmental > Aquatic > Non-marine Saline and Alkaline > Saline | place: Antarctica: Organic Lake... | reverse complement strand
GTGGGATGGTGGGGGATGGGGACCATGCAGCAGTCCTGGCACAGAGCGCAAGTGTGAAGAAACCACAGCCTGCGTTCCAGATGCACAGAGACTTGAACGCGGCATGGAACCTGTGGAACGTCTTGGCTGCAGAGTATGCTGGACTGCCTAGGCCAGCATATTTGAAACAGCCGCCTGCAGCACACTGCTGCGATTTGACACGCTAGTTATTTCTCGGTTCCAGCAACTTGAAATAACGAGTTTAGAGGGTATTACATAGATCAAGGGGAGATAGCAAACTCCCTACTACGTGAGTAAATAAAGGAAAATCCCTACTACGTGAGTAAATAAAGGAAAATTGAGAGAAGGGCAGCAAGAGAGGCTGGTTGGACAGGAAAAAGGAGGCCAGGGGGGAGGCTTTCAAGGGAAAAAGGTTCAGGCGGAAAAAGTTGGATCCAGAGAAACCAAAGGAAGTTGGCAGAGCAAAACGATCTGAGGCCTGGATACCTACACTACCAAAAGAGCAACCAGACACGAAGGCAAGAGAAGCTAGGAGCCAGCCAGGATAAGAGCAAACTAAGCCATAGCAATGACTGGTGCGCCAAAACAGGCTCCAACACAACTCCCCCTAAAGAAACTGATACCCCTCTAAAGCGCATAACCTAAGCCTAGCGAAAGAAAAGCTTCACGGGGAACCCTTTGAGAAGAGAGTTTTACAAAAATAAAATACCCAAGGATCCTGGGCGCAGAGCAGAGTTCTACGACCTACTCTCCCCAAAGTCAAAAAGAAAAAGGTAACCCTACGCAGGCAGACGGGCAGGGAAACCAGGCGAGGGGGAGAGGGGTGGGGTAGCACCAAATTGACATACAGCAAAGAGCACAGCTGACCAACAAGCAAGGAAGGAGAGGCTCTGCACTCTGCACAAGGAGGCAACACTAAGGGAGGCAAACAACACCAGGCAGAACACCATACCTTAGGGGAGGCTGCACATGGAGAGGCAGCACAGACGGCTGCGTCAACACTAGGCAGCACAACTCACATGCTCACTAGGGGGACAGGCACGCGCTAGATACGAGGCTGGTAAAACCATGGACTATTCAACTAATTCACTAAAAGGCCAAGGCGAGGGGCGCCACAACTAAAAGAGCAGCTAACAGCCCTCCTGGCCAACACAGAGGAAAGAGGCTGGGCTCAACTGGGCACTTACCCCCCTCTCCCCCCCTAGCCAACCCATTAGCCTACCCGCGTCGGAGCCCCTGTGGAGATGGAGCTGGTGCTGCTGCTGGTTGCCGGTGCCCTACGTATACGGCGGCGCCGAGCGGGGACGTGGGGGAGGGGGGCCGTGTGGGTGACCCAGTGAAGGAGGAAATGGGCGTACCATACATGGTGGACGGGCTGGATGAGCTGAGCAGGGGCCTTGTAAAGAAGGAGGTGCTGAATCCTGTCCACGCCCCAAAAGCACAGGCAGGCTTCCCAGGTCTCGCGTCCGCGCACAAGAGTTGGGTCGGCCTCTGGTGGGTACGGGTGGGGGATGGGGGGCCGGTTACGAGTGAGGTGGTGCGGGAAGCTGATTGGAGGGACCTAGGCAGCAGGCATGTGGGGGTAGGGGTTCTGGTCCTGCGTGCTTTAAAAGTGAACGCAAACATTTATGTAGCTAGATGTAATCAGTTCAACTTATATCTAAGAAGGGAAACGGAAGAAGCGTACAGGAGGGGGGAATCATATTGTCCCCACACTTCGCTACTTTCTGTAGCAGTGACGCATGTAGGGCAAAATTGAAAGCAGCTCACGTGCTTCTATCTTCGTTCGCGTATGCTACCCTTCTATCTGATTTTGCCTTTTAATGGCTTCACTTGCAGGCCATGAATAGCCCTCCCCCCTTTCGCCCGAAAATAACACTGGGACCTACTATGCATCAGTACGATATCATTGATGAAGAGTCTGGAAGAAAACTGCTGGGACATGGCAATCAAAAGGAGCGCCAAGGACTTGAGCTAGGATAACTCCACTATTCTAGGTTGGCCTGTAGCTTCCCCCTGCTCTCGGCTCTTAGTAGAACAGCCCATTTCTTGTTGTCTAGGCCTTTAGCTCACTATCCTCCTTTCTCGCCTCCCTACTCTTGGGCTCATAACGTTGAGAGTGACATGCTGGCGCAGCTGCGCTTCTGTAGGGGGCCTCTTTTATTCTCTTGGGCTGTGTAGGCACCTAACCTGAATACACAAGCTTTCATTCTTTCCCATGCTCCTTGACCTTCATGTTCACGATTGCCCTTCGCCATCAACCTGGATGCCCCCACTACTTTCTTCTATTTCTTCCAGCCTGCCTCTCTTGCTTCCTTTTTATTTCGCAACTTTCAGTTCATTTTCATCCTGGGAGTTTGCTATCTTGACTTATGGAAACACGCAAAAATAAAAATAAACCATACACTAGGCACTCAGAAATGTCTGGAAGAAAAGACAAGACTGGAGTAAGTTATAGAAAAAGAATTTAAAGAGCAAGCAAGGGACGAAGCTGCATAACAAAGAACAATGCAACACAAATAGACGTGAACACAAATAGACGTGACATGATCTAAAACCTCAATCCTACAGTGTTTGCAATACGCAGCGCTACAGTTTAAACACAACTAGCTCTACCCTGAGATCCCCGAGTCTATTAAATTACAACTTGTCCTCGGGCACAGGGGAGCTCCCACACCAGGCCGTCCATAACACTGCACCCAAGACGTAGTGAGCTGCAGTAATGCCAAAGACCAGAGGCCACGACTCAGTCGTCTGCAGCAGGTACCCTGTCGAGTGATACAAAAAGAATGGCACGTGTGTACAAGAGCAGGGCGTGAGCAGATGGAGTTAACTTGTGTGATGGATTGCCCCACCTGTCAATCTGCATCAAGTAAGGCGAATTGAAACAGGCTTTGCTACCAGCAGCGTAGGCAGGCACTGCCGATGTAAGTGAGCAATTACACTGCAAAGGTAAAGCACACGTGAAATGCTGTACAACACACGTACCTGTGAACGGTACGCTGATCACGCCTGCCAGGGTGGCGGCAGTATTGCCTGCACCAAAGACGACGCCTGTGCAAGGAAAGGGAACATTGTTCTTCAATTTACATGCAGTAGCTATCCCTGACGCCGAGCTTGTGTTGAAGACACACGCACGCTTGCTTATTAGTGTGAGTGCAGACTTTTTCTGCTTACTTCAGTCAGACTCATCTACTGAGCCTTGAATACGAAATACATTAAGTACTTGTAGGTGTGACGCAAAAGACTGATCTCACCAGGGCCTTCCAAACTCACCAGCATGGCGGGGTGCGATGTCCAGGTGGTTCACGCTCACTCCGCCCAGGGACAGTGCAGAGAAGCCAAGGCCCACTGTAATGATCTGGAGAGAAAGTGTGTGTGTGTGTGGGTGGGTGGGTGGGTGTGTCAGTGACACAGTAGATTAAGGAGCAAGTGAGTCAAAGTGTTTGTTTGGTGTGTGTATGTATGTCAACCTAGTAGTGTGTGAATGTGTGTGTTTGGTGTGTGTATGTATGCGCACACGTGCATATGCATGGTGCCGCACCTGGCTGGCTAACGAGGGGGAGGGCCCCACTAAAGGTGACACAGCTATCAGCAAGCAACTGGCAGGTCCCAGCATGCCCACCACTTGCAGCATGACACGCACGCTGCGGATGCTCCAGCCGCTTGAGATCAGGCGATCTGCAAGGGGGCGGGACAGAAACTTGCCATTGTAAGCAGAGCTGTGGTGGTATAAAGGGTCGTGCATGTGATTCAAGGGGGAAAGGAGAAATCAGTCACAGGCTGGGCCCTGCTTTGTGAGGGGCTGATGGGTACCTTGTGTGTGTATGTGTGTATGTGTGTATGTATGTGTATGTGCATGTGCATGTGTGTGTGTATGCTTGTAAGTGAGCATGTGTGTTTGCGTGTGTGAATGCGTATGTGTGTGTCTGTGCGTGTACGTGCGTCAAGGCAGGGTGCTGTATTCGCTTTCAATCCTATTAAGCAGATATAGAGTTCCCCCAATGGCAACACACACCTGCAAGCACGCCACTGGCAGCACCCAGGCCTCCTTGGACAATGTAAGGCAGCAGCGTGTATGTGGCAAGGTCGGCGATCTCAACACCATAAAAGTCTTTGAAGAAGGTGGGCAGCCAGTTCAGTAGGCCGTACATGCCCCAGGACTGTAAGGCAGGGGAAACAGTGCACTCGGGTGAAGCAAGGCAATAGGAAGAGAGAAGCGAGTGCAAGCGAACACTTTCAAGATAAATGTTTGAAAGGTCTTGACTGACATGGAAAAAATAAGAGAAGCTAGGGACTCAGCCACTCCGCTCCTCACCTTCTCAAAACCACAATAACTCTTGCACACACTGTTGTCTCCGTTCAAAAACACAATTTCACACACATACACACACACACGTACACGTACACACACAGTTACACTTTCACACACATTTACAGTTTACATACACATACACATACACATACACATAACTACACCTACACGCACACACATCTACATACACGTACACACACGCAAGCACAAAACAACAGAGGAATTAACATGAACTACAGGCCTCCACACCATATGTTCCTTACAGAGCAACACAATCTGCTCATTCAGTTTCACAGGTGAGAGATCATCGTCCGGCAGTACTCTACTACGAAGCTGAGCACTGTCCCCTAAGAAATAATTACCTGGCAGTACTGCGTGACACAGATAGCCCACAGCTCCCTGCGTCTAAATAGCGCCCGCAAACCAGTAACAGGGGCTGCATGCAAAGGCAAGGTACAGAGGTATGGATTAGTTGCGAGTGACATGGACCGATGACAAGTTAGAGAAAAGGTTAGCATAAAAACCTGCCCTACACTTTGCTAGTTGTGATTGGAGTAAACTCTGGTGCCAACTCATTTCCGTCACGATTGATTAATATTCACGGACGAGAATGCTTAAGCCGACCTCAATTACGTAAGACACTGCCTAAATTTGTTTTGCCCACCATATGCCTCCTCGTAGCGCAAACTTTCCACAATTCATCACTACGATTGATGAGCTAGGTCCGCCTAACGATTGGCAATGCACAGGCGTTTAGAGGACATCCTTCAGCTCTGGCAAGATACATGAACACCCCCCCACTATACCAGTAACCCTGCTAGAAGCAACCTCCAATTCATGTGTTTGCACAAGAAGCACCCTGCCAGCAGCCTTGCTTGTAGCACCCTACCAGCAACCCTGCAAAGCACTCTTCCCATTCGTCCCTGCGTGCAGCACCTTACCTGTACCGCTCTCACTCCTGCTGCCGCTCGTGCTTGGATCACTGGCGTCTGTAGAACTAACTGTGGAGTAGTATTGCGTGGTGGAGGTGCCACCACTCTCCAAATTGGAGTCGGAGCTGAGAGGGTCGCCTTGCCCTTTCTGGGGGGGCTGGGGGAGGGGGGAGTTGGAGACAGTTGCTGGGAGCCACAAGGGGAGCCACAGTAGAGCACAGGCGGCAAACGCATAGAAGACCCACTGCAGGTAGGATGGTATGGGCAGATAATTGTTAGAGCATGCATGTTCAATACACCGTGTGTACTTCCACTGATCACGGTTCCGGCCAAATTTTTGCTTTCACAAAGAACACATTTGAAGAACAGACACAAAGTTTGTGTTCAAAGAACATGTCACTGTCGAAAATGGAGAATGAGTGCTACACTCAGACCATCAAGGTCAAGAAGTGACAACATAACACGTGCGGTTTCACCTTTTTCAATACTCATCACAGGGATCACAGGCAAGAAGGTCTAGACAAGTACACAAAAATGATGCAATGAAATCACAGCAAAAGCCGTGTGCAAATCAGTAAAGCAGTGCGACAAGCAAGGAGTAGGGGAAAGGCTGGCAGTGGGTCATTGCTGACTGCAACTAGCATCATTTAGTAAAGGAACCGACAATCTTCTCATCAATTGAATCCGAAAAAGGAACCATAAGGGCACTTAGGAGTGTTGCAACAGCGATGAGCTGAGAAACAGATGGTGATTGAGTTACTGTTTTTAGAAAGAAACTTGTCTGAGATGCTCTAGCTTGAATGAGCGACGCCTTATAATGAGCGATGAGCGTGAAAAGCCTACTTCTTTTTCGGTAAGAGTGTAATGCATGACGACATCAGTACTGCCGCCCAAACAACAAAATTCATGACTTGACAACAAAGAGTGGAATTGAACACACGCACGCACGTCAACGCTGTACGTACCGGCCAACCAAATTCCTTTATTATGTAGGGGCTCACACCAAAAGCTAAAGCAGTACCACCATATGATGCTGCGGTGACAATGCCAACAGCCGTGCTTTGGCTAGCCTGCATTTGTTTGTTTGTTTGTTTGTTTGTTTGTTTGTTTGTTTGTTTGTTTGTTTGTTTGTTTGTTTGTTTGTTTGTTTGTTTGTTTGTTTGTTTGTGTGTGTGTGTGTGTGTGTGTGTGTGGGTGTGTGTGGGTGTGTGGGTGCGCGTGTGTGTGCATGTGTGTGTTCATGTGCGCAAATAGGTGGTGATCATGCAGCTCTTCTGTCACAGTGACGAATCTTTTACTCGAGGGAATCAATGAAGGGTCACTTTCACTGGTGAGAGAAAACTGCGGAACTTTTTAAGAAATACACACACAGTTAAGAGGTTTACCAAACTGTTGTACGTGATGCTCAGTTTTCACAGAAACCTCGTACAAGAGCACACAAACACTCACACGCACATACGCACACAAACACAAATGTACCTGCGGCACATTCCGGGCAATCATGGAGTGGATGGCAGGGAAAGCAATGCCCTCCCCCACGCCCAGCAGCACTCGAGCTGCCAGCAACGGGGCTGTCCCCATTGCTGCAGCTTGTGGTGTGAGAAGCGTGAACAGGGACCAAAGTGCCACGCCAGATGCGAGCACCCGCTTGCCGCCGTACTTGTCTGCAAGCTGGCCGCCTAAAACCTGCCAGCATGAGGCGAGTACGGAGATGGGCATTGGGAGTCTAATTGTATGCGTGACTACATCAGACAGAGTAATATAACAATCGGCCAAAGCAAAGTGTTTACAGCATATGCGACTGTGAACTTGAAGGGTTCCTAATTCCTGAGAAGAACACTGTAGAGATTGGATTTGGGAGCACACGCTCTGTGCAACGAGTTGGGAATTGTCAGGCTTTCAAAAAGCAGCAATCTTTGGCACAACAGCAGCAAACGAGTGTAAATATAGCTCCTCAGCGGTCGAGTTCCTTACTTGGGTCAAGGCGTAGCCGGTGAAGAATGAGGAGAGTACGATGCCTTGGAACGCCTGAGAGGGGTGACCAAAAAGCAGGAGGAATTTGAACGTTTCAGTGCAAGTACAGGCAGAGAAGCAATAATTTATCCGAGAGCAATGCTTGCCATGAAAGAGTATGTCAACGACAGATACGGCAGATACCAGCACCGCTTGCAGGAAAAAGCTACCTACCACCGTTTGCAAAATGCATGATCTAATACTGCAGTCACCTTTTCCCAGCCAAACTGCTCTGCCATGGGAAGAATCGCTGTTGACATGTTGCTTCGATCTGCGTGTATCGAAAGGACAGCAATGTTGCATTTCACGAGATCATGGACAATTCAGCACCTTGATGCAGTTAGTTGTGGCTGACCAACTGACACATTGAGAGGTGCATATCATGTCTACTCTTCAGACTTGAACATCTCTCAGCAGCCTACACGTATGCCTCTATGTGCGAGCACAATAAGCAGCACACACACGATGCGCACACTTCACAGCTCACCGGCGTAGCAGATGACAACTGACAGGGTGCACATAGCCACGAGGTATTTCCACGCTGCAGGGTCTTCTTGAGGCGTGGGGGGCCGCTCATCATCTTCGGAGCTCTCAATTCCCATAGAAGAGGAAGGGGCTCCGCTGTTTGGTGCAGTTCCCGCTCGCATGCGTGACGTTGAGGCCAGCAGCGAAACAGGGTCCACGTGAGCATGAGGGCCTCCATTCGAAAGTAAGTGGCGGGGGAGGAGAGGCTGGGCTTCCAAAGAGACTGTGTTGACGGCTGCTGTGGTTGAGCTGTGTGTGTCTCGGGAGGACTCGCCTCTCTGAAAAGACGCATCCACCCCAAGATGCACAGGCAAGTTTGGGCTCATAGCTGCACTTCTCACAACACAGTGACGCTGTGGCTGAAGGTAAAAGCTCCTGGGCGATGGGAAGGTTGTTGAAGTAAGGCCATGGCCACTGCCTGCGTGGAAAATGTGTATGTGTGTGTGAATTATGTGTTTATGTGTGCATGTTCTGTGTTTGTATGTTTGTGTGTCCGAGTGTGTGTGTGAGTGTGTGTGTGTGTGTGTGTGTGTGTGTGTGTGTGTGTGTGTGTGTGCGCGCGCGTGTGTGTGTGTGTGTGTGTTTGTGTGTGTGTGTGTGTGTGTGTGTGCGTGTGTGTGTGTGTGCGTGCGTATGTGTGTGTGTGTGTGTGTGTGTGTGTGTGTGCGTGTGTGTGTGTGTGTGCCTATGAGTGTGTGTGTTGTGTACGTGGATGATAAAGCAAAAGGATATACCTGTCAAACAAAAAGAAAGGCGGTGCTTCTGTGCGGTCTGTGGAGCACTGAAGACTTTGGCTGTTGCTGCCATTAACTTTAAAATGGTGACCCAGTGGGAGGAGGCTCCTGTTGAGCAGGAGTCATAGGGTTTAACCAGTGGTTCCAGTATTGATCAGCATATACCTAGGTGGCAAAACTTACGAAGGAATAAATAAATAAATAAATAAGTATATAGGGTCCGTTCGGAATGTGATGTTGCAGCTGTCTGCCTCACCATTCCATCTTTTCAAGCCCGATTTTCCAAAATCCAGGTGTTTTGCAGGTGATCTTCATATTCTCACAAATGCTCACACACATACACACACATAAACACACACACACACACACACACACACACACACACACACACACACACACACACACACACACACACACACACACATACACACTCACACACACACACGCACACACACACAAACACACACACATACACACACACAACTCAGGTCACACAGGGTCAGCACACACAAGCGTGCCAGCTCCCTCCCTCTCCAGCACCCCCTCGCTTCCAAAGCGGCGGCGCTGCCGAGTTTATGATTTGCACGACCAGGTTGTTCCCTACGAGCAGGTGAGTCCTGTTATTTTATCGCTGCAGAGCACGAGTGATCAACTGCAACCGGGCGTGTTGGCGCATCCTCTCAGCCATCCTGTGCCCTCTCCATTCAGGCCTGGAGTTGGCAGCATCAGCAGCTAGATCGTGCCCTGTCGGAAAAGGCACTGGGACACACAGGCTCTGATGCACTCCTCATCATGCAGCACCAGCCAGTGTACACTCTCGGCACCGGTAGCAGTGAGGGGCACCTGCTCTTTGACCCACTGACCTCCCCCATCCCGTTGTACCGCACAGAGAGGGGAGGCGAGGTCACGTACCATGGACCTGGACAGGTAGCTCCTGCAAGAGAAAAACAAGAATAAGTACGCAGGCAGTGGAAATTAATGTCCACAGAAACGAGGCCACCATGTTACGTGCTAGGTTTGGAGTATAAAGTATGAAGCTGCATTGCAAAGCGTGACCGAAAGTTAGGCTTGACTCTTTGCTTTCTTTTGTGCTCTTGCAGCTGGTCATGTACCCTCTTATGCAGCTAGGAGCACCGAAGGCAAAAGCGCCGCGTGACTTGCATTTATACATGCGCAGGTAAAATGACTTTCCAAAGCAAATCCCTGTATTAGAAGAGAAGCTAGCGGTTCAGAGTGCAGCTAGGTTGCAACACCTGATCGAGCTGTTTGCTCATATTTGAGCTCATGTGAGATGTGTGCGAGTGTTCCAGTGTCACATGCACATGCAGCCTTGAGGAGGTTGTCATCCGTGCGCTTGCGGAGGTGTCTGGCTTGCAGGGAGAACGAATTGAGGGGCTTACAGGCGTTTGGGTGGGGCAGCACAAGCTGGCAGCCATTGGGGTCAGAGCAAAGCAGTGAGTGCATCCAACCAAAGCAGATCGGGGTTATCCTGTCTTCAGAACAAAAGTTGGTTGGGTGGAGGGCGTCTTCGCCTGCACATTGCGCCATGTTACCATGCTGTTTTTTTTTCTAAAAGATTTTTGATCAGCATCTTACCTAATCCATATCTAAGTAGTCCTGCACAAACTGCCCCCAAAGGAATATGCACGCTACGCAACCTTTTTACGCAGGTGGGTAACTTATCACGGCCTGGCTCTAAATGTCTGCCCAGATCTCAATCCCTTTTCAGCCATTGTGCCCTGTGGCATCTCCGACAAAGCCGTAGGGAGTGTAGCACAACAGCTGGCCTGGCAACAGCTACAACAGCAGCAGCATAACAGCACTAGTGATTTTAAGGGGGATATCGTGCAAACGTTTCTCGAGGGCTCGTTACATGCTTCATCACCGACGAACAGCGAACTGCTGCTGGAGTATCGATATGCGCTGCTAGAGGCTTTTGAGGAGGTGTTTGGACTGGAGTTGGAACAAATGGATGCCGCCGACCTTGATGTTTTATGTGACGCTTCTAAAACTTGATACCTTATATGGCTGAAACTGTGTTTGCCTGGAAGCATGTGGATTTAGGTTGCTTTAAGGTCAGCTCTAGGGGGGGCGTTTTGTGCAAGTGCTCCAAAAGGCCTGAAATTGGTAAAGAAGAATAATTGGGGGGAATTTAAAAAGTCTGCACACTCAGATGTAAGAAATTTAAAGTGAGTACAAAGATATGGTACTGGTGTAATGTTTGCCTGGAAGCACGTGGATTTAGGTGTGCTTTAAAATCAGCTTTAAGGGGGGTGTTTTATGCAAGTGCTCCAAAAGGCCTGAATTTGGTAAAGAAGAATACTTGGGGGGGATTAAAAAAGTCTGCACACTCAATTGTTAACCCTGTTTACAAAAAAAAGGATTAAGCCCGCAAATCCAACCGACTGAGTAAAATTTCCGGAGCGGAGCGGAGCGGAGCGGATGTTTCCAGAGCGGAGAAAAAGGCAAGTCAATTTTAACACATAAAGTGCAAGTGAATTAGGTTCACACTACCAGCGAAGCAGAAAGTATAAAATGCATGACACGCAAGCAGAGCCTTCAACACACCCACATTAATAAAGGAGGAAGCGATACTGATGATTGTGTGTGTGCATGTGCAAGTGCGTGTGCGTGTGCGTGTGCGTGCGTGTACGTGTGTGCATGCGCGAAAATGTGTGCGTGTGTGTGCGTGTGCACGTGCGTGTGCTATGCAGGTGTGTGAGTGCTTGTGCGTGTGTGTGTATGTGTGTGTGCGTGTGTGAGTGTGTGTGCGTGTGCGTGTGCGTGTGCGTGTGTGTGTGTGTGTATATATGTGTGTTGCTAGGCACAGTCACCATCCTGAAACTGGCTCAGCTGAGAAGGGGATTGCTGGGGAATTTTGGGTATGGGGCTGTGCTGCCAGCGTGGATAGGCCCGCTTGTTGGCTTTGAGAGGAAGGCCCGGTGTCCATGTTTTGCAAGAGTGCATGTTGTGCAAGCACTCCAATTTCGGAGAAAAATCGGAGCGGAGGATTTTAATAAAGACGGATTTGACGAGCAAATTAGCAAATTTTACAAATTCGGAGAAATTCGGAGACTTTTCGGAGCGGTTGAAATCGCATTTTTTATTTCGGAGAGATGTTATCATACATGATTATATTTGAGTAAATGAGTATTATCGCGTAGTCGGGCAAAGTCAAACTTGCATTGTCAGTCAATTTGCCATCACTTGCTTCAAAACTCTCTTCCTTTAATGTTTGTTAATATTTAAAAATTGTTTTATCAGCTCCATCCGAAACTTCCAAGGTCATAATTTTCCAAAATTGAATCTTCGTTGGCTTCCGGCATGCATCCATGAATGCTTTTAGGCAGTGCCTGCACCAGGTAAGTAAGTGTCTGTTGGGGTGATTCCGCACAAATTTTGATCCGTAGCTGTTGCCAAAATGCTGACCGATCATAGACTCCGCACTTTAACACACACACACACACACACACACACACACACACAACACATGCCCACGCAGACACACACACACACACACACACACACACACACACACACACACAGATATGCACATACACACATGCACACACGTGCATGTGCATGCACGCACACACACACACACACACACACACACACACACACACACACACACAAACACGCACAGATACACACACGTGCATGCCCGCGCACACACACACACACACACACACATACACACACGCGTGTACACTCTCAGGCTGCTGCGCGCTTACAAGCCCTGTTTGTGTGGCATGTTTGGGCCCGATGTAGCTAGGAGTCAAGGAGTCATAGAGCGCTTGAACGGTCATCACAGGATGCTCAGCACCCGGGGTATGATGGCCCTCTCGCCCCTAGCTCCCCTCACTGCCAGCCATCCATGCCCGTACCCACCTATACGCCACCCTCTCTTCCTCTGCTCTGCGCGCCCTAGTCGCCTCCCCTGCTTGACCGCGGCTCCCAGCCGGGAGACTTTCATCCAGGATCAGGGAAGCAGCTCCAGCATGCAAGCCTGTGCTGGGGAACTTCCTTCCGTAGCTCTCAGTGTCCAGCAAACCTACTCCACCACAGCAGCAACCCCAAACAGCAGCATCCCTGCAGAACGCCTCAGCACCACCAACACCAGCAGCAGCAGCAACGGCACAGCACCGCAACAGGGAGCGCAGCAGCGCCTCAGAGAAGACCCCTCCCAGCAAGAATCTTTCAGCGCAACTGCTGCGCCTGCTCCCTCTGCCCTGTCAGCCAACCCTGGTGTTGCCGCTCCAGCGGCTGAGGACGCAGCAGCTGGGGAACCCAGCCACGTGTCTCCTTCCCCAATACCCTCCTCCATCAAAGCAGCCCCGACGCGTGTGGTGGTGGTGGGTATAGACCCTGACACTCACGGGGGCCTGGCTGTGGCTTCATGGCTGTCTCGTGACCTGCAGGAGAAAGTGGACATCAGCCGCGTTCAGGTAGGAACACAACAGTTTGATTTCAGAAAATGCACATGCAGACAAGGGCCTTTAAGATCCAGCTGTAAGAGTGTTTTTGGTCTTGCAGTTATAATCTAAGATATTATGCGTCAAGGAACTGGTTCGGCCCTCGTTCGAGCTATGAAACTTGCTACTATGTTGCATTTTGATCTCGTGCTCTTGCATCACAGCAAAAAATAAGCGTGCACCTGTGTTCAAAGGAGTCCACTTGTTGCTACAATATGCCAACTGCAGTGGCACTTGTACGACGTTCCTGTGGCCGTGGTCCAGTTAATAACCAAATCAAAGGAGGGCAACGCCCGCACGAGAAGGTCAGTCAGCCTGAGGTGGTGCTGAGCTGCCTCCTTTGTTCACTCCTGCGGTATCAGCTTACCCAGTTATGCAGCAGGCAACAGCTTGCTCATAACAGGGATCCATTCTAGTTGCTTTTTAGCCCTTGTTAAAGCACAGCGCATTCCCAAGAATGTAGGTGCCCAAACTGAACATCCCCCAATTCTCATTTACCAGCTTCCAATTTTTACGATTAAGGGTCGAAGTTGCAGGCACCTGTGTAGCTCCTTTCTGGTTTATGCTGCGTGCGCGTTTGCTGCCTGCGCAGTTTAATATTATTCCCTCGTGCCATTTATGTCACTTTTTCAGCTGCATGCTGGCCCCCTTTTGATACCGTTGGCATATATGACTGCTTCTTTGCAACATTTCAGGTAAAGGGACAATACATCTGCCTTTTCTTGGCACCCATATCCTTGCGCATAATAACCATCATCGTGATGACTGCTGTTTGTGCGATGCTTCAGGTGGCTGGACATCATAGCCGCCCGCAAGATTATCCTTCAGGTGGTAAAGCAGTTCAGCGGAAGCAAAGGAGCAGCATACACGCGTGCGGTGCAGCAGACAAGCCACCTCACAAGCAGCAGTCCGTTCGGGGAAGAGGCGAACAGTGCTGGGGGGATTAAGGGAACAGAGGTGCGCATACGATGCATTGCGCATATGGAAAACACATGGAACGACACAGCTACATGTGTACATTCAAAACCGTGCAGCAAGCTCTCAGTGATGTACCTCACATCTGTCAACACCTTGCTTGTTTTCTGCCAGGATGCTGCAGCAACAAGATCAATGGAGGGTGCTAAGGATGGGCAGGAATCTCCAACAGCATCAGCAGCAGCAGAAGCAGATCTTGCAGACATACAAGTAGACATGCGTGCGTTTGTGGAAGCCCCGCCTATCATGCCTCAGTCTTGCAGCATCCGCACCATGTCCTCACAGCGTGAGTGTCCAGTAATTTCCCACCGGCTTGAGTGTCTGGTTTGAAATATAAGATATAAGAGCTCAGAAGTGCAGTATCAGGATTTTCCAGAAGCAGGAGAAAAGCAATAATCTGTGTTCTTGCATTAGAGTCAACGTCATGAGTAGCCATAAGCCAGGGGGAGGAGAAAGTGGCAGGCATCAGCTGATTAATATTGGATTTAGTAAGGGAGAAGGCCATTAGGGTGGTCGCGGTACCTGGTTTTGAATGCGGAGAGCTTGATGGCTTATTATAATGGTGAATAATAGGATGCATACAAAGGATAACGCTGATGCATACAAAGGTTTATACGATTTTTTGAATAGGATGCATGCAAAGGATTACGCTGATGCATATAAAGGAGTACACTATTATTTAAATGGTAAATAGTAGGATGCATACAAAGGATCACGCTGATGCGTACAAAGGTGTACACGCCTATAGGTGCTCCTATGCTCCATATCACACCCGCCACCATTTGCTCTCACACGCCCCTTTCACACACTGGCGTACCTAATACCTCTTCACCGCCAACCCTTTTTGGCTCGGGCTAGCTCAGCAAACACGCTTAAAACAAGCTTGACCAACTTCTTTACCCCCTATCCCCCTCGTTCTGTGATGCAAATTAGAAAAATACGCTGCTGAGCATGCATCAACGGATAACACTCTGCAAATATTCAACGGATAACACTCTGCTAATACTCAACAGATAACACTCTGCTAATACTCAATTGAGCCAGAGCCCCACCAAAGTCAAGTGACTGCAATTGATAAGGACCCTCTGTTCGTACTTTTCCCGTTGCTGATATCCCTTGTGGGCCATCCCTCCTATCTCGTACTCCTCAGTATTTGCAGTGGGTGTAGTTGTTGTTAGTCATACGTCATATATATGGTATGTATGGCCTGCTGAATATTTAGCGCTTCAGCCTTACACATATATTACCTATCTGCTTTTTCTTATCCTGTTTAGACCTCCTCCTGAACGTGCGTCTTTGCTCATTGTAGTGTATGCGGTGGGCGTGTGGTACGGTTTGCTGAGCATGGCGGGATTCAAGACAGCCACCGTGAATCCAATGCATTGGAAGGGTGATCTCGGGCTGAGGGGCCTTGACAAAGATGACTCCCGGCTGCTGGCCAGGCAGATGGTGCCCTCCAAGGCCAGCGTGTTGGAGTGAGTGTGTAGCAAGAGCGTGTTAGAGTGGCTGTGTAGCGAGAGCGTGTTAGAGTGGGTGTGTAGCAAGAGCGTGTTAGAGTGGGTGTGTAGCAAGAGCGTGTAGAGTGGGTGTGTAGCAAGAGCGTGTTAGAGTGGGTGTGTAGCAAGAGCGTGTTAGAGTGGGTGTGTAGCAAGAGCGTGTTAGAGTGGGTGTGTAGCAAGAGCGTGTTAGAGTGGTTGTGTAGCAAGAGCGTGTTAGAGTGGGTGTGTAGCAAAAGCGTGTTAGAGTGGGTGTGTAGCAAGGGCTCCTGATGATTTGGTATTGGTTATATGAGCGTGTATTCTTGACACACATGTGTGTCCTTGATCTGCCTCCTTACATCCAGCCCCCTCTGAACTTGAGGAAGGTGCAATGTTGCTGAAAGGTAATCTGATCCCCCTCATGTCATCTATGCTGTCTACGTGACTCAAGGATTGTAGGGAAGGCTTGAAGTGTTTTGTAAACAGTGTGTGCCTGTGTGTAAGCCTGTGTGTAAGGAATGTTGGGAAGGCTAATGTCGTGTAAGCAGTAGGTGCCTAAGCAAGTTCGTGAGGAGCTATGCGGACAGAGAGAGGTCTCTAATGACACACGTCTGTTTCTAAAGTAGTAAACCAGTCCAACAAGGCGCGTTGTCTTGTATGTATAAACACCAAATACATATAGGGTGGCAATGGTTGGAATGGGAGGTTAGCATGTCAATCTGACATGTCACGGTTCTGCTGAGAGTATTCACATCCTGATTGATCTTTTAGGCCTAGGATATGATTGTCCTTGCTTACTTTTTGTTGGATGTTTGTTTGCGCACCATTGCGTACCTCTGCAGAACTGTAACGTACATATTTTTGAAGTTTTGTAGAAACAATCACTCACACAGGTACACACGTACACACACTGGCATAAAAGATCATAGCCTAGCAAATCAGCTGTGCATCATGGCCTCGGCCGCACTCATATAAATGTATGCTTATGCATACAACCGCATAATCACAGCTGTACACGTGCCCAGGCAAAACGAAAAGGATCAAATGCGACCACTGCCGATCAAAAAATTGCAGCTTGAGGCATACACAACTCGCAAATGCACCCATGCATACACTTTCATTCGTCCACGTATTCGGTCACAAAAAGAACCAGGGTTGAGGGTTACTCATCGCAGCTTGGGGCATAGCTAATATGCACATACATAGGGTTGGCCAGAACCGTATATACACACCGTATATGACCGTATGTATGGTGATGTCCAGGGATGGGTCATACAGACTTCTGAGACGTCCCATACAGTATAATACGCTATTAATACGCAATACGCGTATAATACGAGAACGTGTTTATGCTATTTTGGGGGGTACCCTGGGCTTGCACCAACCACCCTCCAACCACCACAAATTGTCCCCCCAGCCTCCAGAACATTATAATGCCTCCTGGTAAAGACCCTGAGTGGCATCTTGTTGTTGTTATGGGACAGAAGGGGCAGATACGAGATGCCAGATGTCGGATGCCAGAATTCCGAGATTTCAGCAGCGGTGCCCCCGGCATCGCGAGCACTTTATGAGGCAGAATCCCAGCGTAGGTGTAGCAGCATGCTAAGCTGACCCGGCAGGAATCCTCAGGGCGTAGTCACAGCGCTCGCTAGCAATGGGAGAAATTGCCGACGCTAGCGCTCAGAGGGAGGAGCATGCAGGAAAAGAG
>Ga0307974_1001288_pt1 | contig 17168 bp, 20 predicted proteins | sample OrgLakmetagen784_FD_201812 | JGI IMG/M metagenome (GOLD analysis project Ga0307974, IMG submission 201812) | Saline water microbial communities from Organic Lake, Antarctica - #784 | ecosystem: Environmental > Aquatic > Non-marine Saline and Alkaline > Saline | place: Antarctica: Organic Lake... | reverse complement strand
CAGGAGTTCTGGGCCACTGGTGGCCGGCGTGTGCTGTGGGTGAGCACCTCACGTGACTTGGCTTACGACGCACGCCGTGATCTGGATGACCTGGACCTCGGCCATGTGCCTGTCCACCCAAAGGTCAGTCAGTGTGCAAACTTTTAGTGAAATGGTCGATTGAAAAGATGTTGGATTGAATTATGGCACCGATTTTTAAAGGCCTAGAGTCTTGAGTAGGGAGCATCTACCAAGCAGCTAATGTCCCTCCTTGCTCTAGATGCAAGAAAACTGATCACTAGCAAGCTTGCTCGCCTTCTGCTGTCCCTCGTCTTTCGTTTCATGCATTGTGCGCTCCACTCCAATCCTTTGACAACTTGGTGTTCTCAAGCCTCCCTGATTGCGTTCCCCTTGCCTCGCAGAACAAGGACAGCCCTCCCACAGGCAAGTACAAGCTTAATACTTGCAGCCTAGGCAAAAGCTCAGCTTTGAGATCGTGGTACCTCACGCAGTGGTGCGCGTGTCCACCCTCAATTTTTTTTCTGATAGTGGCTCGCATGATAGAACGGGTGTCAAATGGTTGAGGCTCCGTGTCTAAATGCTTTGGTCTCGCTTCACTCCACACGCCATACAATGCCTGAGCTTGCGCAACGTCTTCCAGCCAATACCTCTTATTGGGTGTTGAGGTATAAGTGTGAGAGTGTTTAAAAGCTGGCAGGTTTAAAGAATGACCTGCCAGCTCTCCAGGCACGTGCCCAATTCATGAGTCAGCAAAAGTGCATTCATTGCCGTTGAGAGGGTGGCAGCCCAAGAGTCGCTTTCTTGGCGAGCCTGTGTGTGCGTTGTTCCTTTCTTGTGTGGTGCGGTCACCACTCCTGAAAACCTTCCCTCAAACCCCTTGAAACGCCTTTACCCCTGGTGCACCCAATGAACACGTCCAAAGTCTGACTTGGCAAAAATGTTGTTTCCCTTTCTTCGTCCTTTTTGCAGGCAAGCTGGACAAGCACTACAAGGAGGGCGTCCTGTTCATCACGTACTCCCTGCTCACCGTTAAGGGCAAGGTATGTACGTGTTGTGGCTTTCTACATGATAATTCCACTCTCTCTGAGTGGGGTTGGGGACAGTGTGAGCTAGGCCTTCGCTTGAGGAATATGGCTTAAGGTAAAAGTGAGGCCATTTGGCAAGCATGCACACCCCTTTCTTCCACCGCTGCCTATTCTCTTTCCATACTCCCCTCCCCGCACGCAGACGTCTGGGGGGGGTGGCAGAGGCCGTGGCAAGAAGGCCAGGCAGGACAGTGACGAGGACTACGAGGATGGGACAGAGGACAAGAGTGCAGACCCAGACTCCTTTGCGCCTGCAAAGGGTCCTGGCAGTCGGGCGGGTGGGTCAGGCTGGTTAGGCTTAAGCTCAGACGCTTTTAATAAGCAGATTACATTGCTTGCTCTGATTCTGACCCTCCTCGTTTATTTATCTGCTGTGCCTGCGTCTGAACCCGTGGAGTTGCACTGTCTCAACTGGTGGAGATTGTGAGCACAGCTTTGTAGCTTTCTTGTCTGCAAAGTAAGAAACAAGCTTGCTTCTACCTGGCGTTTACCATCCACCTTCAACCTGTTTTGCTAAGGCCAACTGCAGCGGTTGGTACAGCATAGGTATGTCTTGGCACTGCCTTTCAGCAAAACATTCTGTGCAATTACACGTCAGTAGGTTTAGAACCCTTTACAAACTCTTCATGAATGTGCAACGGCCTGTGTTCACAGCCAACCGCGCCAAGTCTGCTGCCAAGAAGGAGGCAGCACGCAAAGATAAGGTGGATTCCCTAGGAGGCGGCGGCAGCCGTCTCACTCAGATCAAGGAGTGGCTGCAGGGGTCAAAGGGGGATGGGGAGGACGCGCTCATCATCTTTGACGAGTGCCACGTGAGTGGGGGATCGGGGGGGAGAGGGTTGCAAGTGGTGTAGAACATCAAGCTTGGACAGAGGCCAGGGGTCAGAGATTAATATTTGCGTTAACGATGATATGGGTGGGTGGGAGGGTGATATTTCCCTCCACCTTGAGGATGTAGATAGCAGCCACAGAAATGTACGTAGCCAACTATGTTGTCAGGGTTTCACTTTTAAACTGGACTGCAGGATGGTGTGCATTTAGTTAGGGTGGCTGCTTGCTGCATTGCCTCATCGGCGTTTAAAAGCCTTTGTGTCACATCACCTTATCCTCCCTTCATGCATAATGTTGGAGGTGTCACCCGATTCTGAAAAGCATCTTTAACATATAAGGGATATGGCATGCAAGGAAAGCGTCGCCTAATTCTTCTACGCGTCGCCCTTAATCAATGATCATGACCTTTGAGAACAAAACGCGTAGCTTACAGCGCCTTGTTTAGGTACACCAGGACTGACTGCATTTCCCACTCTCGCTCCCTACGCTTGACCATATGCCCTTCCTTTGCACCTGCTTGCCTGCAGCGTGCCAAGAACCTGCTGGATGCCAACGGAGGTGAGGATACACGTTTTCTCCTTTTTGACGGGCATGCTGAATCATCAATTTTCGACTGCTGTCTCTCTTCTCTTGCTTCTGGGTACGTGAAAATATGAGACAAACGTTGTAAAATACTTGCTTAAAAACACGCACCTCTCACAGGCTGCACCATGACGGGAGTTGCAGTGGACCTCCTGCAAACGATGGTGCCTCGGGCACGTGTGCTGTACAGCAGGTATGAGAGAGGAAATTACAAGCAAATCGTGATGCTGCATGTAGGTCAGTGCCTTGTATCGTACGTCACAGTTTTGGAAAGAATGAGGTGGCTCGGTGCCTTTAACGCAACTCACTTGCTTCGTTAAAACAGCAGTTCTCATTCAAAAATTGATTCTAAAGCTGAGTGCCTTGACCGATTCAAAGTGATTTCAACTTTTCTCTGCCCGCAGTGCCACGGGTGCCAGTGAGCCCCAGAACATGATGTACATGCGCCGTGTGGGCAGCTACGGATTTGCAGACATGAAGGAGATGGTGACAACGCTTAACAAGTGAGTGAGGAGAGGCATTTTCTTTGGCAAGCCCTTTCCTTGTTGAGCATGTGCCAAGGGGAATGCCATTTAAAGTTGCTTGCAGTTTACTGAGCAAAGAGAATCAAGCAAGAAATAGAAGTTAAAGCAAGCCTCCACCTATGAAGAAAGCCGCTTTCATTTACCTCCACAAACCCCTTGCGCTATCTACAACTAACCGCCACTGCTGACGTTCTCTGTCGTGCGCAGGTCTGGCCTGGGCGGTGTGGAGATGTTTGCCATGGGCCTGAAGGCCACGGGGGCCTACCTATGCCGCACACTGTCCTACCGAGATGCGGAGTTCAGGCTGGAGTCCATCGACATCGACCCTGCGTTCAAGTGAGCCTTGCAGTCATGCCTTGCAGTCATGTGACGAATGCAATATCTTGGCTTCTTGATGTAGTTATCTTCTGGACATCTTATTATATCCGCAAAGTAGCTGCTTCTGAAAGTGTGGCTTCAGGCTCTTGCCTGACCGATGGCAATCAAGGGCCCAGGGTCACAACTTCAGGAGTCCCTGTGATCCTTTTCCGTTGCAGAGTCCCAACTCTGGGCTTGCATTAGAGCACGCTGATGGCAGAAAACAGAACAGCCAATTCTTCATCTTTCCTGTACACATATAGGATCCTGTACGACCGCTCAACCCAGTTCTGGATGCTCCTCCTAAGTGTTCTGAAAAGCCTACCCCGTGCTGGAAGTAAAGGGAGGGACATGCGCCTTGGCTTGTACTGGGGCGCCCACCAGCGCTTCTACAAGGGCCTGCTCATTGCAGCCAAGGTGTGCCTATTAAGTGTGTGGGGGTAGGCTTACATGGTGTGCTGAAATAGGAAGGGCTGGAGAGGCTCGTCCTCTCGAACCCTCTTGTTCAGGGCGCTGGCATGTTCGTGCGCTCTGTGCAGAGGCACGACCGGCGCATTTGAATGCAAGCCCAGTAAAGCGGGTGTAAGCGGATCATACAATTGGCCTGTTCTTTAATGTGGAAGCCAATGGACTCGTTGGAGGTACGGCCCACTTTTGGATGCGCATGGTTGTGCAAGAGATTAAGTTGTGAGCTGCAGTGTAGCAGCAGTTTTTTGTTAGTTGGCAGTATAGTACGATGCACAGGTTAGGTGGTCTGGCGTGTCATTGCCCTTATTACAAGCACCTTCCTTAAGATACGATTCCTGTGCTCCTCAGGTCAACCCTGCGGTGAAGCTGTGCAAGCAGGCCCTGGAAGAGGGCATGTGCGTGGTGGTGGGCATGCAGTCCACTGGAGGTGCGTGAAGGGTGTAAGCAAAGTGTATGCAGGGCGTCAGTATTCTGTTGCTTTTGTTTACAAAGAAGTTGAGCAAAGTAGCAGTCATGGTCTTATTGCCTGCCAAAAAGGCTGGAATGATGAGTTGCTTTGGAATTGTAGACATTGATGCTTCTTTCCTCTCTAAGTTGGCTTTTGCTGCAACCTTCATTTGCGATGCTAGTCAATCATGATAGGGGCCCTCACCAGAACCAGACTATAATTAGTGCTGATACCAATGTATGTACAGGGAATTGATCAAAGGGAAAACCGCGGCCCCGCACGTAAATACATCTTGATGCTTTTTTCCTGATCAGACTTCTACAACTTACCTATCGCACAGTAAAGAATTTCACTGAACACCCTCGACCGGCACCTGTGCCCAGATCTATGCCTTATCTGAACGTATATCTTTGCACGCTCTCGTGCCCAACCTATTGCACATACCTGACGCTGTGCTTTACTGCATACCTCTTGCCCACTGCACACCTCTTGTCCACACACACTTAGAGGCCAACATGTCTGCTGCACGTGACCTGGAGGGTGATGAAGGCCACGATGACCTTGTGTCTGCGCCCAAGGTTTGTACGTTTTTTGTGTGTGTCATCCTCTTTGATGTACAGAGCAGATTTGTTCACACTGACTGTGTTTTTGGCATGCAAACTGTCCATACGCTTCGCTCTTGCTTGTAAGCCTGCAATCACGAATACTTGCGCACACACATCCACAAGCACTCACACTTGCATGCACACGCAGATGGTGCTGCACGGTTTCATCACGAAGCACTTGTTCAAGGGTGTGGGAGAGCTGTCTAATAGAAGCCTTGACATTCTGCTGGCACAGGTGCGCCATAGCTGTACATGCACACAATTATACATGTTTACGTATTAATTTTCAAGTCGTTGGAAAGGGCATGGCCTGACAACCTTGTTGCACAATCTGTTCTATCTGTAAGCATTCGGGTTGAGTTGCACACTTGCTACCTGGTACCTGGGCTCTTAAAAAGTGGCACAAACGAGATTGTTTTGCACAACAAAGTCATTGGATTTAAGGATATGTTTTACACCTGAAAAGGGTCTGTTTTTATTGAATTCCACCGGTATGCATCAGTAGAATTCCTTTGTCCGACATTAACAGTAATAGGGTCCTCCTGCTATGAGTATGTGTTTTCCAATAAATTTCTGAACACACACACACACGCCCACGCACCTGCAGACCTACAGCGCGGTGCGTGAGTGGCGTGGCCTGAAGCCTGCTGCTGAAGAGGCAGTGGTGCAGCTGAAGAGCAACGCACGCAGGCAGGCACGCGAGGACAAAGCGCGCAAGGCTCAGGTATGTAACAAATAGTTTGATGCAGTTTTAAGCTTTAAGGTTGCTACCTGCCGGCGATTAAGAAAGCCAGCACGATGGAGTGATCGCGCATGTCGCTTTAGCTCGCTCTAGCAGTTCATCATGCAGAAGTTTACTTCCGCAGGTTCACGACCTCCAAGCCCAAACACACACACATACATATGCACGCTCACACCAGCTAACTTCTGTGACCACGACGCGCAAACGCAGGAGGAGAAGCTTGCACGCCAGCAGGCTAAGGAGGAGGCTGAGGAGGCGGCAGCTGCCAAGGCACGTGAAAGGGAAGCCAACGGTGCAGGTACCTTCGCAGGTCCCTCCTCCGCAGGCCAGGAGCCCTCTCCTGCGACTGCAGCAGATGCAAGGAACAGAGTGCATGCCAACGGTAAGTGGCCGGCGACTGAGCAAAAGTTGCAACGGTTTAAAATCTGGCTTTAATACATCACACATCACGTGCTGTTCGAACACTGCTGCTGCATAATTGTACGGCACTTACCGCTCTACACACACACACACACACAAGTACATACACGGACAAATACACATACTCATTGACACACAAATACACATTTGAACATATATACGCAGCGAAGGGAAGCAGTGGATCAGCCGAGGAAGAGGAGGAGGACGACGAGGTTGAAATGTTGGAGGAGCGTAACCAGGATGAAGTATTGAAGGTGATTGGCAAACTTTGCCTTACATATGAAGCAAGTTGGATTCGTTTAGAGAATGTCGCATGTGTGTGTATGTGTAGAATAAGCCTTTGTGTCTCATGCTGGTTGCCTTGTATGGTATGCCAAAGAAAGCCAATCAGGCACAAACCCCTGTGCCTCTTCATGCTCAGACGACATGTTTAAGCAATTAAATCATGTAACAAGGTTGCACAACTTGTTTTGGGAGGATACATACGACTGTGCCTCGCTCTGTTGTATGAAGTGTACACCAAAGCATTGCATGAGGGCTCTGTCATTACCCTCCGTTTCCTTGCAGGCGCGCAAGCTTGCAGCAACCTTGGCAGGCAACTTCATCGACCTCACTAAGTCTGCAGACGAGACCACGGTGAGTGCGTGCTAAGTTAATGCTACATAAAGTTTTCTAGTTGCAAGCATGGACCTCGTGGCTGTTAAGAGCTTGATTCCACTCACTAGGCACTGTAAATTGATGATGGCTGTTCTGAGCATGATTTGATGAAGCATTGTGCTCTAATTGCTGAAATGCAGAACCTGCTTCCTTATCAACTCACCCAATGTGTGCTGGGGAAGTGTTTGTGCCCTGCAAGGCGTTTGGTTGCCACTTGTCAGAAGGCTTGTGCTTTGCAGGCCCAGACCTGCCACTTACAACTGTCTCTCACGAAAATAAACTTGTTTCATCTCCACCATCAAATTTATGCATGTGTTTTAACTGGTGTGTTTACCCACATGTGCTATGTATAATTATATAATTAGCAGGAAGCAGAAGTTTAGTGGTTGCATCCATGCTTGCATTCAAAAAATATCCAGCTCCTGGCCACTACTGCTGCAACTGTTGATGTGGGCGCTGATGTGAACATTCCATCAAAGCATGTCATGATTCAAGATTTAAGCCCAAGGCCTGCATAAGAGCTGAAGCTGCAAGATAAATGACTCTGGTGTCCGCTGTCCGTCTCGTAGATTGCTGCTGACGTGGCTGCGCTGGACGCTGAGGAGCGCGCAGAAACAGAAGCCGCGGAGGAGGCTAAGAGCAGGGAGCAAGAGCAGGAGTATATTGCCGCCCTGGTGAGTACTGGAGTCTCCTATGATGGCAGCATAACTAACATTGTCGATACTTCTGCACGTGCACAGCAGGCTTGCTGGCAATCATGTCGGGTGCATGAGTATAGTGCTGGTGGGATTTTCATAAGCTAAGCCTACGTCTTGTTGTGTGCTCAGCCAAGCTCCACTGCTCTCAGTGTGTTTAGGCCATGCACACAATGTTTGATGAAACATGGGCCTGCTTAATTGAAGATCATTGTAAAAAGAAGATCCCAGTCACACTGACGATTACGTGCTTAGCAATATGTACTCGCAAACACATGTATGCGTGCAGATGCATAAGCATACACTCCTCACATCAACACGTCCCATGCACTCGTACATTGTGCAGGAAGAAGCCAAGGCCATCCTTGTCAGCCTGCAGGAAGCACAGGCCCAGCCCACCGACGATGACCTTGCGGATGACTCAGAGGCCATGGACAGAGAGAACAAGCCGGCAAGAATCGCTCAAGGAGCTGGGCAGAAGCGCGGTCGCCGCAGTGCATTGGAGGATTCAGATGATGATTATGATGATGATGATGAGAAGGAGGAGGAGGAGGAGGAGGAGGAGGAGGAAGGGGTGGGTGTGAAATTGTTTGTTGTTGTAGGAGAACATGCGTGGAGCGGTGGAGTACAGTTCTTGGTCGTTCTGCATGGTTTCATGGTTGTGATAGCCATTCTTCTCACAGCAGCCATCCCCGCGTGTCAACTAAGCCCACCTAGCCTGCCATCTTGATCCAGGAAGGTTTTGATATGTTGGGTGTTGCAAAGCTGATGATCGAAGCCCGACGCCCGGTTTTCCAAATTCAAGATGGGAGATTGGGCTACATTGATGTCCTATTCAAGGAAACTCAAATGATCTAGCAAATATATATCAATTATAAAGCGCATAAGGCAGAGTTGGCTAAAAAAGTACGTTATAAGATCACTTGTAATATGTACATAAATATCTTGGTAAGGTAGTCTTTTCTTTTTGGGGGGTGGAAAGCATTAGCATATGAGGCCTAAGCTTTACGTCAAAGGACTGCCTTAATAAGCAAGCGTTTATGTTACAAAATGCAGGGGCCCAAGCGCTCGCGTCTCGCAAATGGCAAAGGTGTCCCTGCCCCCGTGATTAGATCAGAGAGGTAAGAGCGTTTGTAGTGCAATGGAGAGCAGGCAATAGAAAGCGCACAGGCCGCGTTGTTGTTGCAGCTACAATTGACCTGTTTCGTGCGCTCGTATTATAAGTACTGCTTATTGGTAGGAAGCATGATGATATCAGGACCCAAGGAAGTCCTCAGCAGCCATCCTTCTTGCGCCTGCTTAATTCACTGCCTTGCCCCTGGATTGCTACTCTGCATGTAGGCGTGACGCAACTGCCGAGAACGAAGACGAGACGTGCGAGAGTGAGGGACAGGAAAAGCAGCTTTCGTCTGAAAAGGCGTCCCAAAAGAACAAGGTGCAGGTTTGCGAATGTCGTTAGTATAAATTGCGTGATGGCCTTTTGCTCTGTGCCGTGACGCAAAAGAGTTTAGTTTGTTTGCATACCGGTCAAAACATTTTCCTGCAAGAAAATCCAACAGTTTGCAATGGACAGGTTCTTACTTGCGCTTCTAATGCTGCGCAGCAGGATGTGGTAGTCATCTCTGACAGTGCCAGCTCTGAGGACAAGGACAGCATTTCCGAGGAGGTGAGGGCAGATCCACTGTCCTGGGTCTTTACAAGCACCACTTGTGTATTCTTAGTTTTTACGTACGTGCTCAGTTTCTACACTGTGCCATTTTTGGAAAATGAAAGCATAATATCAGGGATGTGTCATACGGTCATCTGGGACGTTCAATACAGTAATATACGCGTATAATACGATTGTATTTTCAAGCAATTTCGGGAGCGCCGATTTTAGACCCAAGACGGACCCGATTCGCCTCGAAATCACCCAAAAAGTTTCCAATCTTTTTCCAATGTATTACATGTTATTAATATAATATATAATAGCATTAAAAGCTTACTAAAATGCCGTTGTTGGGGCGGAAATTGCCTAAAAAAGCCAAAAACCGGCAAATAGACGAATTTTGCAATCGTATAATACGGCCCAGTTTGTTCAGTACAGTAAAGCACGCGTTAAATACGATACGTGTTTTATACGAATACGCCGTATCACAAATCCCTGCAAAATATTGATGTGGGCTTGATGCATCTAATATGCTTTGTCTCTATTCTCGCCAGCATCTCGCATTCTTTATGCAATTCATACTAAGCTTATAGTCTTGCACACCTATTTTCAGCAGAGAACTGCCTTAATGTGATTGCCTCCAGGTGATTGCGCCCTCTCGCACCACAAGGGGCAAAGCTGCACAGCAGGAAAGGAAGGCACCCCCACCCAGGCCACGTGAGTGCCGTGCCTCCTGTTCTGAGCTGTCCAGGCTTGCGGAAGCAAGTTGTCATGGCAGGCACGACGTGACTTGCTCCCCCTTCATGCAGCATTTTTGAAGTTTCTGCGTCAGAAAAAAGGGTAGTTGTGTTTGCTCACATCTATGACACCTAACCCCTTGCGTAGCACCTGAGTGCACCAGCCCACCCGCCTTTGGCGTGCCTGCAGATGGCCAGCCCTTCTCAGGTGCTAGCCGTGGTCTCAAAGGAGCTGAGCAGGATGTGAAGAAGGCAGAGGCCGACCTGGCAAAGTTTAGACAGAACGCTGAGGTGCGTGTCTGGCTGTGTGCGCCGTAATCGGCGTTTTGGGCTCAGATTGTTTGCATGGCCCGAGCCTGGCACTCTTGCTGAGCACACAGTGGATGCACACCTGTGTGAGATTATGGCACTGCTTGTAGATGTGTGCTGCTTTGACTGTGTTTTACTTTCCCTTGTGCACCCACAGAGGGCGCGCAAAGATCGTGCCAGGAAGGCCGAAGAGAAGAAGGCGGCGGAAGAGAGGCAGAAGAAGCAGAAGGACGCAAAGCAGGAAGAGCAGGTGAGCCTTGCAGCTTGTAGGAAGGAGAGAACGGGATCTGTTTCTTTGCTTGTGCTGTGCAAGTATGCACCGGAAAGCGTGGCCGACATCAAATTTGTTGATCCTGGACTCTCACTCGGCCGCAGCTTGGTCCGTCGTACAAGTTGGCCGTCAACAACAAGCCGCTGCCCAAGAAGGCCAAGAAAGGTGGAGGCAGCAAGGGGAGCTCGCGTCGAGATGAGGATGATGATGAAGATGAAGACGAGGACGAAGACCTGTCTTCTGCCGAGTCTGACGATGGTGATGACATCTCCGATGATCTGGTGTGTGAGCTGGTTTGATACTTTTTTGGTTGGAACTCGTGAAACTCTGACAATACTGATTTCCACTTTTTGTCCCCGCACACACCACAATCATCAGAATTATTCAATTGATTCATACAAGCGTTTGATGTGAAGCATATCATGTGATGATGGGAAGTGCAGTCTCTATCCAATTGCTATGAGATTTGTGCTCGCATATCTTTTTATCACTACACAGAAAAGTGTGTCAAGCCGTAGCTGAGCTGTTTGCTGTGCTGACAGGTGCTGTAGGAAAGTTTGGGAGGAAAGTTTCAAGCTTGTAACCCTAAATGACAACACACACGCATACACACATGATGCTAATGCAGGACTTGGGATCTGAGGACAGAAACGACCCCATTGTTCGAAGCCTGCCTCTCCAACTGCGCCGTGTTCGAAAGCTGTTGCTGCGTCTGCTCGATGCGCTTGAGGTAGGGAAGATCAATGCGCTCTTTACCACTCTCAGCTGCCACCCCATCAGTGTACAGGATGTTGCTTGTCACTCTAATACAACAACAGCACATTGAGTCTTGAACTTCTGCTTTTTAAAGTTCATTTTGAGACAGCTTAGTGCCTCAACGATTTGTTTGTTGACGCTTCCATCTGAATTATCTGTCCGCAAGGTTTGAAATTCTACAGATTTTTTTGTGATGCTCTCTAGTGTCAATCCTATGCGTCCAAAATGCGAAATTCTTTCAGTCCTCCCGTGATTGCCGTCTCGGTCGTAGAAAGACCTTGACAAGCAGAGTATGCCATTTTTGTAAATTTACTTTTCGTAAAAGCGTGTGAAAAAAATCTGATTTGTAACATTGAGTGTTTTCTCCTTAACAAGGACGTAACTTATGTGCAAGTTAAATGTCTGGCGCAAATCCAGAAAAATATGGAAGGCAAAGCTGTTGAACAAGTATCACTATTTTTTTATGTTTTGTCAACACTTGCGCACAGCTGCCTCCCAACCCCCTAGACCAGCTGACGGAGCTGATGGGCGGTGAATCTCAGGTGGCTGAAATGACAGGACGCAAGGGCATGATGGTGCGCGGCGCGGACGGCAAGGTCTCCTACAAGGTGAGGCATGTGCGCGCATTTGCTTTACGTGATACAGAAGTTGTTTTGAGCCACTGGAGATCATGTAAGCAATGATTGATTGCTCACAGAGTGAAAGACTGCTAAGGTGCACGACATAAGCAACAGCTGCGTACTCACAGAGTGAGAGACGTTTGGGGTGCACCTGTTATTCACTGGACACACCAAATCTTTCCCACTGCTGATATGCTTGACGTGTAGTACATGCTACCTCATTGCTCACCTCTCTCTTTCTTATTGATGTTGGCATGCCGCTACAGCAACGGCGCGAGGATGACGTGGCAAAGATGGTGAACCTGCGCGAGAAGGAGGACTTCATGAGCGGGCGCAAGCTGGTGGCCATCATCAGTGACGCAGCATCCACAGGCATCAGCTTGCAGGCAGACAGGCGGTGAGTGCACGTACTACCGGCGCAGATGATGTGCGATTAGTTGGTCAGTGATATCAATGATGCATAGGCCGGCCGGCAGTTGTAATGTGCGGTAAATTTCAATATGAAAGGAAGCAATGGCAGCTTTTGGCTGGGACGGGTTTAGCTGGGCGTCTGTGTTTGAATCAGATAAGACGGCTAGCAATAATGAGAACCACCTAATGCCTCAGTGGTAGGGCAGTTCTTTAGCGGGCACCTTCATTGCTCTCAGCATGCCATACACCTGCGTTAACACGTGCTCACTCATGTACCTTGTAATATCAACTGCGCAGTGTGGTGAACCAGCGCCGTCGCTTCCACATCACCCTTGAGCTGCCGTGGTCAGCAGATCGTGCCATCCAGCAGTTTGGTCGCTCGCACCGCTCCAACCAGAGCTCTGCGCCTGTGTACTGCCTGCTGGTGTCCAACTGTGGGGGGGAGTACAGGTGAGCTTAATTGGCACTCGGCTCGTTGCGCACAATGGCAAACGCTTGCATGCAAATGCACATGTGGCCCACTAGCCTCACATGCCGTGTCGGTTTCGAATCAATTAGGAAGCTAATTTTTATTATATTTATTTATAATTCAAGAACCCTACGACCTGTTCGCAGGCATTTGTGACACAACATTCGACAGCAACACCACAAATACTTTGCTGACCGTACTCATTTCTGTTGGTACTCATGCTGCTGCCTCCAGGTTTGCGGGTGCTGTGGCCAAGCGCCTGGCCTCTCTGGGTGCTCTGCTCCAAGGAGACCAGCGCGCCATGGGGGCAGCTGCAAACCTCAAGTCCTACGACATCGACACCCAGGAGGCAGGAGAGGCACTCAAGCGTTTGTACGAGGACATCTGCAATAATGGCACGCCCATGCCAGGGGTTGAGGTGCGTGCGTAGTAGGGGTTGCTGGGGAACGACTTGACCTCTTTCGCTGTGCTGGGACCTTGCGGTAGCAATGTGCCAACATACCGTACAGACCAATGCGAGGTTTGAAAAAAACCATAAATAAACCCCAATGCGAGATTATGCGAGGGGCACACAAATAAATTATTTACCCCAATGCGACCTATGCGAGGGCCTTTGGCCCTTCAAGCTGCATGCGCATGTGTGCGTGCGTGCGTGTACAATCTTGTGTGCGTGTGTGTGCGTGCACATATGTGTCCGTGCGTGCACATGCGTGTGTGCATGCCTTGTGTACGTACGTGTGTGCCTGCATTGTGCACTTGTGCGTGTGTGTGTGTGTGGGCGTACGTGTGTGCGTACGTGAGTGCGTGCACGTACGTGTGTGTACGTGCAAGTATGTGTCTGTGTGCCTGTACGTGTGCGTGCATGCGCATGTGTGTGCATGTGCATACGTGCATGTGTGTGCGCTCGTACATGTGTGTGCGTGTGTTGTGTACATGCATCGTGTGTATACAATGCACGTACGTGTGTGTGCGTATGTGTGTGCATGCGTGAATGTGTGTGTGTTTGCATGCGGGTACGTGTTCGTGCGTGCGCATGTGAAGGGATTGGAGGCGCCCTTGCTCTTAGTGTCCTTCTTCCCCAAGAGAGGGCCAGCCTCCCAAGCTGTTTGTCCACCTTGGGGGCCTTCGAGGGGCGGCTTGGGAGGCTTTTCCGGCCTGTCCCCGTTCATGCTTGAGATGAATTAATTAACCCGAATGCGAGCTTCGTGAGGCCCTTGCCACTTAGTTATTTAAATGCTCCCGACAATCGCGAGAGGGTCAGAAACGTTTGCGGTACGCGGTGATATATGATCTGTTCTGTACATGAAAAGGGGGGACTTGCTGTAGAGTGCGACGGTGGCTCAGCACTAAGGTCATCTTGTGATTTTCTGCTGCTATCAAAGAGAAAAACCTTTGTTTAGTCTTGCAATACCTGCTGTCATGCTTGATGCTGCGCATGTCAATTGATTCGAAGGTGGGCAGCATGCCAGACGATTACTTCAGCTCGTCAGAGATTGCAGCAGCAGGGGGGCTTGTTGACAACATTCCATTGAGCAGGAGAAGGGCGGAGTACTACAAGGCCATGCGCAAGGCCCTTGTCGGTGTAGCCCTGGCAGACCCTGGGTGAGAGAAGTGGCATGGGGTGTTTAAGATACAACTCCGACATCCATGACACTAGGAAAGAACAAAAATTATTCAGGGAGATTGGGGGCTTGGTTGCAGCTAATATCTATTTTGCTCTAATTTGTGCATTAGCTTAACTGGCACGACTGACGTCAAAGCTGAGGATTTTCTTTGGCTTTGCCCTTGTTCTCACACTTGTTCCTTCCACTTATTAAAGATGCACAGCCTTCTCATTTCAACCAACTTCTCATTTGTCAACCCATATATCATAGATTACGAACGTTGTGCGTTCGTTTTGCAGGACTTTCTTCTTACCTGATTCAGCATCCTTTGACCCCAAAAGATGCAGAGATGTGCCTCGCTTCCTAAACCGCATGCTTGGCCTCAGCATTCAGGACCAGCAGCTCCTCTTTGAGGTATGCAAAACCTTCTTGCCTCAAATTCGATTGGCTGTTCTGCATCTCAGGGGCACTTTGTTGAAACCATGCCTTTCTATTATGGATGCTTGTGGAACAAGAGGGAATTGCTGCTTGTCTCCCTCCAATCAAATTATCACGTGTGGCTTGCTTTGCAGTACTTCTCCTCCACCCTTGCTGCCATGATCCGCAAAGCCAAGAGTGAGGGCACTTTCCAGGTGGGCAACGTTCCTGGGTTTGGTGTTGCTAACGACAACTACAGAATTGAGTGTGTGTACGTGTGTGTATGTGCGGATGCGTGCGTTGTGAGATGTGTGCTGCCGGTCAGTGCGTTGTGAGATGTGCGTGTGTATGTGCATACGGGCGGCCGGGCATACGTGCGTGCGTGCGTGCGTGCGTGTGTGTTTGTGTGTCTGCATGTGTGTGTATGTGTATGTGATTTATTTGTGCGAACGTTTGCGTGCGTGTATGCGTGCTTTAGTGCGTGCGTTTGGGCGTGCGTGCAGGCAGGCGTGTGGACGTGTGTGCGTGTATGTTTGTGCGTGTGTGCACGCGTGCCTGTGCGTTGTGAGATATCTGAAAGTATGTCCTCCTGGAAGCACACACACAATCCACGCACCTCCACCCTCGTTCTTCTTCCTCTATTTGCTGTCCTGTGATTGTCAGACAAAGAAGCAGGATGTAGTTGGCCCGTCTGTCTGCCTCGATTTTCAAGGCCACTCTCACTTGCCTCGACCGCACAAAATTTTCGTGCACACCTTCTCTCCTGGAGCTGCTTGCTGTGAGATTTCAAGGGGCACGAATACGATCTCGACATCGTGCAAGTATCGCTCCTCACTGTAACTGTCACTCATTAATTCTTCCGCCTCTTACTTTTATTAATTACGACACACCTGGGTAAAGTTTAAAGTTATGGCACAACTAAATTCCAATTGCCAATTCGGGGGGGGAAAGTGGGGGGAAACTCAGCCTTGGCAAAACCAGCAATTTGTTCGCTCTTTGTGCGCGCTAGGATAGAGTAGCAACCTTTGCTAAATTCAGTGCTGGTCGGTCACCAGTAAACTTCGGTCCTTGTTCAGGACATGCTCTTTGAGGGCCACGGAGGGTGCTGGGGATTAGAAAGAATTCCTTTGCGCTTTAAAAATACTTAGGGTTAGATAGGAGGGGGGCTTGGACTTTGAGTCTAAGATACTAGACTCCAAATCAAAGGCCCCCTCCTATTACACGAACATGCACTAAAAGTCCTTTTTGTTACAAGCGGATCTGTGCTGCTGCCAATTCTTCTTGCTTTACATCCGGAGAAACAGGCGTCGTCAATCCTTAAAGGCAATTAATTCCTTCGCCGTTAAAGCAACATTATTACAGAGAGGGCTGACCCCCAATGGGCATGTTTTTCAAACGTTCCAAGACTATGTGCCCCATGGTTTGCGAATTGAAAGCTCAGCTGATCTGCGTCCCAACACTGCAAGTCTTGTGGCCCATGCTTAATTGGCTGCGGCATGAACACCATTCTTTGCCGCCAAATCCTCATAACAGACCACCTTCTGCATCAATTTCTGTATTTTTTGTGTCTTGGTATCCCCTTCATAAAGATATTATGTGAAGTACGGAGTGGTTAGTGAGATATGTGTATAACATGCTATCTCCCATGGCAAGAATTCAAGTCCTTTAGTCCTGTCAATCTGTACACAGAGTAATCTATCTACTTCTGAGCATGTGCTCTAGTGGTTTATAATGTCAGCTGTTTACCGTACCTTATTGTACTCACCCCGCACCCCAAATTTTAGAATTATTTTATTGAGTCCCGCACTTTCCCGCACCCCAATAATAAATATTTTGGCCCTTACTGTTGCCATCCTGCAGGTCCTTTAGCCCTGTGCAGCACTAACTCACTTGATATGAAAATGAACACCACAAAAGGGAAAGGAACATCACCAAGCTGTTTGCATGTTGTAGCCTAACGCTCTTTACTCTCCTGCCCCCCCCCCCTTATCTGCTCCTTCTAGCCACTATCACTGATGCTGGCGCTCTCCTCGCTGCTGCTGCTGCTGCTGCTGGGTGCCTTGCTTGTGCTTGCGCATGCTGATGGTGCAGCTTAAGTGCGGCAGCCTTTGTGCGTGACCTTGTTTGCCGCACCAGCTGCCCCGCCTGCTCATCTGTTAGCTGCTGGGCTGCTTTAATCTACTCTGCGTGTGCAAAGTTTGCAGCTTGGTCTTCCAAAGCCAAGTTTTTTTTAAGCTGCCAGCAGCCTGTTGCCAGGGAGGCTTCTTCATCACTGCTTCCTGCGCCTGTCGCTCAGCCCGTTTCAAATGCTGCTGCTGTCGCTGCTGCTGGGGCGGGAGGGGGGCGGGAAGGAGGCCGGGGGGCCTCTTGTCGCTCGTGACTTGCGGTCAGGTCAGCCATTCCTGCAAAAAGTTTTGCCCCGATGCCGAAAAATACATTTGAGTAGCCAGGACCCTTAGTTACATTTATTTAAGCACCCCTGCACACTCAGTTTTTGGCGGGAGGTGCCCAG